>Ga0209630_10000143_pt1 | contig 80489 bp, 80 predicted proteins | sample COG_01_FD_184745 | JGI IMG/M metagenome (GOLD analysis project Ga0209630, IMG submission 184745) | Pelagic Microbial community sample from North Sea - COGITO 998_met_01 (SPAdes) (version 2) | ecosystem: Environmental > Aquatic > Marine > Neritic zone/Coastal water | place: Helgoland, sampling...
CAGCAACAGCGTCCTCCTCAGCAAACAACTCGATTAGAGGAACCTCCTCAGCAACAGCGTCCTCCTCAGCAAACAACTCGATTAGAGGAACCTCCTCAGCAACAGCGTCCTCCTCAGCAAACAACTCGATTAGAGGAACCTCCTCAGCAACAGCGTCCTCCTCAGCAAACAACTCGATTAGAGGAACCTCCTCAGCAACAGCGTCCTCCTCAGCAAACAACTCGATTAGAGGAACCTCCTCAGCAACAGCGTCCTCCTCAGCAAACAACTCCATTCGAAGAGTTACTTAATAAGCGTAGTCAAATACCCGAGATGGATATTTTCAACGGATCGACTGCTAAAACAACAGCTGTATCGTCTATAGAAATTTTAGATGATGATGATGTAGAGTCTGTAGATGATATAGATATGGAATTAGAGAAGGAGTTAGCTGATTTGGCTTAAGAATATGTTAATATTTATATAAATGAGAGACGATATAAATAGAGAAAAATGGCATGAAGCATATATAGAAGAATTAAAGGAGATGTATTACAATACCATAATAACTATTCGACTAGTTTATCCAAACATTGTCATAAATGAAAAGGAAGCATTTCACAATTTTTCAAGACTTATATTTCACTGTTCGTCAAAAAGAATATCGGAATACACCAAGGCTAAGATATTAAAAGAGGTATGGGACGAATCGCTCCCAGAAGAATATGTTTCGGAGTTCTGATGACTTTCCGACCAGGAATACTTGAGTATAGGTATCGTGGTCTGTTATTTTTAAATATATATTTAAAAATAAATCATTTCAATAGACCCTTCATAAGAAGGATAAATAAAAGAATAATTACAGATGCTAATAAAACACATATTTTTTTCCATTTATCGTCATCAGTTGCATTGTTGTAATTTTCTCGGTAACTGGGTTTGTACACGTGATCATGTTGATGGGATTGGTGATCGTTTCTGGAGTGGTGATTAGAGTGATCGTGTTGATGGGAGTGGTGATTAGAGTGATCTTGTTGATGGGATTGGTGATCGTTTCTGGAGTGGTGATTAGAGTGATCTTGTTGATGTGATTGGTGATCGTTTCTGGAGTGGTGATTAGAGTGATCGTGTTGATGGGATTGGTGATCGTTTCTGGAGTGGTGATTAGAGTGATCGTGTTGATGGGAGTGGTGATCGTTTCTGGAGTGGTGATTAGAGTGATCTTGTTGATGGGATTGGTAATCGTTTCCACGTGTATATATACTAGAGCATACGGGGCATGATTTAATATGTTCTAATATATCAATACAACTCAATTGTTGTTTGTCGGGTATAGAATCTGGTTCGTATGGCTCGTTTTTAATTACGGTAATATTAGGTAACTCACCAAGAATTAAATTATTTAATTTAGTGACATGTCGTGCGACCATTTTATTATACCTATTTTTTTATAAAAAAAATATATCGTCTAATTCGGTGTGTTTATTATGAAACACTGAATCATATGCCTGTACAACAAACTGATTCTTCTGTCGTGATATTATATTATTCAGTATATCTTCAAAATCAGAACCATTCGCGACACACGTGTCGTCTGTCACGTGTGCTGTTTCATGTCTAAATACAATCTTGACACCCAAATCGATGAGTTGTTTATAGTTATTAGTTTTTTTAATAGATTTAAATTGTTCATAATTTCCATTCAATGTGACCCGTATTTTATCTGTTGTGTTTGGTGGTACAAAATTGTCTATATCTTCAACATCCATATATACTATCTTTTTAACAGGAAGATCTAACCGAATCTCGGTTGTTTTGTATCCAGTTTTGTCAATTACAAACATACATACTATATTACCATCGCTTTCTCCAAATGCGTGCTGCATTGGAGTCCCTGGATAAAATATATTTGGTTGCGGTGATTGCTTAGAATGAATATGACCCGATATAACATCCGGGTAATTTAAAGGCCAATTATCACCGATGGTCGATACAATAGCTCCCATTTTACATCCGCTGAATTCCTGATGCGCAAATATACAGTTGCTTTCAATCCACCCACCCACCGTATCGAGTGCTTCTATGAATCTACCGGGGTAAACATATGGCGTAAATACAACATTTATCCCTTTTATCACATCGTTGATCACTTTATCAACTATCACAACATTATCCCATTCCTTAAACGAATTCATCCAGTGGTTATTGGTTAGGAACTGAGAGTTTGATATATAATCATGGTTTCCAACAAGAACATATGTTTTTGTTATATTACGTAATCGTTTAATAAGTTCATATGCTTTATTTAAGACAGTTGTGTGAATACGTTCGTGAGTATGTAAAATATCACCTGCTATAACTATAATATCAGGGTTTTCGTCTTTAGCTATTTGAGTTACTTGTTCTAATAACAGCTCTACTTCTGGTAGATTATTAATTTGAAAATGAGGGTCTCCTATATAAAATACTTTTAATGACATTACTGGTTCTATAATAATTAATTATTATAGACAACAAAAAACACTTTTAATTTAATAACACTTACTCTATATATATTTACTGGCTGATTATACAGCCGTCAGGGTCTCTATATCCATTGGGGCCTAATGGGTCTGGGCCTCCTCCTTTGCTACATGCGCATGACGAGGGGGGTATAAAATCCTCTTGATCATTTGGTTCAAAGACGGAGGTGGTTGTTCCGCTAAGATATCCCATATAACATTTTTAGTGACCATTCGCGTAGTTCGATCTTGGTGGAACCAAGCATGCGCAGTCTTGATTATATTATATTCAGCATGTGGAACAACCACGTGATTTTTATTTATGAATCGATCGATGTAAGCAGTATGTATGTTAATTGTAACTTGTGTCAATGCATCTTCGTACTTTTCAAATTCGGGTACGAATTCGGGATATAGTTTCATGAGCATATCTCTATCCAATGGCTTCGATCTGAGTTGCAAATACCGAAACTTAATAGATGATTGATTTCCTCTGATGTTAAACAGACGCGTGTATTCAGAATTGGTTATCTTGAACTGACTATTCCCTGGTGCAAAAGCAATCAAGCCAGGACTGGCCGTTACATCACTCGTGGACACATGATTATACATATCATCTATAGTCGTTATAGTAATCTCTCGTGGCTTGGTAATCGGTATAGTATCATCATCCAACACAAGAACTCCGTCAATAAATGTACCCACGTGATAAACCGTCGGGTTTTCAGGTGCAGAGCACACAATTCTGTTGTCCTTTGTATTTCGGACAAGGAACATATACTGTCTCGAGGTATCGAGCTTTTCCTTTAGGAGGTCTAGAGGATTTCCGGACTCACCTAATTGTTCTTTAAGGGCGTTCTTAAACGACGTCCCATGGGATTCATTACCACCCCACTTACTAGTAAATGCATTTAACTTTCTATGAGTAGTCACGAACCATTTTCCCGAGTAATAAAACATACGAATCAATACACCTTCATGTGCCTCGAAAAAACGACATTTAATAACCCCTTTGTTAATAATGTCGACATCATCATCCATTGACATGTTGTCGCCCGCCAACTTCTTGAATTCAGCCAGAACGGTTACGTCGTCTGCTGAATAGTCAGGGACATGGGAAAACGCACTCATTACCGTGGTAGACTTGTCAAACACGATTCCTCGACACGCGTTAATCATATCCTTATTATCCTCGTACTCTTTGTTAATTTCCGGGTTGTTAACATAACAAAAGTTAACAAGCCCCGTATCTGTATCTGTATCTGTAGCCCTAATAAAAGGAGTAAGGGAATTAATAAGATCCCGCGTGATACATTTTTGTATATTCTCAGTGATTTCAGCAGTCATGATTTGATTTTACTATCCCAAATAATATAAGAATATCATTTTTATATTTTATATATAAAAGACATGAATCATTCTTATATTATTATAATAAGTATATTTGTCACTGTTATTATCATGGTGTATATCAATATGAAATATAAAGGTATTAATTTACAATCTACTTCTTGTGGACATAAAGAACCTACATGTAGTACGATGTTCGACCTTGAAAATACAGGTCTTCCTGAACATACAGCATTATGTGTAAACCAAACAAAATGTTCGCACGTTAAACCTAAAGAACTTGACATCGACTTTGATGGATCGACTTTCGAATTGCAATTTAGAGTTCCGAAAATAGGATGTACTGAATTAGGTGACATGGAAATATGTTGTACTGGTGATTTACTACAATGTTTTGCTGCACAGATTGCATTGAAAGATTTTCGTATATCAACTGGATACAGTATACCTTTTAATTCAAAAATTTGCAGTCTACTTCCGTCGTGTTTTATAGAGAATGATTCGACACCGTATCTGTTATTTCCGATTCCTGATTTTTCAATCAAGGTGTACAATGATAGTTCTCTTGTTGACCCGGGATTTAAACACGATAAATTGAACAAAAATATAGCGACCGCATTTGGTACTCTAGGCGCAATGCCTATGTCTATGCGTCAAGCATCTGTTTATATAATCAAACTCCCTAAATATGTTGATATTGTATACTTCAGTATAATGCCGTATTTGTTTCAGGTTGGAAGTGATGTATTCATTGATAAGTTTGAAGAAGATCTATCATTTGCAAGTATGACTGATTCGTTCAATCTCCATAACCTTGAAAACATGAAAGTCAAAGGTGACAAGATAGATATGTGGATGAACAATGGTGGAGATCTGACGGTGATATTTATTGCAAGTCATAACAAGAAGATGACTGAAAATATATATGCCAAATTGAAGGTTGCGATTGATCAAATCGATGGGACACCGTTAGGTGATATTTCTGATATACCAATCATCAATATACCTCTTCCTGCCGGGTCTTCGTATGGAAACGTCGTCGACCCATTGGGACGAGATATGTTAAAGGAAACAAGGACAAATAAAAACGTCGTCGATAAAACACCGTTATATAATTGGGAAACTGATACTATAGGTATCGTTGGACGAATTGCTTCTAAAACGGGGAGGCAAGGCGAGTTAGACGAATGGTTAGACGACTTGGCTGATCAAAAACGCATCGTTGTGTTGGGTCTTGAGGATGATACACCCGAATGGAACCAGGACGATAATTATGAAGCATTCGAATTACATCATCAAAACGGGCGATTTAATAATGATGGATTATGGGAGGGTGGTTTCGTTATAGATAACGTTAATTTCAATGAGGATAGCTGGAAGATTCAAAAACCTTACGATACAGGACATTTAAATTTGGCACAACTTGGAAGTAAAGCGTCAGATATCGCAACTCAGATGAAAGAATTCGGGTACGATCAATACATAGACATTCCAATTAATTCACATCCATCCCCCTTTCCAAATTATAATAGATTTGTTTCTAGTAAAGGTTACGATAATTCCAAATTAACATGGTCGCAATCCGGTTTAGATATGATACAATATAATGTTTCTGCGTACGGAGACTGTAGAGATACTGAGTATCCAACGAGTGATACGTTTTGCTTAGGGAAGTATGATGTGGTTGTTATATTATCGAACAATTTCGCCTTTGTTAATAATGATATTTTATACAACAACTTGAATGTATATGATTCAGAGTCACAAACATCACTTGCATCGTATAGAGGGGACGAAGACGAAGCCAAAGACAAAACAGTTTATTCGTTGGCCGTATCGCGTACTGATTTCGGTGGATGTGTTGGTAATTTACCATCTTCGATTAATAATACACAGTTTTTGCCATCTGGGCCCCATATAAACCTAGGAGCTAGTTCAACCACAACATTCTTTGTCCAGTCAAGATGTTATGTACACATACCAACAGGAACATCTAGTATAATGACAATAGATCAGTCTAGATTTATCGTTCGAGTTTTCTCTCCGTGTAAAGGATCAGAAAAGATATACCCGTCAATATGTTATGATTACGAAGATGAAACATGTAGTGAAAATACAAAAACAGCAGACTGTCCTAATGACAGGACTGTTGAATGGGATGATAAAAATACGCGGTCTGATAATATATCTGCTACTATATGCGGCGGCCTTCGCCTCGAAAAGACAACTGAAAAAACGCAATTAATATCAATGCAAGTATTGTTTGGGAGTTTTTTAATTATTGGAATAATGACAATTTTATCTGTCTCTATATACAATAATGAGAAAGACATTCAATCTGTTATACACGGTATAGGTGTCGGTTTCAAACCGTATATCACCCCTTTGTTAGGATGTTTAGTTGTTACGATATTTATAACTATCAAACTGAATTACGTAACAAAAACAACCGCGTATAATTTAAACCAATCAAAAAAACAAAGATGATTTAAAGTAATTACGTAACAAAGACAAATGGTAATAAAAGGAAATCTCGAAATAATAAAAATTCCAAGGGTAGTCCAGCCGGAAGGTAGACCGCAGGTTTTTCCACCCATGCCGAGATTATATCTAGAGTTATTGGAGAATAAGGCAAAAATCAAAAATAATTTGATAAATACGGAATATGTACATAAGGAAACACATAATGAACAACCGGAGCTAGAACCGGTATCCCCAGGTAGTGATATATCGGTTGACGATGCACGGAGCGACGAGGAATTAGAAGAAGTACCAAGCGGTGATGTACGGAGTGATGAGGAATTAGATGATGTACGGAGTGATGAGGAATTAGATGATGTACCAAACGAGGAGAAACCAACACACGAGGAGGTACCAAGCCAGGAGAAACCAACACACGAGGAGGTACCAAGCCAGGAGAAACCAACACACGAGGAGGTACCAAGCCAGGATAAACCAACACACGAGGAGGCACCAACACATGAGGAGGCACCAATCGAGGAGAAACCCTCGTATATCGATCAACAAGATAAATCACCCGATCTGTCTAAAAAATTAATTGACTTACTGGGTGAGGATGATGATGAACCGGTACCATATAAGAAAAACAAATACAGCAAGCATAGGGATCGACGAGGACACAGTATATCGAAAACAAATACAGCACCGTCGTTGGCTGAATTAGCTGCAAATGGTAGTTATGTGCCTAAACAGGTAATGAGAGATATAAATGTCGAAAACGAGGACGAGGACATCAAAAGAGAGTTGTTATTTAAATTCGAGTTGCTTAGAAAATCATATCCGACCGCGACGATTCCAGTGTTTTCCATACATACTGAATATAAAATTATGTCGAATGAATACGACAGCTGTGTACGTAGATTATCGCTTGATTCGTCAGTTGAAAACTATAAACAGTATCTGATATACGGATTCATGGGCCTTGAGTTTGTACTTGGAAAGTTTTTGAAGTTAGATATGGAAGGTTTTACACAACAGCAAATAGTCTCGATGAATTCATACGATAAGTTATTGATCGAACTCGGTGAGAAATCGTATTTACCAGATGGTGCTCAATGGTCAGTAGAGGTGAGATTATTGTTTTTAGTACTCATGAATACAGCATTCTTCGTAGGATCGAAGATGATAATGAAGAAAACAAGTGTAAACTTGATGAATATGATGAATGGTATGAATAATAAAACAAGTGATAAACCGAAGAGGAAGATGAAAGGTCCAGACATCGATCTGGATGATATTTAGTTTACATAAAACCGATTCCAATTATATTTTTTATATATAAAAAATATAATACCATGAACGCACAGATAGTATCAGACGTTCATATTGAATATAAGAATAACGAAATTGTAAATCCTCTCGACTATATCAAACCTTCTTCACCTATTCTGATATTAGCTGGTGACATAGGATCGTTATATAAATACGATCAACTTTACTCTTTCTTAAGAGATATTTCGCTTTATTTTGAACATGTTTTATATGTTCCTGGAAACCACGAGTATTACATACCCCCTGGTTTCGAACCACTTGAATTCGATGCACTTACGACACGACTCGTATCGATCGAGAATTCGATCGATAATCTAAAAATTTTAAACAGACAATGTGTACAGTTAGGCGATACATGTATAATAGGGGCAACACTTTGGACGAAACCGTTATGTGAACTTCCTAAATATATAATTAGGATACATGATATAACAACCGATAAATACACAAATATGTTCAATGTAGATTTAGAATACGTCGAGAGAGCTATTGAATACTGTAAAGAAAAAAAATTAAAGGTGGTATGTGTAACCCATCACCCTCCATCCGAGCAGATTGATACTGGTAAAAGAGATAAATTCAAATCGTTCTATATGTCAGACTTAGATTATTTATTGAAAGATGTTGATACATGGATATGTGGACATGTTCATAATAACTTTGATTTTATCACCGAGCAAGGTTGTAGAATCGTAGGAAACCAAAAAGGGAAACCAAAAGATAAGATCACGGACTATCGAATTGATTTGGTTGTTGAAATATAATAAAATGCTATTTACCGATAGGTATCATGGTTCGTATGAGAGATTCGATTAAAATATAATATAGTTATATTTTAAAGTACCTGAGTTATTGAAAATACAGTTAATGACATATACCTCCTCGCAAACGAAGTACAAGATGTAACGTCGATTCTTTCTGTATGTTATAATCCGACAAAGTTCTTCCGTCTTCTAATTGTTTACCGGCGAAGATCAACCTTTGTTGATCTGGTGGGATTCCTTCCTTATCCTGGATTTTACTTTTTATATTATCGATAGTGTCAGATGGTTCGACATCGAGTGTTATAGTTTTTCCGGTCAGAGTTTTTATAAAGATCTGCATGTTTATTATAAATAAAAAATATGTTAAAAATATTTCAGAATTATAGGTTTTAAACATGGAAAGTATTTTTTTTTAGTTTGTTAAAAAAAAATCTATTCTATGACATAACACTTTTAAATAACAACTCGTTATTTAAAAGTGTTATGTCAATTGTTTCTATAGTTATATAAGTATAATGTCTGACATGTCAACATATGAATATAACTTATTAAATGACCCCATTGGTGTATTCGGTATATCGGATATACCAACAATATTTCAAATCTCACTCGAGTCTAAAGAATGCCCTATTTGTTTTGAATTAATCGATGGTTCGAAGGGATCGGTAACGACATCGTGCGGACATTGTTTCTGTTGTGAATGTTTCGCACAATCGATCGATCGAGGGAATGGAAATTGTGCCATATGTAGACACAAACTTACCCAACCACGTAATACAAACCTAGATATAAACACAATAACTGATAATACATTAACAACTATTATTCATTCGCAAATGGAAGATATCGCGTATGAGACTAATATAATAGTACGTAAGGGGGTCATGGGTCAACAAATAGGACCATGTACGTACGAGGATGATAAATTATCATCTATAATATCACACGAATTGATTAGATCTAATATGATATGGGAGACAGTTGAGTACGCTATATATCTGGCGTTACATAACAGTGGTCATAATTGAACCAGTATTTATCTGACACTGTCGATATTATTAACTATCGCGGCTATCGAATGGTTGTTGAATATAGACTTCCAGTTTACTGTAAATTTATATTCAGTACCGCAATGACCGTAGAAATATGGCTTATTATGAACTAAGAAATTTGGAGATACCGTCATTGGTGTATTAGGTATGACATCAGTTGAATTATGAACCCTGTAAACATCTAAATAAGAATTTGTAACTTCGTTGACAAATGAACAGTTACCAATTCGTGGTCCAGAGAAGCTGTATACGACAACATCATAACCATCATTTTTCAAATCTAGTCCCATCATGGTTGCGATTGCCCCTCCTAGACTATGTCCGACTACATATATAGTACGTTTGTTATTAATCGAGATTGTTTTTATTATATTCAATAGACTATTACATATCTCACTATATAATTTAACAAAACCCTTATGAACCATTATTGATTTATTTTTTTTCATGAACTCGGGAACTGTCTTGTATTTATCTATCACATCATCATACGAAACCTGTGCGAGTTTAAAGTTATTTATCCATTCATATAAATTCCATGTACCTCTGAAAGTAACCCATATAGAATCACTTCCTTCCCATACAACACCGAATACATTCTTATCGTTTAATCTGTTACTGATTTCCCCTTTATCTACCAATCCATATGGTGTTTCATGTATATCCTTTTCAACCCTCGTTATGAGATCCAGGGCTATAAGAACTGAATTCGTGTCGAAATTAGTCGATGTACGAGACAAACATAGAGAATTATCGATTGGATTATCACATGTTTTTAAATCTTTACATTTAATATCGTTATATAATGTGTATTTTATAGGATCCGTTGTAGTAGAAAAAGATATTACCGATAATAAACCAATTAAAGTAAAAACGAAAATAAAAATATACGTAATTATTCGAGCAATGATCATTTTTATTATTAATTATTAATTTCTAAATTAATAATAAAAAATGATAGACGCTCTATTTGTAACAAATCTTATGAATACAAAATATGTTAAAACTACCACGTCGGGTGATGATTCAGATGAAATGCCAAGCATAGCTGTTGCGATCATTTTATTATTATATCTTATATTAATTTTCTGGTCTATTACTAGGGCGTTGAAATGTTCACAATCAACCCCTGATTCAAGAGCTATTCACATTCTATTTTGTTTTATGTCTCCGATGTTGTATTTATTTTCATCATATCTTGTTCCGGGGTTTTGTCCAGTGTAAAAATGATTTTGTTTTTAATTTAGTTAAATTAAAAACAAAATGTCAGATTCTAGCGATAACGAAATATTTGTACCTGTAAAGCAATCATGGAAAAGAAAAAGGATAGACTCAGAAGATTACACCAGCGACGATAATAAACATAAATACGTCATGTCTTTCTGTGTTATGTGTTCGTCTAATAAAAACCTCGATATACATGAAATGATTGAATTATTTGTAAAAACCGAACGCGATAATAATTCATCTAAATGGCTTGAAACCGAGGTGAAGCGTATAGTAGCATCTGCTAGAAACCCGGAAGCAATCCGGGTTTCTAAAGTATGTAGCGAATTGCGTACTTTAATAGAAGTAGTTGAGGATGATGATGATGAGGAGGAGGTTGAGGATGAGGATGATGATGATGAGGAGGAGGTTGAGGATGAGGATGATGATGATGATGATGATGATGATGATGAGGATGAGGATGAGGATGAGGGATTCATACTTGACGATCCAAATAGTCTTTTTCTACAACTCCTTATGTCAGCAGTTAATAAAGACAATGCTGATACCAATGTAGATGTAGATGTAGAGCATGCACCTGGTAGAAACAATAAGAAATTCAAACATCTCATAAACAGCTTGAACAACACAACCGAAAATGAAACACATACTATGAAATTTTTCGATAATTTAGGGGATGACAAACAGAAATATTATATTGGTTTATTAGATGATATGAAAACACGAACACAGACAACTGACGATATACCATATCTTATGCGGTTGATGGATGTTAATATAGACGATGTAACAAAACAGACAATCATTGATCATATATCCGTATTCAACAAGATGAGTCCCCAAACGAGTGAATATGGTAAAAAACGAAACTTGATCAAAGCTATTCAGACTCTCCCGTTTGGTAAAATGGCGAAAACCCCCGCGTCGTTAGACAATGCAATGGTTAGTAATATTGCTGCTAATAAATACTTAACCGATGTTAAGATAAGTATGGATAAGGTAATTTACGGCCATTCAGAAACAAAAAACCAAACACTTCGTCTAATCGCATCGATGATTAGTAATGGTTCTGCGAAGGGTGGGAACTGTTTCGCATTGTCTGGTCCACCGGGAGTTGGAAAAACAGAAATAACGCAAGAAATAGCTAAAGCTCTAGGGAGACCATGTGTAAAGATAAATCTAGGAGGTTCGTCAAACGGTGATGATTTAGTAGGTCATGGATACACATATGAGGGTTCCACGTATGGTTTAATTGCTAGGGCCATGATGGACGCTCGATGTGAGAACCCTGTTATTATAATGGATGAACTAGATAAGATAAGCGAAACTACTAAAGGTCGGGAAATAGTAAATATCCTAATTCATATGACAGATTCCACACAAAACTCAACCTTTTCTGACAAATATCTGGCCGGTATTTCTATTGATCTTAGCAAGGTTACTATGGTATTCACGATGAATGATCCTAGTTACGTTTCTCCTATTCTTCTCGATCGAATGAAAATCATCCACGTTGATGGCTATAAAGTAAGCGATAAAGTAATTATCGCACAGAAATATATAGTTGATACCGTCAAAACTGATATGGGGTATAAATACAACCATTCATTTGACGATGTTGCGATAAGAGACATTATAAACCAGTATACGTTTGAGGGCGGTGTTAGGAAACTAAAGGAGTTGATCACCGATGTATTTATGGAAATTAATCTACGAAAAATGATGGGTAAAGATGTCGATGGGAAACCAGTACCTGATGTATTGATTATAACGAAAGATATGCTACGAAATGATATTTTCAAGGACAAGCATCATATCCACCACGTGATGGTTTCGGATACTGATCAAGTAGGTTTGGTTAATGGATTATGGGCAAATAGTTACGGTATCGGTGGTTTAATTCCAATAGAGGCACATACCATCCCTACCCCATGTAAATTCGATCTTCAATTGACGGGGATGCAAGGAGATGTAATGAAAGAGTCAATGATGGTCGCAAAAACAGTTGCTTGGAGATTGACTCCTAACAAAACAAGAAGGAAGATACAAAAAGATTGGCTTGATAACGGTAGTAGTGGTATTCATATACATTGTCCTGATGGTTCTACACCTAAAGATGGACCGAGCGCGGGGGGCGCAATTACATTATGTCTGTATAGTAGATTAAACAATTCCAAGATTAAACAATCGATTGCAATGACAGGAGAAATTAACCTACAAGGGAAGATAACCGAGATAGGAGGATTGGAGGAGAAAATATTCGGAGCTATTACAGCCGGTGTTAAGACAATCCTCTACCCGTTTGAAAACCAACGCGATTTAGATAAAATAAAGAAGAAGTTCCCTTATATATTCGATCAGAGTTCGAAGTCGTATATCAATATGATCCCGGTTACATGCATTGAGGAAATATTGAAAAATGCACTCGAATAAGTATTTTTTGTAAATGTCATTTATATTATAATAAAATGACATTTACAAAATTCAAAGTATCCGCCACCCCGGTGGACATGAGCGGGTCGTACAAGCTGCAGGCGAACAGCAACTACCAGAAGTTCCTGGAGGTGCAGGGCGTGGGCTGGGCGCTGCGCAAGGCGGCGGACTCGGCCGCCGCCTCCCAGGTGATCGCGCACGACGTGGCCGGGGGCCGGGTGCGGCTGCAGGTGAAGAGCCTGGTGTCCATGGCGATCGAGTATGACGTCGGCGCGCCGGCGAAGCGGACGCAGATCAAGGACAAGGGGTTCATGGACCGGGTCACGTACTCGGAGCGGGGGGAGCTGGTGGTGACCAAGCGGAACGACAAGGACGGCTACACGATCGTCGCGACGCGCCGGCTGTCGCCGGACAAGAAGACGCTGTACTGCGAGCATGTCTGCAGCTGCGATAACGGCAAGTCCGCGACTGCCGAGCAGACGTTCCTCAGGGAGTGAGCGCCCGGGCTGGGAGGGTATATAGATGGGATATAATTCGTTTCCTGCTTGCTAGCTAATGTTCATACCTGTAGCCCATCGGGAAACACACACTTAGCATCACCAATACATGACGCCTTCTACTCTTTACTTCGTCTGATATCTAATATCATCTTATCTCTCGTTATATTAACCGCTTTAGCTACCGCATCATCTTCGGACTCGGAACTATATACGTATTCTTCAGATATTTCCGAGTCGTCATCGTCGTCTCTCCTTAATACTTCATTTATATCAGTCTCTTGAATTTTTGTTTCCAATTCGTCATCGCTCGGACTAGGACTTCGGGATCTCCTGTATTTTTTACTTGTTGGTTTCACAGGGGTAGTATCCGGCATGAGAAGAATTACTGAAACGAGTTGTTTAAATATTTCTATGTTTTTATTTGGTATCAACCATTTATTGTTATTTTCAAGTTGCTTACCATCTACTTGTTTTATTATATTAATATACTTACCGGGTATATCTGTCACGAGTAATGTAGTGTCTGGATTATAGATAGTATATGTAAGTTCGTTCATTTTAATTGACGTCAGGCACTTCCTTAAGTAACAAAAAATGATTTTTTAACTGATTTTGTTAAGACAAAGATACACCACCATGAACATAACAAATTCAAATGAAATATATAACGGGGATCGCGGAAAATTATTTCAAAAGATGATAATTCGTCTTTTGAAACGTGCTAAAATAAGAGAAGAAAATATCGACTTATTAACGAATGAATACGGGATGATGATGTATGGACAGGCGTTCACCGCCGCATCCGCAGATGTAGATGTGAACTATGAAATGTTCGAACAATTGGGAGATGTGACTGCGAATAAGTTTATTGTCTGGTACATGTATAGGAGGTTTCCACAGCTTCGTCATCCACTTGGGGTGAAAGTGGTTGCTAGATTACGTATCAACTACGGCGCGAGACAATCCTTCTCTGAAATAGGCGATCGATTGGGTTTTTGGGATTTCATATCTGCGTCTGAAGAAGACAGGGGGAGGAAGAAAAAAGATTTATTAGAAGATTGTATCGAGTCGTTCATCGGAGTAACTGAATTTCTGATTGATGAGGCATATAGGCCTGGCGTTGGACACGCGGTTGTGTATGATATACTACAGAATATTTTCGACGAGATTCATATATCATTACGTTACGAGGATTTGTACGACGCGAAAACAAGACTCAAGGAAGTGTTCGACTTTCACAAAGAGTCACTTGGTAAATTGAAATACACCAATTCGCGAGATGTCGACAGTGGTTTATTCACAGCACATGTATATAATGGTAATAATAGCATAGGGTACGGGGTTGCGTCTAAGTTAAAAGACGCGGAACAGAAAGCTGCAGTAAACGGTATGAAACAGATAACTATAAGTGGGTTTTCGAAGCCTGTTCCACCCGAGTATAAAAAATTTAATAATTAAAATGTTTTCAAATTCAATCATGCGTCTATTTTATCAATGTGAAATATTATTTGGTGCTCATAGCAAATGATATGACCGCGATCAATAAAGCCATTAGTATGAACACGCATATAACACCTGTCCAATTGCTTGATTTGGTTGATTTGTAAAAACAATTACCATCATCGTCTAGACTACAATCAGTAGCCTTTTTTACTCTATCTAACTCCGCCTGTATATTTACAATTTTAGCAATTATATCGGGTATGGATATATTGTCTGTTAAAATGGTATCACACACGCCACTATTATCATCACTATTCGAGTTACACCAGAGTTTGCAATACGCGGCAGCAGCCAGCTGCTGCTCACCTTCTAAGGTTTGCGCGAATTCACAACACTTAGTGCAAGTAGGTGGATCAATGTTCGCGATACATTGATCCTTTTCGCACACTTCATTGCATTTACTCATTAAAGGGACTGAAATCAACGGGTTTTTTGGGGCATATGCTATGATATCCTTCATTTTTGAGCAAATCTCCTGCGGTGTATCACCAGAAAATGCGTCTAATATGTTCATGTTTTATTTATATAATTTTTAAATAAAATATTTTTTTAAAGTATCGTTGTTTACTTATGTAATTACTACAATATTAAGTCAATGTATAAAAGAGGTTGAATTTATATTATAATATACCTACAAATTACCATTATAAGTATAAACATAACAATTTTGGTTTCTTTATACACAAAGTTTATAAGATTACTATCGGTAGATGTCCATGACCCATGCTGTAAATGATACGCGTATAAGTCCGTGTCATTTGTAATATGTAAGTCAGTTGTAACTCCAAACGGGTGAAATAACTTATATGGGTAAAAAGACAGTTTATACTGGTTCCTGTATCGATGAAACATTCTGTTAATTATACACGGACCGGTTGTGTACATCACAGTCATATGTTTCCCGTAATATATAGGCATACTTCTGTTTTTTTCCATTTCTATGAATACGGACTTCCAGAAAGGATGGTTTTTGATTGAATACATTAACGAATTTGATATATGAACTCCGCTACTGACTTTATTAGGGGTTTCTACGATATATAATTTAGATTTATATTTACTGATTACATCATCCCATGGTTTCATACAACAATAATCCATATCTGCATACAACCCTCCATACCTGAATAAAATAAAATAACGAATACAGTCACAACGTTGAATATGATACTCATAACCGTCATACATTTCCAGGTGTTCGGGAAAATATGTTTTCATTAAGTTCCTACAGTCTTTGTTATCCCAGCATTTATACCCCCATGTCGGATTATTTCTTAACCAACTATCTCTATATTTCTTCAAGCCCTCAAAATCTTTTCTCGCTTTGTGTTTATTTGGAATTATACCAAACCATATCTGGTGTATTATTTTACCATCCTGATCAAGTAGATATTTATCCAGGTCTTCTGATGATAGGTTATCCATGTTTGTGTCTTAATGTTTTTTTTTTAAACTAACCTTATGATATTCAAACGAGTGGTTGAAAACTCTATTTCATATAATATATTGAGATAAAAAGGATTTAAAAATCATTATATAATAAATGAATACAATAATTGTTATATATTGCATTATTGTGTTATGTATAGGAATTGGATGCTATATGTATTACACGAGAAATACTGTTGTATTATCAGAAAAAATGAATACATTTCTCGAGGGGATGCCTAAGACAGCGTTACATATGCATCTCGAAGGTTCTCTGGAACCTGAGATGGCGTATGCTAACGCTGTTGAATATAATATGATACCGCTCGAGGTCCCAAATGCATCAGGTGGAACAACTACCGTTAACACACTCGACGAACTTAAAAAGGTATATCAATTCGACGATTTGATATCTTTTCTGAATATTTACAACCTACTTGCAACTACGTTAAAGGATAAAAAGGATTTTACAGCGTTAGCGTCTGCATATTGTGATAAAGCGTTAAGCGAGAATATACAACATGCCGAGATATTCTTTGACCCACAAACTCATACTGCGCGTGGTTTAGATTTTGACGATGTCGTCGATGGTATCCAAGAAGGTCTTGAAAAAGGACGCGTGAAAGGATTAAGTATCCAATTGATATGTAGCTTCCTACGAGACCATACAGTTGGTAGTGAAGAAAAGGAAGATACGGACAGTACTGATCCGTCTGCGTGGCATACTGTAAAACAAGCGGTTAAATACAATCAAAAGACAACAACGAAACCTAGTTTCGTTATTGTTGGTATGGGACTCGATAATAACGAAGTAGGGTATCCACCGAAACTATTCAAAGAAGTCTTTGAATACGGGCGTTTGAATGGTATGTTTGGCGTTGCGCACGGCGGTGAGGAAGGACCCCCTGAATATATATGGGAGTGTATAAACCAGCTCGAATGTATACGTATAGATCACGGTGTCAGAACCATTGAAGATCCTTTACTAACCGCTTATATGAGCACCCCTCAAAATACTAATGAAATTATAAACCATTTCGGATCCTCCCATCTTATTCCAATAACGGTATGTCCATTATCTAACTACAAATTAGATGTATTCACTGATCCAGAAATGACAAATATCGTCGAAATGTTAGATCTCGGTATCATGGTGACAGTCAATTCCGACGACCCTGCCTACTTTGGTGGTTACGTAACCGATAATTATAAATTCCTAATGACATCATTAGACAATAAAGTGGCCAAAGGTAGAGCAATAGATTTATCCGATATTCGAAGAATAGTTATCAATGGATTTTACGCTTCCGTGATTCCGTTAGAGAAGAAACTCGCATATATAGAAACTGTGAATTCGTACTTTTTGGTTACACCAGGTGATTTATACACAGATTTTGTTTCTAACTATTAATATAACATGTCTACTTAATTGTTTATATCGTTTGACTTACAATTAAATATTTTTGAATTATAAGTCCAATCACACCCGATCCATTTCTACCTCGACAGTAAGTTTCTCAGGAGAGATATTTCGGTTGCCGCGCCCCCTATTTGAGCTGCTGCCCTATTCGTCTCCGTTTGTTTTTTCCACCATCTACTCACAACTATTGCTATAATCGCCACAGCAACCATTACAAACCCTCCTATTATCATGTAAATTCTGGATGATTTACATATATCATCATCACTGCATTTTTCTATTTCAGGATCGTCGGGTTTTTGAAAAAACCCGCCAACCACCAAAAACAACCCAATTAGACAGAATATACCGCCGAATATATAAGCCGATATAAGACGTACACTAGCGCTAACTTTACCAACATTTGCTTGAAAATCTCCAAAGTCAGACATTTTATATATTAAAAATGTTATTCCTTTTTTTTTTTAAATAGCTAAACAAACATGACAGTTGAAAAATTCGATGATATAAATGTTACTACTAAAACATACACTGCTTATACTAATTTACAGTTCAATTTAGTTGAATTATTCAATATTCTTCCGATTACTGAGTACGTTGTATTACCTAAGAAACGCGGACGTAAGAAGAAAGAAGGAGTAACGGTCGATCCAAATAAAGATGTTCCGTTTGGATCGATCGTTACACTGAACCACGAGGGGGTAATACGAGGCATTCGTCTGAAACCTTCGGCTAAAAAGAAACCTGGATATTTCAGGAATGCTGTTGCTGTTGTCATGATACTTGATAAACCAATAAACATAAAGGTATGTCAAAGCGGATCGTTCCAGATGACAGGGTGTAAGAATTGGGAACATGCAGAGACGTGCATTTATACTATATGGGAGTATATCAGAGACCACACGGAAGTGTATAAAAGTAATAGCATTAATAATGTAATTGAATTGTATATCATTCCATCTATGCGAAACATTGATTTCGATATCGGATTCAAAGTAAATAGAGAGATATTCCATAAATATATGGACAAACAAACAAACATTTACTCATTGCTTGAAACATCATTTGGGTATACCGGTGTTATCGTTAAGTTCCCGATAACTAATGATATTAACGATATGAAGATCAGATATTGTAAATGGGACGACAATAAATGGGAAAAGAAAGACGTGTTGTATAGAGAATTCTTGGATACATTACCCGAAAAAGAGAAACAGAAAAAACTAACTAAACAGAAATACAATACGTTTTTGGTTTTTCATAGCGGGAGAGTTATTTTCTCAGGGATGACATCATTTTTTATGAGAGATGTCTATTATGATTTTCAAAAATTAATAGAAAATGGTTACGACGTTATAAAAGAAAAACTAGAAAAATAAAATAAAAACTTAATATAAAAATGGATATTCACACTAATTTTTCATACATGCTTGCGGTCGTCGGTGTTATGATGATAGTTTTGTACTTTACGATTACAACCTCCGCCAAGGATAAGATTAAAAGCGATGATGACTCTGATTACCAGAGGAGGTTTGACCAGGCAATGGCTGGTATTTTATCAATGGGTTTTGTCTTTTTAACATCTGCTTCAATAATGATTGTAGTAGAAAAACAATATAAAATCCAACTCGCTGATAAAATGGGAGGTGATGAGACCATGTACATTGTCTTCGCTTCGGTTGTATCCGTCGTAACTATTATACTCGCGTCTATCGCTATTAGTTGTCTGGATGATGGTAATTCCAACGCCAAGGGTCAGCTTTCGGTTGTTATTGCTGTACCTGTCATTGTTGTTATGGCTGCTATATACACAATGATGAAATCAGGCGATGATGCATCTCCCGAAATTGATTTCGGGTTCGATTTTGAATTCTGAGGAAGTGACTAAATTTATATAAAAACTACAATAAACAACTTGGTCAATTTGATCGATAATGACGTTCGTATTACAATACCCACGAACTGACGCACATGTATATTAATTCGTTTTTATAATTAAATATTTAACTATAAAAACGAATTAACTTTCTGTTTTCTATTTTTATAGTAATCCCAATATGCAACAATTAAAGGAAATTAAAAGTATAACGTTTGGTGTGTATTCGAAAAAACAAATAGAAAACACGTCTGTATGTTGTATTACAAATACTAAAAAATCGGGACCAGGTAGCGTGTATGATCCGAAAATGGGTCCATGTATTACAAGTTTGCTATGTAGTACATGCAATGAGAACGCTATTGTATGCACGGGTCATCCAGGACATATCGAATTAAGCGAACCCATAATACATCCCCTCTTTTACCGAATCACTATGTCCTTTTTGAATTGTGTATGTTTCAAATGTTATCGAGTCATGATAACAAAGGACCAAATAAATATTAACGGTCTTAAAACATTTTCTCAAATAGTTGATAAAATCAAGAAAATGAATATTTGTTGTCAAGCCGGTTGCTCGGCTGAAAAACCATCCTTGAAATTTTCTATTACAGATAACACTATCCATATGGTACATGACAGGGATAAGACTATGAACATTACAATGACAACCCATGAAATTTTAAACATACTCGATAACATATCAGATGACGATGTCCGTGTTCTTGGATTCGACCCATCTCTATCCCATCCACGTAATTACATCATACAGAGTCTACCTGTTCTCCCACCAGTTGATAGACCTTATGTCCAGGTAAGTGGTAATATTTGGGATGACGATCTAACTGTTCAGTATATGGAGATCATTAAAGCAAACGAAACACTTAAGAAATTAACAGCTGATAACGTCAGTGAAATGAACCCGACGAGATTAAAAACTCTCAACTCTCTTATTTTTAGAATTTCAACAACATTTAATAATAATCAGAACAAGGCTAAACACACCACTAATTCTAGGCCGATAAAAGGCGTTAAAGAACGTCTGTCAGGTAAAGATGGGCAGATACGAAGTAACATGATGGGAAAGAGGAGCAATCATACTGCCAGGACAGTAATCGGACCCGACCCCACATTGAAGTCTGGTGAAATAGCAATACCACGTGAGATGGCTGATGTATTGACAATACCTGAACGAGTAACATCGTATAATATCGACCGACTACAGTGGTTGGTTAATAATGGCCATATCGACGTGTTGCATAAAAATGACAGTAGAAAATCATGTATAAATATAAAGAGGTTTAGATTAGGTACACGACTTATTCATAACGACGTGATATACAGATTGGATAAACAGATACATATTGATGGTAGGGATATGCTAGAAATAAAGGCAGGTGATAGAATCAAAAGAGCAGGGAAGTTTCTAAACACCGTTATCGAGACAAACAGAGATTATAAGTTACTGGTGGGTATGACTGTGCATCGTCATCTACGAGACGGTGATACTGTTCTGTTGAATCGTCAACCAACATTACATAAAGGTTCCATTCTGGCGATGACAATAAAAATTAGACCGTTCAAAACTGTTCGAATGAATCTATCTGTGTGTAAGTCGTTTAATGCCGACTTTGACGGGGATGAAATGAACATCCATGTGCCTCAGGGACTAGAGGCACAGACCGAGCTGGATTATTTATCAAAGGCAAAGTACAATATCATCTCCCCTCAGAGTAGTAAACCAGGTCTTGCTATTGTACAGGACTCGTTATTAGGGGCGTATAGAATGACGCAAGGGTTTACTACAATTACCAAAGGTCAATTCTTTGATATAAGCATGGTTTGTAATATTGAAGGCGGTGATATCATTCGTAGAATTCAGGAGATCAGACGGGTGTTGAAAGACAAGGGTAAACCCGTAAAATGTTTTACTGGAAAGGGGTTGATATCATTATTCCTCCCAAAGGATCTCAACTATGAGTTCACAAACAATGCAATAGCAACGGAACCAACTGTCAAAATCTACAAGGGTGTACTATATGAGGGGGTGTTCGATAAAAATATTCTTGGAAGTTCACATAGTTCATTAATCCATTTAATAAACAAAGAATACGGCCCTGACGCATCTATGAACTTTATCGACTGTATTCAGTTCTGTACCAATAAATGGCTGATGATTCATGGATTTTCTGTTGGATTAGGAGACTGTCTTCTGACGGATAAATCGAAAGAAATTGATATCCAAGATAATATTAAGAAATGTTATATAGAAGCCGACGGTATTAAATCAACAACAACCCACGAGGCGGTGAGGGAAATCCGTATAAACGGTAGCCTAAACAAAGCAAAGGATATCGGTTTAAAAATTGCAAAAAAATCACTAGATAGTTCTAATAATTTCTTGTCGACTGTCAACTCGGGTAGTAAAGGAGACTTCTTCAATATATCTCAGATAACTGGGTTGTTAGGACAGCAGAATCTTAAAGGTCGACGTGTTCAGTATGTAATGAATAATGGAAAACGATCTCTTCCTCATTATCCAATGTCTGGTTTAACCTCTGATTTAGAATACGAATCACGTGGTTTCATTTCATCTTCGTTTATTAACGGGTTAAACCCGAAGGAGTTTTTTTTCCATGCAATGTCCGGGCGAGAAGGTATTACCGATACTGCAATGGGGACCGCTACAAGTGGTTATATGCAACGCCGTATTGTTAAACTAACAGAGGATATAAAGGTTCAATACGATGGGTCTGTAAGGGATACATCTGGTAAAATATACCAACATGCTTACGGTGGTACAGGAATCGACCCCACCATGACCATAAAAGTAAATGGTAAACACGAGGCATGCGATATTGCAAGATTAGCTGACAAACTTAACATGAATCACGAGATAGATTTAAGAAGAAGAAAATAAAAAAAAATATTCTTTTTATTATCGTGTATAGAATAAAAAAGAATGGTCGCAAGTATTATTAGATCTGGTGTAAACACATCAAATCCTCATAGTGTCCATGAAGACACTTCAGCTTTTTCTGCCTTCTCAGGCGGGCTTTTAGACCAGTATAAAGGTTCCGTTGTCGACATATCTGAAGACGACAGGGGTCATTACGGATTCGAGGAATTTTTCCAACACCAAGAGAACAAAAAAAGAAAGGAGGGTTATAAAACCAGAGAGGGGTTCGCCCTTGCCATAAGTGGAGCCGTGCACGGCGCGGATCAAGATGAGTATAATAACGTAAGTTCAGTTCAAGCGTCTGCTTCCCTTCATAAAGGTCCATCGGCACACGCTCATTCTGGTGCTCCACCAAGCCAAGAGGTGCTAGGATGTGGTAAATCGGCTGTGAGATCTATTGGTACTGACCTACAGCATGGCGCTATGAATTCTAATCTCAATATACATGCTAATGCCACTGCCTCCCAGTTCGGGCGCTTTGTTAATGACCAATATGGCGTGGGTGGGAGTAGCCAAGAAGAATGCGTTAAATCAAAAGAGAAAGATTATCACGGTGTATCGGCATCAGGTGCTTCTGCTAAGAAATACGCGGTCGTGTCGGAACAATTCGTTCCTCGTTCTTTCAGAGCTCCTCCCACACAGACAAGAGAGCCTTTCAGGCAACCTCCTCTCAGAGCTCCACCCAGACAGACAAGAGAGCCTTTCAGGCAACCTCCTGTCAGAGCTCCTCCCGCACAGACAAGAGAGCCTTTCAGGCAACCTCCTCTCAGAGCTCCACCCAGACAGACAAGAGAGCCTTTCAGGCAACCTCCTGTCAGAGCTCCTCCAACAAAGGAAAGATTCACAAACAGATGCGCGAGTAGAAAGTAAACAAGTATATTTATAATTTATTTTTAATGTTAAAAATAAATGAGTTTATTGATAGACATTAAAAAAATATCCAATATGAATCAGATAATGAATGCTATAGATCCGATACCTATATGCGATGAAAATATGGGTGTTATAATTATAACGGATAAATTAAATAAATTGAAGAGTATTGAAACTAATCGTATAATGTTTTTAAATACTACTGAATTTATATCTTCAATAACAGGTTATTCGTTTGTGTGCTTCAATAGTAAAAGATGTATACTCAAAGAAGGATGCTTGGATAATTTAGAAATTGTAATACAAAATACGTTAAGGTACCTCCCAAATAATATCATGTTGATATGCAAAGGATTATCAAACTCTAGTAAAGATAAACTTAAACTATGTGGATTTATACCTATTTCAGATGTGTCATTTGGTCGACTAAACGACATAAACATTCCGCCTCCTCTCAGCGGGCATATTCAGAATAGCACATGTAGCATGAATATATTCAGAATGAGCGATACCACATATAACTATATGAAAGATTTATCAAATAGAGGTTCGATTTTGTCGAATGGTAGCATAAGACAACATGAAATAGCTGGAGTAATGGAACCCGGAATATGTAACAATAATGTGAAAGAGTTGAATTTATGTGATAAATTATCTGGAGCGAACGGTTCGGTTTCCATGAAACCATCGCCTTTTAGTTTTCACACACATCCAGTAGAAGCATATGAACAACGCTCGGTGAAATACGGTTGGCCTTCAGCAACCGACTATATTACCTTTTACAAAGCTACCGTACTTTATCCTCTATTAATTCTGCATATAGTAGTTAGTGTTGAGGGTTTCTATGTACTATCCAAACCCCACCACCACGTAACCGAGATATCTGAAAAAATCGAAAAAGCTATACGAGAAAACAAGGTAATTGATAAAACAAAATCATATACACCGGAAGAACACGTGGCTGGTATATCAAGCATGAGAGTTGATGGGCTTAGAATAGTGAATGTTAAATTTTTCACATGGAGAGATGATAAATCTCCGTTGTTTGAGATCTAAATTATTACAAGTAGCGTCATAGTACGGTTTAGAATTACCGAAGTAAATAAAGGTCTCAGCTGTAGTAAATTTTTATATTTATAAATATAAAAATCATTTTATTGTTCGTTCTTTTCAAATCTAATCGTATTCTATTATGAATGAAAGTTCCTTTGGTTTATCATTCAACAGTTTGGTTACAGTCACGTGAATATCATCAACGTGGACTCTGGTAGGTCGCGTATCCGTGTATTGCTGTTTTACAATAGGAGTATTATTAACTCTGGTAGGTCGCGTATCCGTGTATTGCTGTTTTACAATAGGAGTATTATTAACTCTGGTAGGTCGCGTATCTTCGTGTTTAACACACGACATTTTTTTTTTCACAATAGTCGTCCATTCATTTGTAACAGTTAATTTAATAGGTTCAATAGCAACAGGTGGTAGTGGTTCGGTAACAGTAATATCTTCTTTCGGTGTGTGGTTGTTTACACGTGCATGATATGTTTCGTTGGTTTCCGATGTATGTATGTATCCACATACTTTATGTTTCGTTGGATTGTTAATGACTGAACCGGCCGAATTCACACATATAAATATACAGCTGGTTCCATACGAACATGGCTCTATCAACAACTCATCAAATGAATGGGCGTAGAAACACTTACCCAGATCAGCAAATCTACAACTCATCCCCTTATTACACATCCTGGTTTTCTTATTATTATTCTTTAATACGTATTTACTCATATCTGTGTTTATATATTACGTTCAAAAACGATAATCACTTTTACTATATTATTTATGGATCCCAATTAGGATCAGGCATACAGCACACTTTTTTGAACTGAGGTTCGTTCCCTGGGTAGACGTCATAGTCGGCAGCGTCCAAATTAGCGACATAACCGAAATCACACTGCCCCCCGTTGTTTTGTGGGTCTTCAGCCCACCCCTGACACGTCGTCTTACAACACACATCACGAAATGCCGCTTCGCTCGGCGGAGAGAGGACATAGTCGGCAGCGTCCAAATTACGAACATAACGGAAATCACACTGTCCCAACATGTTTCGTTCGTCTTCAGCCCACCCCTGACACGTCATGGGGTTACAATAACAAGTCAGACCGCCTGCCGATTCAGATTCACATCCTACCGATTCTAAAGTTGTTGCATTCAGTCCATCGACACATATAGACTCAAAAGGCGCTTCGTTGTTCGTCCCATTTGAACAGTAGTCTTTGCAAGGCAAAGTCCCATTGTTACCGACTGTCACCGTAGTGTAGGGTTTGACAGAACTTAAATCCCAAGCTGAAATATCTTGATTGAATGATGTTGCACCATCAAACATATTATACATAGTTGTAACATTACTCATATCCCAAGTTGAAATATCTCCATTAAATACAGTATTGTTTAGAAATAATGAATCCATATTTGTAATTGCACTTACATCCCAACTTTCAATTGGTCCATGTTCAAGTTCAATCAAAGGTACCCCCCCAGCGGTAGTAGGCCCATTCGTATAGGCTAAAATAGCGTCTTTCAATGCTTGTTTGTTAGTGAGCCAAGGAGCGAAGTCTTTATAAAAATTAAATTTACCAGTTTTATTAATATACCATTTCATTACAAATCCAAAATCAACAATAACACGTTTCTCAAGCAAAGATGGCCCGGTAACATTAGTAACATCCTGATTTACTGGGTCACTTGCTACTTTCAATAATGCATTAAACACTCTCTGTACATAATATAATTTATCTTTTTGTTCTTTTGTAGAATCTGTAATAAGATTTGTATCTCCCCAAGCTGGATTGTCAAAACCCGGACCAGTAGTAAACTCAAAATAACTTTTCGCAATATAAGTATTAGAAGATGATTCGTTGTGTACAGTTTCGTTCCAATTCAAATTATTTACCAAAGCTAAATCAGAGTCCAAGTAATCTGCATCCTTTTCTGCGATTTCGTAGTGAAGGTCGTGTACTATACAACATACGTCTGTAAGAGACAGAGGAAGAGCCCCCTCTATTAATGTACTAACTCCTCCATTTACATACCCGATGTAACTCGAATCCAAAGAGTCTAATTGCGGACAGCTTGTTACATTATTATGAGCATTAGGTGTAGTGTCAATTTGCATTGCTGTGAGTGAATGGCTTTGATTAATGACATTCTTGTACTCAGGGTCTACACATCCTTGTGGTATACATAACCCGGAACCTTTTTCTAAATGACTGATTACTAATTCAAACGACTTAGTTAGCTGACAGACTGGACCTTTTTGTAGAGCACAATCACGAGATGCGCAATTCGAGTCTTCGCTCCAGGCCGGCCAAAAGTCGAGACAATCGCCTTTAAAGCAATAATTTTCTTTGATTGTATCCATGTTTTATATATTATATTTATATATTATATTTATATTTATATTTATATTTATATTGTATAATACTGAGTCAATCTTTTTTAACACTTTTAGGGTTCGAATAATATTTAATACCATGAAATTCCAATATTGATTTTGTAACAGGAGATAAATCTGTTGTATCATATAAATGGAACGAATTACAACGTTGTTTGACAGCGTTTGTAGGTGGTACACCACCGGTGTGTTGAAGTATCATTGATTTACTATCCGGAGATAATTCAGTGAATTGGTCTGATAAGCTACGTGATTTATTTTTAAATATATCTATTGGTTGTGACATGGTTTATATATTATATTATTACCTTATAATATAATATTGATTTTAATTGTTGTAATATTTATTTACGACGAGTTGCTCTAAAAGGTTTTGAATTAAGAATTCTATCGAGGTCTCTATTTCCGTCGATTAGTTCATCACCGACAACTATAACAGGAAACGAGACAGACCCATCCGGATTGGTGATTTTATGCTTTAAACTATCAGGGATATCAGAACTAGATCCAGATTTATACTGTGTTTTACTACCGCGCATGCGATACCATTCACTCAGTCTCTTCTTAGCACTAATACAAGCATTGCACCCGTCGATGGAATATATTATTATATTTCCTCTTTCTATATCTTGTCTTCGACGAAACTCCAGTAGTTCTTGTGTTGATCTTTGAACGGGAATTGTGTCAATATATAAGTCTCCTACATAATGAATACGTGTTGCAAGATCCATTTTCGTCTTACTGCTTTGATAATTGAAGCCATTGACTGTTATAAACAACATGTAATATTTCCAGAGAATAGACGTAATCTCGGCTGATGCGAATGGAGTACCCTTGCATAATCCAAATACGATCGGTGGAGTTGATATACCCACTAACGGAATCTCAGAACAGTGGGGAAATGCGATATCCAGTATATCTCCGACGATTACATCAGTAATCTCAATTACCGTTTCTCTGTCACGATTAATGTAATTTGTAACACCCAATACCATATTCATTATCCCACGAATCGTATTTTGTATATGTGTTTGCAGTTGACTGGGATCAAGTTGTTTAAATATCCCATTCTTCACGAGATTAAATCGTTCCAATACAGTTTTATATTTTGTTAAGAGATGTATATTCAATCGTTCAAGTACATCTTCGTCACTCGTTTCAGGTACTGTAAGTTCAATATTGGTATCCATATTCGTGAGAGTTTCTATGAATCCGGGTTCCTTTAATCTTTTTTTCAGACCGTCATTCATGAAACCGATCATATAGACGATTACACTGTTCTTATTAGCAGACATACGACTTTCTATATATTTTTTAACGGTTATCGAACCCGTCATTTGATTGAGAAAAATTTCTTCCATTTTATCATCAAATCCGTCAACGACTTTGTTCAATTTACCTTGTCTGTACAACATCATAAGACGCTCGATTACTATATTTCGCTCTGTTAACGTCATGTCTTTGATATGTTCTGTGTTCATAGAAGTTAATTCAGTATATATTTCTAATATTTTTTCTTTTTGTAATACGCTTAATTGCAATGATCGTGCAGAAGCGGGGTTTAACATGTCATATTTAATATCGATGGTGATATTATCAACAGCTTCCTCCGTAAATTTCATCCTATTTTTACTCTGTATATTTCTGAACACATTTAATGCATTATCTCGAGATACTATCGTTGTTCCTCTGGATGCATTAGTAACACCCTTCTGTAATACGAATTCGGCAAGTGTACTACCGGATAAAGCAGTACTTGGTGAATTACAACTTAATATTCCATATTTTTTATCTGTTGCATTGAGAATAACCTTCATTTTATATTACATTCTAATTTTTTTTTAAAAAGTGATTTTGAAATTTATTTATAAAAACATATCAAGAATGTCATTATCAGAAGATCATATATGGAATATTATTAAAAGTCATAGCGAACAGGTTGGGTTAGTGGATCATCAAATTAAATCATATAATAATTTCATAGTTCTTGGATTAAGCGATATTCTGACATCTTCTGACATTAAACTATCAGAAGATCATTCCATCCGTCTTAGTAATGTATATATACCTAAACCAACTGTCACCGAGGACGATCGAACCGTTCACGCTCTCATCCCATCAGCAGCCCGTAACCGAGATTTAACATATGAGTCATCAATATATGTAACAGTGACAGAAACAGTCGATGGGGTTGTTAAAGTGCATAATAGGGTTGAAATATGCACTATACCAATAATGTTAGGGAGTCAGAATTGTCATCTTCATAATACGACGAAACAGGAACGGGTAGCCATGAAGGAGTGTGAATATGACAATGGTGGGTATTTCATCGTGAACGGAAACGAAAGAGTTATAGTCCCCCAGCTCAGGTCATCATATAATATTCCTCTTGTGTTTGAACAGCAAACTGATAAATTCGAATTTATATGCGAAATGAGAAGTATATCGGAATCCACGGGACATTCAGTTGTGATAAAAACTATGATAGGACACGATAACCGATCCATAATGATAGATATTCCACATACGAAGGAGCCGATACCTGTAGGAATTCTGTTTAAGGCTCTGGGGTTTCATACACATGACGAAATATATAACTTGATTTCACTTGATTGTAAAGATGTTAATATGTACACCAGGTTTATCATTCGTGATAGTTTCTGTAGTGATATAGATTGCGCGTTTGAATATTTTATCGACGAGGGAGGAAATGCAGATGAGTGGACGGATATGTCATCGCTGGATCGGGATGTATGGGAACGTAAATCAATCCAGATGAAAGCTCTGGATTATATTGGTTCGCGTTCTATTAATTATATTAACACATGTGATATACGTGACTACGCTACACAAATAACTAAAATGGAACTATTTCCTCATCTTGGGATAAACATCACCAACCACGAACGTGCTATTTTCACTGGTTATATGATCAATCGATTGCTATCTACAAAGCTCAAAATGAGAACATTCGACGATAGGGACAATTACATGAATAAAAGGGTCGAATCACCTGGTATTTTATGCCGAGAGCTTTTCATCCAACTTTTCAAGAAGTACAAGGATAGTATCATAAATACATCAATTAAGAAACGAAACGCGAGATTCGATATAATACCCGTGATGACAAAGAATAATACTATTACATCGGGAATTCGTCATTGTTTTGCTACAGGAAATTGGGGGGTGCCGAAGACGTCATATATCAGAGCAGGTGTATCTCAGATTCTATCACGTCTTTCATACGGAGCGACTCTTAGTCATCTTCGTCGTGTATGTATACCGATCGGGAAAGAATCGAAGAATACGAAAATTCGACAACTTAACCCATCGCAGATTATGTACATATGTCCATGTGAGACACCCGAAGGGCAACCGGTCGGGATAGTAATGAATTTTACATTGATGAGTAAAATATCTGAATATACGTCTACTTGTATTATTAAAAATATAGTTGAACACTGTGGGTGTTTTATTCGTATTTCAGAAGCCGATATATCCATAGATACTACAAATGTGTTTATAAACGGATCGTTGATTGGTTTTTCACATGATTATTCAGAATTCATGATCGAACTACGTAAGAGACGTTTCGATAAACAATTTTCTAGTGATGTATCTATTAGTTACGACGCAGACAATGATGAGGTTCATGTATTTACGGACGCTGGGCGTCTGTTACGTCCAGTGTTAACTCTCACAGACGGTATGTTGAATATAAAAGAAACAGATGGTTGCGATTGGAATGATCTGGTAGAACGCGGTAAGATACAGTATGTTGATAACTCCGAAGTGAACGGTTCTGTTATTGCATTCTGCGGGGATGAACTTAGTAAGTATGTATGTGACTATTGCGAAATTTCGCCGGCTATGATATTGGGTGTTATGGGGTCTATAATCCCGTGGCCAGATCACTCTCAATCGCCTAGAAATTGTTATCAGACATCCATGGGTAAACAGGCCATGAGTATGTACGCGCTTTCTTACAATAATCGATCTGATACAATTTCGCACGTACTGGGATATCCACAACGCCCATTGGTTAGTACTCGAGCATCAAAACTCATGGGGTTCGACGATATGCCGTCTGGGATTAACGCTATTGTAGCAATTGCATGCTATAGCGGTTATAATCAAGAAGACTCTCTAATTATGAATAAGAGTGCCGTAGATCGTGGGTTATTCAGTGCTACTAGTTACAGAACTCATACCGAACAGGAAAAGAAGCATGGTGTTTATTGTTTCGAGGTGATCGGATGCCCCCCATTGGATAAACGAAAAATGGACGTGAATTACGGTTTGTTGGGCGACGATGGAATTGTTCGCAAGAGATTCCCTAATGGACGTAATGTATATGTTCAAAAGGGAGACGTTATAGTTGGAAAAAGTTTCGTAGATTCATCTAAGGGGGGGGTCGACTCGGTGACCAGTGACTGTAGTCTAACCATCAAAAAAGGAGAAGAAGGATTTATTGATCGTATCGATATAACAAAGACTCCCGACGGATACAAAATGGTTAAGGTTGTTATTCGCACAGATAGGAAACCAGAAGTCGGAGATAAGTTTGCTAGTAGAGCCGCACAAAAAGGAACATGTTTAATAGGCAATTCTCTCGTGACTATGGCAAATGGAACATCTAAATATATCAAGGATATTAAATATGGTGAATCTGTATGGGGTTACAAGGATAGTGGATTGCTTACTGAAATGTGTTCAAAGACCGCGTATATGGGTCTTAAAAATACTGTATGTGTGAAACTATTATCCGGTACTGAATTGATATGTACATCCGATCACCGTATAATGACAACAGACGGGTGGAAAGAAGCAGGTAGACTGGATAATTCAGATGCTGTTTTGGGTAATTTAAATACACCGCATGATATAGCATGTGAAAGTGAGAATGACTGGATTTTAAACATGAGTTATGTAGATAATGGAACCACGCACGAACTTAATATTCAAATGAACGAAGATAGACTAAAGGCGTTAGCATTCGCTAGGGTATTGGGTTACATCATCGGAAATATTAAGCGACCAGGAAGCAACAGGATGTGTCTGGATATACCATTCAAACACGAAGCTGACTGTAATTCATTTAGCCGAGATGTTATAATGGTTTGTGGTGAACAACCACAAACTTACGAGGGCGATATACAATATATATGTAGAATACCTACGAAATTATATAGATTCGTTAATAGTGTATCCGGAGTTCGCCTGGATTACCACTTAGATAAACATACTACTATTATCCCTGTGTTTTTAGACAACGCACCCGTCAGTATCATACGCGAATTCATCGCAGGTTTAGCTGGTTCATGTGGGGATGTATCTTGCTACGGAATTTGCGAAATACACAAATGGAATATCCACAAATTATTACTGAAATGTGGTGTGGGAAATATTATTTCATATGAAAATACATTGATGTCCCGTGTAGAACGAGGTGTCCGGATACTGAAATCTCATGAATTCATGAATCGTATTGGGTTTCGTTACGATATAGAGAATCAATGTAGATTATGCGCGACCGTTTCATGTCCGGACTCGATGACGCAAACTAAATGGCTTGAGAAAATCGGGGCCATTGAATGGTTTGATCATTTTCCGAGCGATAAAATACCCTGTTACAGTATCCCTGTTCAGTCAGTTCAAAATGGAAATAAAGAACACGTATATGACATAACAATACCTGGTATTTCGTCATTTATAGCAAACGGTATTGTAGTTCATAATTGTGGGATGATGTACTCTCAGGAAGATATGCCTTGGACCAGTGATGGAATTGTACCTGATATTATCATCAATCCACACTGTATACCTAGTCGAATGACAATCAATCAATTAATGGAATCTGTTCTCGGAAAAACATGTCTACTGACTGGTAAATTCGGAGATGCTACCCCATTCTCGAACGAGAGTAGCGTGGGTATAGCCAGTAAAATATGCAAAGATTTACAGATGGAAAATATGAATGGGCACGGGATGGAGGTATTATATAACGGTTTCACTGGGACAAACATGGGAAGTTATTTCATCGGCCCGGTGTATTATCAGAGACTAAAGCATTTAGTGAGCGAAAAGTTACATGCTCGTTCAACTGGACCAGTAACCACTCTTACACGACAGCCTCTAGAAGGTAGATCTCGAGACGGTGGTCTACGCGTAGGGGAAATGGAACGAGATGCGATGATAGCACATGGAACATCATCGTTCTTGAATGAACGTCTTTGCGAATGCTCGGACCCATACCAAATCCCCGTTTGTGAATCATGTGGTGGTATTCCAAGTTCTTCTACTAACTGTAATATATGCGGGAATGATACTGTGTCATCAACCGGAATACCATATATAAGTAAATTGGTGTTGCAGGAGTTAAATTCCATGTGTATAAAAACAAATATAAAAGTAGTTTAAAATATAAATTTTGTGGATTTGTGATAATAAAAAATAAATTATTTTTTATTGTATTAATAAAAATGCTCCAAACAATATTAGATAAATTTTACGGTATTAGCTCAGCATCATCTAAATCGAAAAGATCCCGAATTTCGGATGATGATACGGATATTGTATTCTCTTCAATTCCAGTTGTCGAATCAAGATCAGTTGCCCTTCAACAAGGCATTGTTAATTCATTCTATGAATACATTAAAAAGGGTAAAGATGGCCCATACTTATACGATACTTTTAAACTCCCTTCCCAGGTTGTCAGAGACGGGGATGGTATTATTACTGCTCGATTAGAGTCAAAAGATTGCGAGGACGGTATATTCGATAGTATTATGAATGGATGGTTACCTCCGAGTCACATGGAACAATGCTTGATGGTTAGATCTATTATGAGGGATCTTGCTACTTCATCAAGTGAATTATTATCGGCCGACAGAGCATTTGTCAACAATGTCAAATGGTGCAGACATGTTTACGGTGTACCATTGGGTTCTGTTAAAGGCGCATACACAGCATCTGTAATCGCGTGTTTTTTGTGTCTATTAAACCCGAGACCGTTATTAATGAAAAAAGGAAGAGCGTGGGACAATCAGCAAAAACTCGATGTGTACTCTAATATATTTACTCTTATTAGAAGTGTCCCAAGTTCTGGGAAAACCAGAGATGGAGGCGTTGATTTGAAATCAGAGAAGAGGGTTGTATTTGACATAGGATTCGTTGATGGTTTTAGGGATTCGAATGGAATTATAAGGTTAAGGTAAACACAACCCATAAAATGTTTTTTATTATTTCGACATAATAAAAAACTTGTGCTATGTAAACTAGTTACAATGGTATATATGAATACGTCGGATTAATTCAGCACTTATGTAAAAACGAATATAAATAAATATTTATATTGGAAAATAACACATGATTTCGTTTGTAGTTCAAAGAATATATTTAATTATACTAGAAACAACTAAGTATGTAATGAAATCGTATTATAATTATATACATATAGTAAACAACCATGACATAGAAGATGAAAATACGATTAATGAAATATTTATGACCCCTGACATTGGTTGCCTATACGACGATGAGGAGCCAATGTATACTCGGTTTGTACTCGATGGTATGTCCGAGCAGTCACATAATAACGAATTACCTATATCACCCAAAGAAGAGATTTTAGATGATTGTTGTCATAATTTTATAAGTGTAGTTAGAGGTTACGATGATGTTAATAAAGTTTGTACAATATGTGGATTCGATGTCCCAAAATAAGGATCGAGGTTGTGTTTGTTAGTACAGTTATCTAAAAAGTTATTTTTTTACATAACTAAGCGTGTCTCTCTTGATATAGTTGTAGTCATATCGGGGTCGTGAATCATTACCGTATGCAAGTGTTGAACCTATATGATTAGTCCCCTCTATACCGAAAGCTGCTTGATTTACTGACTTATGTATGATATTTCGATTAGTTGTATGTTTCGATGATAATTCCGTTAGTGTTAAATAAGGCATTTTTATATTAAAAAATTTAATTTACATAATCCATTTAGCAGCGTGAGGGGCAGGTGCACGTCCAAATTGAGCGGGTACAAACCAGCTATCGTCTCCGTGTCCAGCATGGGGAGATAGAATAACGATCGGACTTCTAATAGAGTCAGCGGCTCCGCTACCCCTGAGATCGTTTTTAATAGCAGAACCTATTCCACCGATAGCATCTCCTAGATGCTGATCGACAAAGACATAAGGATCGTCTGTTTTAGAATATTTCTTAGAATATTTCAATTGTTTTTTATATGACTCTTTGGTATTGCATTTGGAACAGTTGCATCCAGAAGGACATTCACCTGCGTGTTCAGAAGAACAAGGGCATTCGGCTATAGCGAAACGCTCTTTGGGGGCGAAACTCTCGCGGGTCAGTCCCTTAGGACGAGCTCTGGGTCCATACGGCTCAACAGTCTTCTTCTCTTGTAACCTACCCACCCTGTGCGTCAAAGGCTCGCGGGTCAGTCTTGGAGGTTGCTTGGGAGGCTCTCTTTCTTGTAGCCTGCCCGCCCTGTGCGTCAAAGGCTCTTTTGCCTGTCTTGGAGGTTGCCTGAAAGGCTCTTTTGCCTGTCTTGGAGGTTGCCTGAAAGGCTCTTTTGCCTGTCTTGGAGGTTGCCTGAAAGGCTCTCTTGCTTGTAGCCTGCCCACCCTGTGCGTCAAAGGCTCGCTGGTCAGTCTTGGAGGCTCTCTTGCTTGTAGCCTGCCCACCCTGTGCGTCAAAGGCTCGCGGGTCAGTCTGCCGCGAAATTTAGATTTAGATTTACTTTTGACAGTACTGTCAGTATCGTCGTCTTTATTCTGTGTCATGACCACCACCGTGACAATAGAAGCTACTAAAATGACCGCTATTAAAGTCCCGTATAAAATTTCTTTATTGTTACTAGACATTATCTTTTTATATTATCGTAAAAGAAAAGAATTTTTTTTTATATCATTCGTGTATGATAATTCGCATTCGAATGTAATATTTGTAATTTGTTATAATCAAATGAGATTGATGTTGTTTGGTGATGTGGATGAAGCATTAGCAATTCACGTACACGTTGGTTGTTCTCGTCGAATGAATCAGGGGTAGGAGGCTCGAAACTAACACTGTAGATGTCTCGTACAGTGGTTTCACCTAGATATTCCAATGCATCATCTATAACCATTCGAGTATACATAGAGGTACATGTAGCTTTTAATTCTCGTAGATATATAATAGTTTCGTGTTTCGATTCAAACATACTTCTCGATATCCCGCGATTCATGAATGGTTTCCATGACAGTTTATGAATCACATCGACTTTTAGGTAGGTAACCAAGTCGAGCGGTACGAACTTCGTGTTCAAAACGCGATGACTACTGGTCATTTCAGCGTATTTACCATGTTGTTCTAAAAATCCTCGAATGTCCCTACTGTGAAGCGGTGCATGAAGGAATCGTAAGAATATATCAACTGATCGTTTCCCGATCCCAAATAGAGTTTTCGCCGATGTTAGAATAAGCGTCGATAAGTCTTGTGATGTACTTGTTTTAAACGGATGAATAAATCCATGATGCGTCTTATTGACAATGGCCTTCGATTTACCATAATCGATCATTACAGGGATAAGATTAGATCTGATTGAAATCACTTTCGTGGCTGAAACCTTGTAATCTATTTCAGAGACTGATGGAATTGACCACAACACAACGTTCCAAGGTGTTAGATCCCAGTGAACAAAACCACACTCGTGTTGCGCCATCTGTAATGCGAGAGCTAATTGGGTTATAATCAACCGAAATCCGGCATCTGTATATTTGTCAGAAATCAACCATTCGTGAAGTGTAGGACCCATAATCCGTTCAGTGTAAAGTGTTGTTGAATTCCCACCAAAAACATATGCGAAATTCGGGATAAATTGAAGAAGTCGATTGGTTGATGTTATACCAATAAACTGCTCATGTCTATGTTCGCGTCCTTTCATTTCGTCAGTCGTAGATTTCCGAATAATATCGAAAACACCCCCCAGCGACCCGGTCTCGATTATAGATGTCTTATTTGTGAACAGTGGTTTTAAATCACGAACCAATTTTTCATCAAACACTTTCTCAATACCTTTAAGGGTACCCCACGTCCTGTCGACGGGAGGATTGATCATCTTCTCAATACCTATCGTAACAATTCTACCTTTTGTGTTAATAAACGCATTCTCAATATCAATGATTCTGGTCAGTGGATGTTCTCCTGGTTCTTGAAGCGGCATATTGACGTGATGAACTAATCCACATATCGTGCTCTTTAACTCTGATAATATACCACTTTTCGATAAATATTGATCATAGAAAGCGCGGGCATTCCCAACGATCTGTCTACATTTCTCGTCGTTTTCTTTACACCACGCCACCCGTTCCAATAAATCACTTAAATCTTCATTCACTGGAATGTAATGCACAAACGGTACAAGTTTGTCGGAATACCATACCTTCCATCTGCTTTGGACAATCAATATGACTGAACCCATAGCTAATTCATTACTCAATCTGAACGCAGCCACGTGTCCTTCTATATGTAGGATATATTTATAACGAGATTGTTCGAGAGAAGTCATGAACGGTGATAACCCAAAACCAAGAGAATGCGTGTCAATAGTTTGAATTTTCCCATCAATAATCCTAGGACGCAAGTTCCAGCTTGTAATACCCAAATCTAAAACATCACAACTTTGACTCAGGTGAACAGCTTTTAATCTCTGATTTGTTTTAATTGTAACCCCTGAACCAGTTGATGCTCCACGAAATACCACTTTTTCACACTTTTTATCCCACGGGGTATCAACCTCTTCATACCTTGAAACTCCTTTAGGAAACCATTTCCCCTCGGGTACTTGGACTCTGGCCCAGTCATTATGATTGGGTATCGCAACATCCGCAAATTTGTCACTAGTAACCATGCTCAAAATAGGAAGGTATTTATCATGTGCATGAGAGATTAATGGTTTTGCTTCTCCCCATATCTGTTCGTACGGTTCAGTTCCATCTCGTTTCAGTATCGGGAAATCACGACGATTAATGAAGAATTCCGAGTCCGGAACATTCTCGTGTTCACATAATTCTTCTAGCATATTCTTTACATTTCCGACATTCGAATCACCTTCTGAAATCGGATATTCGTATCTGAAAATCCCCCCGTTGGCGTACCATCCATTCGTGTTTCCATTCACACGTTTAGGATTGAACCGATACCCTTCTCGCTCACAAATATCCTGAGCCAATCTATTGAATCCATTAGTATTAACAACACTCGACCATTCATTGGTATAATTCGCCTTCGAAAAAGGCAAAAAAACTCGCAGTTTCCCATCCTGTATCTTAACAAAGATCCCTTTTTTAAATTTATGAAAGATATAATGAAACGTATTCATGATAACGTTTCGATCCGCATTGCGATATCCTTCCCAAAATACACTAGATGTGTCGCATATGGATGGAACTGTGACTTTTGGAATACTTGTTCGTTCTACCCACATATATTGTTTAAATTGTTCTTCGTCCCCCGCTGTAAAATGAGTTTGGTCAAACCCTCTGTACCGCGGATTCGTTCTATGTTTTTGTTTTTGTTTTTGTTTCGCGTCATTGTCAGAATTATAATAATCTGGATATTTAGATAACTGTTGTGTTGTTGTCATATTGTTTTTGTTCTAATCGTTATGAATGAAATTTCATTTTTTATTGTAATAAAACAAGATTGGAAGATATTTTTGTAACATATTAAATTATTATATCCTTATATTATAAAAATGACAGATTTAAATGAATCTGAATTGATCGTTATCAGGCCGCCTAGTCTTCCATGCGAATTCAATAATTGCCAAAACTCTAGTACATGTATAGACTTACCATTACAAGATTGTACTTGTCCCGGGGGGGGAGCAAGATGTTCTTGTGTTAATATACAAGACTATAAGTGTAATTGTCTTCCTGGATTTACAGGAAATCAATGCGAAACCAACATTAACGAGTGTGATCCTAATCCATGCTTGAATGAATCTACTTGTATGGATGGAGTTAATGGTTATACGTGTGATTGCAATACTGGATTTGATGGTCTTAGATGCGAAAACATTAATGATTGTGATCCTGATCCATGCTTGAATGCATCTACTTGTGTGGATGGAGTTAATGGTTACACATGTGATTGTCAATTAGATTGGAGAGGTGTTAACTGCGGAACCATTACTTTCAGCAATTCCACAATAAGACCCGCAATACAACTCTGGGTGACAGATAAAGAACAGGCAATAAACATTTATGGACATATTTCAACGTGGGACGTGTCGAACGTAACAAACATGGCTAGGTTATTTATAGATTTACCAACATTTAATGAAGATATTTCTCAATGGGATGTTTCAAATGTAACAAATATGACCAGCATGTTTGAAAATGCCAAAACCTTCAACCAAGACCTTGATTGGGATGTAAGAAATGTAGAAAGTATGCAATATGTTTTTAAGGGAGCTGAATTGTTTAATGGGGATATTTCGAACTGGGACATGAGAAATACAAGATTAACATCTAACATGTTTGAAGCAGCATATGCGTTCAACCGCGATATTTCAAAATGGAATGTAAGTAATGTCACTGACATGGGATCTATGTTTGCATTTACACGCAATTTTTCACAGTATCTTAATGATTGGGATGTAAGTAATGTAAGCGAGATGGGTGAAATGTTTGCCTTCTCTAATTTTAATGGAAACATTTCATCATGGAATGTTTCCAATTTAACCGGTGCAGCGGCTATGTTTTATGAAGCTGTAAAGTTCAACGGAGATCTTACAAGATGGGATGTTTCCCGTTTAACGGGTATATTAACTGATGAGTTGTTTGTAAGCGCAGATTCATATACAAAGCCATGTGATCGTTATTCATGTAATAACGGTATTTGCAGTTCCAGTAATAATTTTAACTACCAATGTAATTGTGATCCTGGTTTTAAAACTAATTTCTGTGAAATCAACATTAATGAGTGTGGTCCTGATACATGCTTGAATGGATCTACTTGTGTGGATGGAGTTAATGGTTACACGTGTGAATGTCTTCATGGATTTTCAGGTCCTAGATGCGGCGAATCCACGTCCACTACGTGTCAGGGGTGGGCTGAAGACCCACAAAACAACGGGGGGCAGTGTGATTTCGCTTATCTACCTAATTGGGACGCTGCAGACTATGAGGTATCCCCAGCGACCGAACCTCGGTTCAAGGAAGTGTGCTGTACTCCGACGTCCACTACGTGTCTGGGGTGGGCTGAAGACCCACAAAACAACGGGGGGCAGTGTGATTTCGGTTATCTCCCTAATTCGGACGCTGCAGACTATGAGGTATCCCCAGCGACCGAACCTCGGTTCAAGGAAGTGTGCTGTGTGTCAACATTATAAAAAAATGAAAGGTATTGAATATCATCAAAAAACAAATATATATATATATATATATTATAATAAACATGCAAAGTAATATAGGTTATGTACATATGCAACAAATAAACATGGAGGGTCAGTACTTGGACATACGAAAACCAAAAGAACGATTCCAGTATCTCATGAATACTATCGGTATAGTATCCGCAGCTGAATCTGTTCAAATAACTAACCTAGCAGAGAGTTATGATCGATATACGAACTTAAATCCATATGCTTTGATACTTGGTTATTTATCCGTCGATAGAAGTACAGGCACAATAGATAAAAACAAGCTAGCCAATGCTATCAAATTGTTAAACACTCTCAGTAATTTTGAAGATGTAAAACTGTCCACTATCATCGACGTATCGGATATTGTTCGGTATGCTCGATTTGTAATAACGGCACAGAAAAACCATACGGTCGTTAATGAAACGGTAGTAGAAGAGAACGAATACGACGGTAATGAATATGATGAGGATAATGAATATAACGAATATGGATATTATGGTCAATCTGACTAAGTCTACCCGATCCAGTATATATATTTTCTTATTATTATAAATATTTATAATAATAAAATGGAACTCGAAAAAATAAATGAGATTAATACCAAAGTTGATGAATTGAGTTTGAAGATGGATACTATAATTAAATTACTCAGTCAACAGACCAAAAACTGTGATAAAATGGGCGATCATATTGACTTCATAGAAGATATTTACGAAACTGTTAAACACCCAATTGAATATATATGTGGTACAATAAACAAAAATCATATCAAACCCCTACCGGTCAAAAAACGAATAGAATATTGATTATAAACTCTCAATGTACTTAGATATAAAATCATTAGACTCATCGGTCTTCTTCATCTCTTTCACTATAGTATGTATTTGATTCATATTAGCATCTCGTATTTTTATATTTTCGGTATCTGACAGTTTATATTTGTTAATAGTAGACGGTATACGTATTGAAAACATATTCACGCCAGTGGTACTCATTAAGGCGAATATAATATTAGTCAAGGTTAGTTTGTTTAGATACCATAGGACTAGTACAGTTAACAAACCTGATAATTTATCGACAAGTATATAGGTGCATATACGTTTGGTTAAAACAGCAGTATTCTTTTGGTGTTCTTTCAATGCGTTATAATTAATATTTGTTAATTTAGATACTTCACTGGACATGTTTCGTAATTCTACAAAATTCTTCAGTTCACCTTTAATATATCGCAACCGTTCATCCATATCATCACATTCATCTTCCTTCAACACAATATCGGCCGAAATACGTATATTTTCTGATTCTATTTCCTTTATTCTCGTTTGTAACATGTCGTTTTGCATTATAATATAACGCGTATTCGGGTCGGGTGGTTCTAATCCAAATACACGTTCCTTGTTTTCCTGATTAGATAAATAAATTGTTGTATGTTTTCCGTCTGACATTCTTATTTATATATATTATTGTATACTTTAAACACGAATTCAATGTTTAAATAAGAAACCTAACTTTTATATATAGTCTTGTGATTTAGATTCCTCCGTAGTAATCTAAATTGTTAATAACAAATTTTATTCCATTATATCAATTATTTTTTATCATCTCCTACACTTTGTTTCGATGCTATATCCTTGAGACACCTCTGATTCGTATAACTATCGGTCTCGATTGGAAGGCCGATGCTATATCCTTGAGACACGCATTGGCGTAGTTCTTCAGTCCTTCGACCTCGTTCAATATCTCATTTGCATTGGCTATATCCTCAGTTGTCTCGGCTCGGTCAAGCTCATCGCGGTAACGATACATAATATCTGTCATTGTCTGCTTGAACATTACCGAGACGTCTCTTATTTCGGTTTCTTTGTAGAACTTCTTATACAGCATTTGTACCCGACGCTTGAATTCAACTTCCGTAATCATCTCCCTCATAAAACAAACACGTAGATTTTCAGCGTTTGGACTATCGCCTATATCATAGCGTATATCGAAATTACTGAAATGAGCAAATTCGCGTAACATACTAAATACATTCACATACATAGGATCGGAAGGCGGGACAGCGAGACGATTGAATATGAAAGTTAGAGAGATCACGAATTCATGATTGATATCTCGACCACACCGAATCTCTGCTGGGTTCCTGTCAGCCACCACGGCTTCAGCTCCTCGAGTTCTCAGATACTCGAAATAATGAGGGTTATGCACCTTCGTCTCTATCCTACCACTCTTCCAATCCCATGGTGTCTTGCATTGGGTACACCACATTTGGTTACATCCGTCAATCTTGGTGATGTTGATATGGCAACCAGGGCATGGTTTAGATTCCTTGGCTATCAATTGGGCGGTTGCGAGCACGTCGGGATCGCATTCATGTATATCATCGACATCAGTAAGGGCCACGTGACACTTCGAACAGGCGTTGGTGGAGCACAAGCCACATTTCCATGCGGTACTCAGGTACCCTTTACATCCATCGCATGGACAAGCTCGTACGAAGCGATGAACAGTCTTTTCACGCACCCGCGCCGGTGTCGCTCGGGTGCGTGACGAGATATATGTCTGTAACAACACGGAACACTTCTGATCGCGTACTTTTTTGAGTTTTTTAATTACAGGTTTCATTGTTTCTTTCCATGCATATCCTCCAGGAGGTATCCATTGAGCCCCCTTACGGACTAACAACGCACCGAGAATCACATAGTCCGGTACAGGAACGTCGTGATTCGAGAGCATCAGTTTGACTCTCCTCCCAATACTGGAAGGTGATTTATCGCAACAACGATCCACCTTTTCGATGATACTTTTACACTTATCACCGAACACGTCGCGCATCGTATGGGCTTTTCGGTCGACGCTGAACTCGCCAAGGACCACTTTAGAGGCAGTCGGTGCGACCCAGAACTTACCGAGATCATTCGACACAACACCAGATGGGTCCTTGACGATCCAGTCGTGGTATGTACACATTTTTTCTTTTTCTACAAAGTATTCACGAACGTATTGACGAACTACTTCTTTCTTAGCCACCCTAAATTCTCGAACCAATTCCTTATTTTTTTCTTCGCGGATGATTTCGATAACACGACCTTGCGTTGCTGGTAACAATGCTTTCTCGCGTTCTACGTAAATACTTTCGCGATGTCTTTTCAAAGCACCTGTTATAAACCCATTTGAAAAGCTACTTGAAATGAAGAGACTTGACCACTCTTCCCCGCAATCCGGATACATACACCGAACACTCGACTCATCTAGTACGTATGTCTCGCAACACTTCCGACAAGCACCACGATAACATTTCTGACATGTAATTTTAATGCCTCCACCTCTTTTCGTATGTTTTTCTGCGCATATATCGCATATATTCTGTTCGTCATTGATGGTTGTCATTGACACATTTATAGTACAAAACGATGGTTGAAAACGATTTTTACTGACATACCGTCGTGTATTTTATGAATATAACTTAATTATGTTTTCGTAATCGATTTCAAAATGAAAAATAAATAATAATAGACTATGGGAATCAAGCATTTTTTTATGTGGTATAAAAAGAATATGGGTAATAATATGACATCGTTAAGTAAAGGCGAGAGATTGCGATCTAAGAATATTAAAATAGATAACCTCCTTCTTGACTTAAATGGAGTTTTTCATGGATCAGCACAAAAGATTTTCAAATACGGTAGCCATGCACCTCCTAAAAGATTGTTACATAACAAACAATCAGTTGAGATACCGAATAACCAAGAGACTCGTGATCAACTATACGAAGATGTATGTGTTACTATTTCAAATATAGTTAACGTGGTCGAGCCATCAAAACGTCTTATCATGTGTATTGACGGACCTGCCCCGTTAGGGAAACAGAACCAACAGAGACAACGACGATTCAGAGCCGCAAATGACTCAACCCGAGGCGTTTTTGATTCTAATTGTATTACTCCAGGAACTGAATTCATGCACGAATTAGGTGTTTATTTAGATACGTTTATAGTTCGTGAAAAACAGGTCAACCCGAAATGGAAAGACATTGATATTGTCTTCTCTAATGAAAAGGTACCAGGAGAAGGAGAACATAAGGCTGTAGAGTTCGTGAGGAAGCACGGAACGGATGACGAGACCTACTGTATCAATGGACCGGATGCTGATTTGTTTATGCTTGCGCTTGCGACTCATAAGCAAAAGTTTTATATCCTGAGAGAGGATATGTATGACAAACGAAATGAGTTTTTCTGTGTAGACATCGCGAAAACTCGTGTGGATTTGATAGATAAAATGAGATGGGAATCTCCCGACAAGTCAATAGTATATAATACCGAATATGCTATTAACGACTTTGTTTTCATGTGTTTCACAGTTGGGAACGACTTCCTTCCACACGTCCCTTCGATTGAGATTATCGAGGAAGGGATCGAGATGATGATCGATATATATCGGTCGGTTGGAATGCAGAGAGGTCACATGACAACCAAGGATTCCAAGGGACGTATCACGTTCAATAAAAATGTATTAAAACTATTCTTTTCTATTATAGGTGAATACGAAGGTGGAAACTTCAAGAGAAAAATAGGGAATCGATCGTTCTTTCCAGACAAAATGATGTTGAAGTACTCACATCGAGATCCTGACGGGGAATGGCATATCAATACATCGGAATATATAAACGAATACAATAATATTCATTTCGGGGATAGGACAGAGATTGCATGTCACGAATATCTTCAAGGACTTCAATGGGTAATTACATATTACACCACCGGATGTCCATCATGGAAGTGGTATTACCCTTACCAGTACGCTCCAATGGCTACTTTGCTTTCGGAGCACATAGACACTTACGTACCCGTTCGTTATGGTACAACCAAACCATCTCTTCCATTTCAGCAATTACTGAGTGTTTTACCCCCTAAAAGTTCTCATCTCATACCTGAACCATTATCCAAGGCATTAACAGACCCGCTTTCACCAATGATGAAATTCTGTCCAACTGAATTGAAAATTGACCTCGCTGGAAAGCGAAAAGAATGGGAGGGAATCACCATCCTTCCCATGGTTGATCAACAATTAGTAAAGAGAATATGTAGAAAATACCCAGTCGAATCGTATTTGAATACAGTGGAAGCCGAGAAATATTACTAAGTGTAATTAAGTATATATAGACATATGTACCATCTATAAAAATGAGACAGCTAATTAATTCACGGTTGAAAACATGGAGTCAGAAATCATTTGATAAGTTACCCAATATAATCAGTTCGCGTGGGTGCTGGTTGATGGATTCAAAAGGAAAGAAATATTTTGATCTCACTAGTCAGGCTATATCGTGTAATCTTGGTCATACGGTTCCTCATTCGGTTAAGAAAGCCGTATTGAATCAACTAAACACAGTACCGTATGTATATGGGGGATTAGCAAGAACCCCAATTGTAGATGACTTAATACATGAATTAGGACAAGTAACCCCGCCACATCTAACTGGGTTTTTATTTCCAAGTAGTGGTTCCGAGGCTAATGAAGCAGCTATCCGAATCGCTAATATGGCCACGGGTAGGAAAAATGTATTGAGCGTCAAAGGATCGTATCATGGTGGAACAACGTTGACTCTCGCGGTGAGCGATGATTGTCGTCGGGTTTCTGTGGATGGATGTATTAATGATAATATAATCGCCAGAAATACAAGTGATGTAATCTCGAATATTAATAGTTCATTATCGTGTTTGATTATAGAACCAGTTATCGGCAGTGGAGGCGTATACTCCTATAGCCAGGAGTGGTGGGACGAGGTTACCGACATGTGTAAAAAAAACGGAGTGATTGTTATTTGCGATGAAGTTATGGTCGGATTCGGAAGAACTGGTTCGTGGTGGGCACATGAACGATACACCAATTTCAAACCAGATATAATGACAATGGCTAAGGGGATGACATCATCGTGGGCACCATTATCCGCGGTTGTTATATCAGACGACTTGAAAAAACATTTCGAAACCACTTCGATTGGGTATGGTTCAACATGGTCGGCCCATCCATTATCGGTCGCCGTCGCCGTTGCAAACATTAGAGAATTAAGGAATAATAATGTCATTGAACATGTAAAGAAAACAGAGAAATTGTTTGGTAATCATGTCAAGGCTATCGCATCTCAGTCTAGTCTTTTTAATAATAATATACGACACCCAGGTGGGTTTTTTGCGTGCATAGATTTCGCGACAAATGACCAAGATATTGTGAATCATTTCAAGATATCTCTACTCGAGCACGGGATTATGAATATGATGCGACCGGGCTTGTTCCATATTGCACCACCCCTAAACACGACAGAAGAAGAATTGAATGAATGTTTTAAACGAGTTTCTAACGCGGTTGTGTCTACGTCCATTAAATATGGATTATGAGCATCTACTATATTAATGATCACACGTTCCTTCAACACCAACTATCATTATGGGTAGACGGTAGAATTTAAAATAAATGAATAATAAACAAAAAAATCTGTTTAAAACTTTAAGATTGTTATAATTTCTAATCATAACAATAAACAAATGAATTTAACGTTTTCAACATTATTAAACATGTTTTCTTATACATATGCTACTAACAAGATGGTTTGTGGTGATGGAGTACCCTTATGTGGCGTCCTCGCCCTTCAGACTGGATACGGACCTAACGAATACGCTTCTATTGATCCATGTGTTCATGGCTTATGGCCTGAGACCGACTCATATGGAACATCCAAGTGTATAACACCGACTGACATTACGAATCCAACATCTCTTGCTTTGTGTTATAATAACGGTACAAATGATAATGTCCATCAACTAGACTTCGAACAACACGAGTGGGAAAAGCACGGTCTATGTTCCGGTACTAAGAACGCTGATGACTTCTTCTCTCAGGTCTGTGAAATGTCAACTGATCCTCTATCAATAATGACTATTTCAAAACAAATAGGTGGTGATATTTACGATATATCTGACGCATTGACTAATGCGGGGTATGAGGTATTCCATATCGATCTTCAATACTCCCAGATATATCTGTCAGCATGTGCCGGTCCAGATGCATTATGGAAGTTGTCATATAACATCGACTTTCAATATGTATGTGGGGCGTTATCATCACCGCAGGCGGCGGGCTGAATATACCCTTTTTTACTCGAATCGCCTTAAATTTACCGGTTTAGTTATATAATATTTGACAACCCGTTTTTCACATCTTTTCCATCCACTATTTTAATTTTTCAATTAATATTAAAATAATTTTTGTCACTTAACATAAAAAGAATGCAACTACTAAAAAATCTGATTACTGTCATATATACAGCACTTTATACATTTGATAATTCCACCAAGATCGAGCAATTCTTGAAGTTCGCTGTTGTATATGATAAACATTACGAAACAGAAACGGAAGCTGAAAATGCCTTTTATAATTTTGGTGCTAATATAGATAGGATTGAAGCGCATGATTCATTGGTCGAAGGATATGATATTGGAATTACGCAATTTGCTGATATGGGTACATTAGAGTTCGGAGAGTGGAAAAACAATGGTTGCTTTACTGAGAAACACGTCGCGGGTAGTAGATGTAAGATATTTGATTATTCAGGAGTCGTTGTTCCTGATTCTGTTGATTGGAGAACTAAAGGTGCTGTGACCCCTGTTAAAAATCAAGGGCAATGTGGTTCATGCTGGAGCTTTTCTGCGAGCGGAGCCATTGAGGGAGCGAATGCGATCGCGAGCGGTGATTTAGTATCATTGAGCGAACAGGAACTAGTAGATTGTTCTGTTAGTTACGGGAACAATGGATGTAATGGGGGTCTTATGGATTCCGCTTTCAGATATGTGGAAGACAATGGTTTATGTACTGAAGAATCGTATCCATACACATCGGTTGATACTGCTAAATGCATGGATGGTTGCGTCGATAGGGTTTCAGCGACTATGAGTTGTCATGACGTCCGTCCGTCTAACCAACTCGCCTTAAAAGAGGCTGTTGCTCGTGGTCCCGTGTCGGTTGCTATCGAAGCTGATACAACGGCGTTTCAGTTATATAAAGGAGGTATTTTAACATCCTCTAAATGTGGTACTAATCTTGATCACGGTGTTCTTGTTGTTGGATACGGAAGTGACGATAACGGAACAATGTATTGGATCGTCAAAAATTCATGGGGTGATAGTTGGGGCGAGAACGGGTATATCAAGATCGAGAGGAGTGAAAGTGATAATGATGGAGGTGTGTGTGGTATAGCAATGCAACCAAGCTTCCCACAGTTCTAATTTTTATATGTAAATCAACTATAAAAATTACTTAAGTCCGAGGTTATCAAACCCCTTCTTAATACCGTAAATTTGTCTCCAACAATCATTAACCGGGTGGTGTTTATCAACCTTCGGCAGCTGATATTGCTTTATACCAGCCAGATCTAGAACAGTACGCACATCTCGTGTATCCCAGAACTTCCACGGTGTGGGCATGTAACACAGTCGGAACGCTTCCGCTAAAATCACGCAGTCGAAGTCATCACCATTTGCCCATATTAATGGAGCTTTTTCACTATTGTGTTCTATGAAATCTCGTAATGTTTGAAGAGCTTCGTTGATAGAGACTCTTCCGTCCTTGTTCTCTAGAGCTTCCCATCTAATTTGTGGGTCTTGTTTACCCCACCATTGAATTGTCGAGTCGTCTACGTGCATTCCCTTCTCTTTGCAACTGTCAATGTCAATCTTCGTATAAAATGTTTTCATATCTTTTAGCTCCGGGGTAGGATTCTTCCTATCGAATTTAATAGCGCCTATACTAACAATTGTAGCATTGGAACGTGTACTTAATGTCTCTATATCAATCATAAAATTTGGTTGGTACATCGGGTTAATTATTACATTCAAATATAAAATGTAAAAAAAAAACATTTTTAACATCTGAATGTAATAAATGACCAATATATATACTTCAATTGGTATTACGTGTATTATACTATCTACCATAGTATTTATAGTTTATTATAACTCATCCGTAACAGTATTATCTGACGATGATAAGGATGATAAGGATGTTAAAGATGTAAATTATTTGACTATTGCTATCGGATTCTTGGCGATCGGCGTCAGTCTTTTAATGATTGGGATTAAACCATCAAATAGGTCACCCGTCGAACGCGAAAGACTTACACCAGTGAGCGGAGACGTAGGAGACCCTTACGATTCAATATTCGATGTATAATATCTATATAAACCAATTTAATCATATCACCATATTATATTGAAGACCAATCAAATGTTTCAACCAAATCCATATACCCCTATTGTAAATGGACGATACTTCGATAAGACGACCGACCTGTCGGAATTAAGAAAATCGATGGATTCGAGTTCTGCCAATATTCTATGGCCGATTTTACGACGTCTCCTAATGGATACGAAACGCACCCTAGTTCGCTATCAGATTGTTCGGATCGCCCACCTGTCAGTCACAGATTTCGAACTTGATATTGTGATACGCGCATCTTATACCCCGTATCGAGGCGATGTACTAGACCATCGATTGTCTGATTTCTGCTTCACGTTAAACCAAACATATCCATGGTTACCGCCCGTTAAGATGACTGTAGACGGGATCGCAATCTCACATGAGAAATATGCGCGGGACACGGGTTGTTTTTACTGCATGTTGTACGCTTCAAATACATGGTTACCGCAAAATTTCCTGACTTCCCGCATCGTTGAATACGTGGCAATGAAAAGAGATTACATAGATGCGATCAGGCGACGGGTTGGGAGAGAGAAATTGTTAATGTATCGAATTGAATTACCGGAAGTCATTATTGATGATATAATTGAATATTTATAGAAGATGTGAGCTTAACGGATATGATCGAATCGTTTTTTATTAAATAACCACCTTAATTCGAAGAGTATTTAAAATAAGCTTAAAGATAGGTTGAATAGTTATAAAAGATGCCTATTACCAAAAATGATTCAGTAAAGAAGCCCCGTGCTTCCAGAAAAACTAAGAAAGTTGTTGTCGAGGAGGAGGTTGTTGTCGAGGAGGAGGTTGTTGTCGAGGAGGAGGTTGTTGTCGAGGAGGTTAAAACACGAACCCGTGCAGCTGTAGTAGACAGAGAGTCCGTTTTCGCAGATGCCGACGCGATCATGAATCTTATCTCCGCTGAGATAACTGCTATCAGATCGGGTGACAAGCCCAAGGGTGTCAGATTTCTGACTGGTCTGAACACAAAGATGTTAAAGCTTCAGAAACATTCAATGCGTATCGCGAAGGGAAAGGCGAAGAGGTCGACAACCGGGAATAATAACTCCGGTTTCCTCAAGCCTGTCAAAATCTCTAGTGACATGGATGATTTCACTGGTTGGAATCCCGATGAACTTCACTCGCGCGTTGATGTGACTAAATACATTTGTCAGTATATCAAGGATAATGATCTTCAGTATCCAGAGGATAAGCGTAAGATTATTCCAGATGCGAAGCTCCTGAAGCTCCTCGACTTGAAGAAGGACACTGAACCAATTCCTTACTACGCCATTCAGACACATATTAAACACCACTTCGTCTAATGTGTATAGTTTTTAGAATTAGATAAATAATTATCAAATTCTAAAACTGATATTAACATATAATATGTTATACATAAAACAAACATGGGTATTAAATCTAATTACAATAAATTTTTAAAGGAATACGGCGGAGAACATCTGTTCAAGAATTCCCATCTATCAGAGTTTAGGTTTAAAAAAATAGCAATAGATACATCTATCTATCTATATAAATTCAAGGCTTGTATGGGTGATAATTGGATGAACGGGTTTTTTAACATGGTACAAGCTATGCGCAGACATTTAATTCATTGCGTGTTCATTTTTGACGGGGTGGCTCCAAAAGAAAAGAACCTTGAAAGAGTCAAACGTAACGAATCGAAGTTGAAACTACAACAAGATATAAAAATATTCACAGACGAGATCGCCGAGTTTCATAAAACAGGTATAGTTACAGATTTTCTAAATAATAAAGTGGGTGAGGAGAAACCATTTGATATTTCAGAAGCCGAAAGTCTTTTGGACAAAAAACAGTCACATAACTTCCAAATCCATTCGTCTGATTTCGTATCCATTCGATCGTTATTAGATATAATGAAAATCCCGTATTACACAGCAACAGAAGAAGCAGAGAAGTTCTGTTCCCAACTTTGCATAAATAATCTAGTTGATGCTGTTCTATCTGACGATACAGATGTCATGGCGTATAAATGCCCGGTTGTTCTTTCTAAACTGAATTCAAACAATGGATCATGTGTCGTTGTTCGTCACACCGAACTATTAGAAGCATTGGAACTATCGCCTGCCCAATTCCTCGATCATTGTATCATGTGCGGGACAGACTATAATAATAACATTCCGAAAGTCGGTTCCGTTACATCGTATAATTATATCCGTAAATACAAAACGATCGAATCAATTCGAACTGAAGGTGGATTGGATATTACATGCTTGAACCATGAACGTGTCAGAGTTCTTTTCACTGAATTTATCAATACAGATGTGACGAATGTTCCATACTGCGGAATACCTGATTTCGATAAATTAAGTCAGTTCTCTCATGACAATGGTATGTTTTTGAACATCGAAGATTTCAAACAAGTTTTTAGTGAATGGATTATTTTTAATTGAATTATTATTTTTTATTGAATTATTATTTTTTTCTAGTAATAATTAAAAGAAGATGGAAACACAATATATAATTAATGGTACAACTTCGAGTAAACAAAAGTCGGATAAAACACTATGGGGGCAATTATTATGGTTCTCGCTTCATAACGGGGCATTAAACTATCCTGTATTGCCTACTGATCGCGATATGAAAGATATGGTTGGTTTTATTCGAGCACTTCCTTTGATGATACCATGTGATGAATGTAAAAACCACGCTGATCGTTTCATAAATCAATTAACAGAAGATCAATTATTAAATGCTTCAAGAACCCCTGAAAGTTTGTTTCATTTTTTTTGGTTATTTCACAACGACGTCAATCAGCGACTCAACAAACCAACTATTACACTTAAAAAGGCATATGATATATACATGAATGATCCGATATCTGCGGTGAGAAATTGTATGTTATTTCGATAATTCTATCACGGAGGTGTGCACCATGCTTCAAAATTATCACTACCGGTTTCCAATCGCATTAAAACACATACATTTGCTATAGTCTCGGCTGTTTCTATAGCATCCTCTATCACATCCTGTTCCATCAATGGAAATTTATAACGATAATTGATACGGTTATGTCCGTTTACCGTCGCGTGGACAATATCAATAACCATGTCCGATATTAACCAACTGTAAACACCCCCAATGTATTTTTTCGATTTCTTTTCGATTTCCTTTTCTACACGAACAATCGTTTTTTTCTCGATTTCGGATCGTACACGTTTCTCGATAATCGTTCTCGTTTCTCCGATGATAGCTTCCTGTATCATAGGCGGTGTATTTTCTATACTAGTTGCTATATTATTCATACATAATTGACTAAGTGACATTATATTATCATGATATTGATAATATAACAGTAATTTCGTTTTTATTTACTTCTTTCCTCGTCTCTTTTGAAGACTTGTAGGAGCGGCTGTAATAAAACCAAGTTGTTCTTCGCATTTTTGTAAATCGGGAACATTGTAAGGGGAGATGTCAACTGTAATACGTTTAAGAACACCGTCAATATCGTCATACGTAATACCTAAATCTCTGGAAATCCATTCAGGGGAGAAGTCGCGATTGTTAATTTTTAAGGACTTATTTTTTTTATAATCTGATGATGATACCATTTTTATTATTATTATTTATTTTATTTGTCAATAATTTTATGTTACAAGACCAAGTCTGCCTTTTATTTATAAGAATATGTCTATAATTCTCGCTATTACTTCAACATTAACGCAATCGCGAGAATTATAGAAATCGCAACGCTGAACAAAGAAAGCCATACGGCCATATCACTTTTACAGTTTCCGTTTTTGTCGAAAAGACATTTTCCAGACTTGGTTTTTTCTATACCTACCAAGTCACCCATAAGCTTCGCGAGAGGTCGGTCGCGTGCGGCATCGTCGGCGGTACCAAGAGAGCAAACACCTGTTTCCCCTGTAAGTTTGTCACAATCATCGAATCTGTTAAGACAATAGGACTGTAAAGCGGGTCCTACTGTTGGGATTCCATGTAATGGGTCGACTGTTCCACAGCAACTTTGACATGTTGCATTTGGGTCTGGTGTACAATCTGTACATTTGGCAAAATCGCAAGCATATGACGCAAGTATCTGACGGTCACCTTTGGCAAGTGTAACGGCTTTCTTTAAAACAGCACACACATCTATATTTTCTAAAGACATAATTTATAATAATTAGATATTTTTTTTTTTAAGTTTTTAACTCATCTTCATGTGTTTTATTTGTCATAAAATCTATGCGTAAACTCTCCGTGTCTGGTTCTTCCCCTAGGTGACCATACTTACCTTCGAGTACTTCTATTTTAAAGTTCATTATAGTCACACATATCTGATTTATGAAAATTTGATAGTCGTCGGACGCACCTAACTTTCGAAGGGACTTGAAATTGTTCTATAAATTTCAAGTGTTTATAATTAATACAGTAAGTAGTTTCATTCTATCTTTGGACTATAGTCTTTGTCCATCTGGCGTTCGACAGCGTCGACATCTTCTTGTGTTAACTTATCTTTTTCAATAGATTCTTTTTTCGCAATATCAACTTTAACTTTGTAATTATCAGTAGCTGCTTTTGATTGGTTTGTGTAATCTTTGTTGTTTGGAGTTTTGAGCTCACGCAATGCCCTACTCTTAGATACTTTCTCCACAAGTAACTTATTGTAGAGCCGATCTGCAGGTGTTTTACCTTCCTCCTTCACATCATTTTTACGATCGATATCTTCCCTAATTTCCTTAATTTCCTTTGCGAGTTCTTCAATAACCTTTTCATATTTTATATTCTTAAGCAGAGCTTCATTTTCGGCATTTTTATTGTTCTTGGTGGTCGCCCATTTAAATAACCCGCGTGCAATCACTAAAACAAGAGTTGTGCATAATGTAATTACGCCGTATAGCGTGAATGCACAGCTCCACGAAGCCCATCCACTAGGTCCGGATTTCTTCTTATTATGACAACTTTGTGGGATGGTTCTTTTGCATGTCCCGTTATCTGTGTCACAAGTATCATTTCCATCACAATCATCGTCATAAACACAGTTTTGTTTGTATGCTGCACCCCATGTGCATTGTTTGTCCTTGTTACACGTTGCTGATGTAGAATATACAGGACAATCCACTCTAGTAGCACAACTATTAGTAGCTGTATTTGCGAGATTCGCTCCTGCACCTAACATGTCAGCGATAGCTTTCTCTATTTCACTAAGACCTGTAAACAGTTCTTTTATAACCCCTCCGAACCCAATAACAAGGATACCAATAATTACCCATTTTATAATCATTGCGTAATTATGAGAACTTTTTGGTTTATCGTATTTCGAACTAGATGATATTTGCTTATCCATTTATTCTTACAACTTATTATATTTATTATTTTGTACATCCAGCTCCATTAACTGCTCCTATTGTACCAACTGCTAAAGCTGTTACTGTGATAGCGGCAGCCGCCCCCCAACCGACAGGGGGTGGTATGAACAAGGCCATTGCAGCCATTGGGAGTGCAGCCGAAAAAAAACCCGCAAATCCACCCCCTGTACTCTTCTTACATTTGGGAGGGGGGGGGGGAATCAACTGATAATCCACTCTTGACCGAACATAATTTGTATATTCGTCGAACGAGATATTGTTACCCATTCCCTTCACGAATCCAACCCATCCACCTGCATATGGTCCATGGCTATTTAAGAGATTTTGGAATGCATTCGCGTCCACTCTCATACCATTAACGCTATATGTTCCATTGCAGAAATATATCAGTATCGGAGATTGGGGTCCGATACCCATTCTAGCGAAGAAATTTGCCGGATGGGATGTATTCATGTCTTCTATATTTTCATAATTATACCAACCGCCAGCATCCAATAATGTACCTGTCTTAGATGCTGGTATATTAAATGAACTATCACCATCCTTTACAGTCGTTGCTGACCATTTTCCACCCAACCAGTAAATGATTAATTGCATCCATGACTGTGTATCGGAATCGGACGGGTATACATCAGACCCCTCATTGAGTTGGTCATCTACGCTAACACTAATCCTCCCCCAAAATGCATCATCCTTCTCATCCTTATCTTTCTCAAGGTTTAAAACCAATGGTTTATTATTCCGAACAACGGTAAAATTATTATTATACCAATCATCAAAAATTGCATCGCCTGTATTAAGTTCAGGTTTGATAGATTCACATAACGATCTCGGTGTTACGCAACCATGTGGAGTTCCGTCATTATCATTGTAAGTTGCATATGACATTATATCACCAAAAATAAAACTCTGTTGTTGCTGAGTCATACCTTGTGCTGGTTTAACATTTAACGAACTTATTTCATATAATAGTTTACTATGGTATGCGGCCAACATGTAAAATAAGTTAAATTTTTCATCGTAATTTATGTTTTCTTTATTATACGCAGAACCCGTATATGTTTTCCACCAGTCAAACGTTGATTTATATTGCACCCTGATTGTTACAAACTGTAAAATAATATATAACACAAAGATTACAATAAGAACGATAATAATTCTCTTACCCGTTGGTATTTTACTGTCTTTGCATATTGTCGTACATGTTCTTATTTCATCCATTTTTATTATATCTAATAAAAATATTATTTTATAACCAGATTATATATATATTAACGACTAAGTAAAATAGTACCCAGAATATAATAGTACATCCATTGGCCCTATGCCTACAGTTAGATGTGTATTTAATAAGGTGTCGTGCGTCGAAAAATGGAATCTCCACTGGAATGAATGCTAACTGTACATATATCGGTAGAATTGTAGCTCCACGGAACGAATTATCGTGATCCTTCAACCAGCAATAACACTGGTACATCATAAAATATGAGTCATTTCGTGTATATTTTTTAACCCCTTTGTAATACAATGACGACTGAACATATGGCCATATCTCAAGTGTTTCCATTAGAGCATCTCGGAGTTTGAGGATATGAGGGTTCTTTTGTGACGGAACAGCAATGAGCCAATTTTCCATGAATTCAGCATCGTATGCCTGACACGCAAAATACGAGTCAGTTGGACATCCCTTGACGAACTCACTCAACCAACTGAGATCCCTATTCAGGAGAATCGTAGCATCCATCCACACGCCTCCGTATTTATATAATAAACCCAATCTAATTATATCCGATTGCATTTGGGGTGGAATAGAACTGAAATTAGATGGTAAATTAAGATTATGACGGGGGAGAGTTGTTTCGGATACAACTTCGAATTCCCATTTACTCCCTTGTTGATTCAGAATTGTCTTCCAGCTCATCATACATTTTCGGTAAATATCGTCGGTTGGACCTGTCCAGTAAGTCCACACTTTTAGAGGCAAGTTCATTTTTACTATTTGACCTCTTTAATCTTAAGTATTGTTTGAAATATATTGTAGAACGTTTGACGATGACTAAAGTACCTAAACATTTGGTATATATAATTATAAAATGAAACCAAATATTGTATTTAATTATATCATGACGTCTCTCATAATCATACTTAATATAATGCCGAGTTTCAATCGACTCGATGTTTTTTGGATGTTATATACACTATTATTCATAGATAAAATCAAGAGTGTGAAAGAGGAATATAGATTACCTATTATAACGACTGCTCTATTATGTAAAACGACACGGATCATGTTAGTGTCGATGCTATTTATACCCATTGTATTGATGGGTGGATATGATTATTTCAGACTTACGAGTTTTCATATATTCAAGACATGTCTTGATACGCAGTTTTTAGGATATTCGAAGCCTACTACACCGACCATATACGTTGCTAATTACCCAGCCAATTTGATAGAATATAAATTGTTTCCATTACTTGCCGATAAGATATGCATTGTTATTTTTTCAGGAACCAAAATATCACATTTTCTAAATAATGTATTTGGTGCCGATCGAATAATATTCGTTACGAAAGGAGGTGAGTTCGAAAGAGTACAAAAACGGATTCAACAGAAAATAAACGATGGTTATACAGTGTTTGCATATGTAGAGAAAGAATATTTCAAACGTAAAAACGCGTATTCAATATCTAGACTCAGTACTGGTATGTTTAATATCGCGCATAATATCGGGGCTACTATAACACCGTTAGTATGTGATCACATCGAACACGTAGCCGGTATAATGACAAGTCGGAGATTCAGAGTTTACATCGGTGAAACTAAAGAGGTAACAGTTCCGTCCGAAACCGTAAAGGATGTCACGAAATTGTTCCAGCGGACACTTAGAAAATTTTCAATTAAGTAGCATCTATATACAATTTCTCTATTATAAAATGAAATATATAATATGGACTTACTGGTCAGGGACTAAAGATAGTATTTACAACGAGTGTCAATTTAGTTGGAGAGATAAATTACGATATAGCAGATGGGTCGTAAAGAGATTGAATCCGACTAACATACATAAATACGGGCTTGACTTACCGACCAATTTCAATTCATTAATTCCGGCCCATCAATCCGATGTCGTACGTCTTGGTTTGCTATACAAATACGGAGGTATTTGGATGGACTCAACTATATATCTAAATAGAGGACTTGATTGGGTGTTAAATGAAGTGGATGTTACATCGACTGATTATTACATGTGTAAATGGGATTACCTAAATTATCCTGAAAATTGGATGATAGTATGTCCAAAACCATTGAACGAAAATATACTGAAATGGAGAAATGCTCTTTTAGAAACTATAGAAGTATATCCGAATGTGACCAGTACCAAATATTATTCAGATTTCAAAAGTATTACGGTAGACGATAATTACTTCATGATGTACCAGATTTACGGGTATCTTATACATAAGGATAAGACGTTTAAAAAATCATGTGTGTTATCACCGATGTACTGGGTTTTTATACCGTTACAGTTACCACTTGATTTTGACCCGCGCCCGTTCATAAAATACACAGGTGATGGTAGACGGAAGAAATATATATATAAATGGATTTCTATCGTCGTGATGTGTGTAGTATACTTCAAAGTACGTTTAATGAGTTTAGACTAACATTATATAATATAATTCATATTAAGTTTATCCATGATCGATATCAAACGCCTATCCATACGATCCTGCATTGACGGTTTAGTTGTATCGAAATGTAAATGAGTTATTTTCATCTCTTCCAAGCACTTATTTCCGTACCAGCGTTTTAGATTTTCTTCCGAATTGGATGGACAGTTGTATTCCTTGTCTCTCAATGTACACAATTCAAGGGAATTTATATGGTCTTTATACAACCACATTTTTGGCCACATTATTGTGGCCAAACCAGTCATTCTTAATTTACGGGAATTGTTCTCGTCGTCTATGAATATAAATATATCAACAAACGCTTTGGTATTCGTATCTATTATCTTAATCAAATAATCATTATCCTTTACTTTAATATTTTCATGGTCGACGAATAATCTTACTATATCATCATATGTTTCTTTGATATTTTCGTTGCAGTATATACCCACATCGGCGTCGTCATCCCATGGGATAATATCACCATGTCTTTTAGAACCAAGTAATGTACCGGCAAACAGAAAAGGTTTGTAACCATTGCTTTCCAGAACTTCAATCGTTTCATCTAAACACGTTATTATATTATCATGTAAGTACTCGTTCTTACTCCTCCAATATTCAACCGATAACAATGTTTGATTTCGGAAAGCAAAACATATAGTTATAAAACAAGCTATGAAAACAAGTAATAAAAATATTGTCATTTTATATATAAACAAAAGAATTCTTTATATAAAATGAAAGATACAAATACTGAATTTTGGGATAATTTCTATTTACAAAAACACATCACTATTGAACACGGAAGTTCGTTCGCCGAGTACGTGAAGAGCGAACATACGTCTAATAAACAGGGGTATAAAATCATCGATCTGGGCTGCGGAAATTGCAGAGACGCTAATTACTTGTCAAATGATCATAACACTGTATACGCTGTTGATAAATCCGGTTCTAATGATGTAGCGAATTCAGATGTTATTTTTTTTAAAGAAGATGTATATGATTTTTTGATAAATTGTAAAGATACAGATGTAGATCATGTATATATGAGATGGTTCTTACATGCTCTTCCGTATGAAAAGTCGCGTGAAATATTCAAACTAAGCGCTAGTTTGTTACATAAGGGGGGTCTGATATCTGTGGAAGTTCGGTCTAAAAATGATAAGAATCTTACCGATAAAAGTATTTATGATCATGCGGATAAATCTTATAAAACCACCCATAAGCGATGGTTATATGACAGGGATTTACTGGAAAACATGGCGTCTGAAAATAATCTGACAATAGTTCATTTTATAGAAACAGCCGACTTATCTGTAAATAAAGAAACTGAAACTGAAAATCCATTACTTATACGTTGTATATTTTCAAAAAAGTAATTTATATATCACGAAAACACGAAAATATATTTATACTTTTTTTACGTCTAACTTTATTCACTAAATCTCTCTGCTCTAAATCCAACTTCAATTTATGTGCCATGTGATACTGAATGATCGATCGTTGTGCTGCATCCAGTGACGGAGCTTTGTTTTCCTCCAAGTGAATTAAATCGGTCCATTTAGATATAATATGATGTTCGTCTAAAACGAATGCTTCTATACGACTCGAACTAGAAGCATTCGTTGTAAGTGGTGACCTACATAACGAACAATTTTTAGCACACGGAGATTTTACCGTAAAACAACCAGAGTGTATGAAATGATTCCCGCATTCGTATGGGGCAATAACTTGGCGACCATCCATTTCATCCAGACATATAGGGCATTCACCAAATGCCTTATAATTATTACTTAATATTCCATGAAACGGGTTGTATCGCATCGTTTTATCTTTTGGTTCTTTCATGTTTAATGAATAAAGTTATTTCCATATATATCAAAATCAATACATTGGTTCTATTAGTATAAAATCGAAAAATCATATATGATATTAAATAATATAATATTTACAAAATATTGTCGTACTGGAATTATGTCTATTAAATATTTACCATATTCTGTGTTTGTTTTTTATGACTTAAAATCATGTAAATGGAAGCAGCATGAGAATTTTAGTCCATGTGATAATAACGAAGTTGAAAAATATTACCATGTGTTGAAAATAAAAAAACATGCTCGTGGTTTATTAGTTTTTGGTATAACTGATCATGCTTTACGCAGAATAACACAACGAAAAATTAACAATGATATGGTAGCGCATACTTTAAAATATGGATTAGTAGAGAGTGAAGGACCGCAAAAATTCTGGGATATAGAAGGTAGAAAGGTATTCACTTGGAAAAATATGGTTGTTGTTACCAATTACAACCAGAATAGAATAGTAACCGTGTATTGGAAGATCGACGAATGGAGTAATTTAAAACAAGACGAAAAAAATTATATACAGATGAAGACTAGACGAAAATGGTGTAAGAAATATGCTAGATTTTATAATAAATTAATATTTTGTTAGCGTGTAAACCAACGTGTACTGTTATATAAATAATTTAATACAAATAAAGTATTAAATTGTACCATTCTATAGAAACGATAGTTTTAGAACTATAGACCATAAGAATGATTTCATTTATGTAAATTACAAACAGAATTCTCTGGTATGTCTCCACCGACGCTTTCGTTTCCGCAGTTAAAACCACGTCCTTTGTTTTTACGAGGGTCACACGTGTCGAAACACCAACAGTGATCATCACCCGGAGTGCATCTATTCCCTCCTTTCACCCCTCCTTTGATTGAATGTCTCAGCGTGAACGGGCGATCAGATGTCACACATTCACATATGGAGGGTTGTAGCTGAGGGTTTACCATGGTAGCGTACGGTTGATGGATTGGTTCGTTACGGTAATAGTTATATTGACCGTAAGGAGTTAGAGGGTTAGTGTATTGACCGTAAGGATTTAGGGGGTCATAGTTATATGGACCGTAAGGATTTAGGGGGTCATGGTTATATTGACCGTAAGGATTTAGGGGGTCATAGTTATATGGACCGTAAGGATTTAGGGGGTTATAGTTATATTGACCGTAAAAATTTAGGGGGTCATAGTTATATTGACCGTAAGGATTGTAATACGGTGAGTAATAACTACCTGTATAAAATTTGTGTACGCTGGGTGAAGTAGACATTTTATTATATATTTTATTAAAATATTTTACATTATTATTATTATGAGATTTGTAGTAAAATATACATCGTCTTTAGTTACCCCCACTGTGATCACTCCACTCCATACACGGTTATGATGTCTCAGGCGTATACCATTCACACTCCGTGAAGGTAGTGTGATTGTATGTACGATACTGGTCGATTGTATCATCGTTGAATTTACACCGAGTAAACACCGTACCTATTAAATTGTAATGTGTCATGCAACATCCTCGAAAATCACAGTCGGTGAAACCTTCCGAGTTCCAAGGCCCTATATAACTCCAATCATCCTCCAATGCCGGTCGACATGTCTCGAAATTTCCATTTCCGTTTCCATTTCCTATGTAGTTATGGAAAAACCAACAACTGTTTCCATCCTCCGAGAATGCAAACCATCCATTATGACCAACACTTCCATCCCAATCAAACCCAAAAATCCGCACTTCGCCAGATGACGTATTGGAGTATAAATACTCTCTGATATTCTTTTCCATTATACTACGGGGCATACTTAATACCTATATATCAACATATAAAATCATTTTATTAAAATGATTAAAAATGATTTCTCAAAGGGTTTTATATAAAGAGATGTGCGAATGGGAGTGAATCGCAAGTACATATCCAGTCAGTTTCACAAGGTTGTTTGGCCGAGTTGGTTAAGGCGTTACACTTGAAATGTAATCCCGTAAGGGTCATAGGTTCAAATCCTGTAGCAACCGTTTGTCCAAGAGTGGTGAGGCACTTTAAAACTCAACCGGTCGGCAGAGTACCCAAGTCTGGTCAAAGGGGGCAGGCTTAAGATCTGCTGCATTACGCTTCACGGGTTCAAATCCCGTCTCTGTCAAAATGGTGAGGCACTCAAAAACTCAATCAGCTCTTGTGGCCAAGTGGTAAGGCGTCGTACTTGTAATACGAAGATCGGTGGTTCAATTCCGCCCGGGAGCAAAGTGGTTGGTCTTTACACTTTAAAAATTAAGATTATTGGTTCCTTAGCTCAGTTGGTAGAGCGAACGACTGTTAATCGTTAAGCCGACGGTTCGATCCCGTCAGGAACCGAGTGGAGGCATCACTAAAAACACGACCCGCAGTAGATCCCTGCGATATAAAAATCAAATAGCCCCCGTGGCGCAATGGATAGCGCGTTGGACTTCTAATCCAAAGGTTGCGAGTTCGATCCTCGTCGGGGGTGTTTCTAGTTTCCCGAATCCTTAGTGGATTCGGGACCATAGTGTGGTATACTCTAAATACCAAGATTTATACGACGATTTCGCACCTACTCGGTTAGCTCAGTTGGTAGAGCGCACGACTTTTAATCGTGTGGCCACGGGTTCGATCCCCGTACCGGGTGTTGGAGGGAACGGTCTTAAAAATGATTTTCCTAAAGGATTTTCAAGAAGAAGGCATGGGAGTGACGTTATCAGTTCCCGTAGCTCAGCTGGTCAGAGCGTACTGCTTATACACACAAGTATACTTTTTGTGGATTCAAATCCACGGGTGCAGAAACGGTAAAGTCGCGGGTTCAATCCCCGCCGGGAACAAACCACCCTCCGGGGTGTTGGAGAGATAGTGGCGAGGCACTTTAAAACTCAACACAGGGATTGTAGTATAACGGTATTACAGTTGTAACGAACGCCTCAATCGCCACGCTCGGGTTAGTTACAAAAGAAGTGAGTTCAACACTCACCGATCCCACGGTAATGCATAAGTCGCCTAATCGCCACGTTCGGGCTCATGCATTACCGTTTTGAGTGATGAGGCACTTTAAAACTCAGAAGAGTGGTGGTGCACTTTAAAAACCACAGCTCTAATAGTGTAGGTGGTTATCACGTCCGGTTTTGATTCGGTCAACCGAGGTTCGAGTCCTCGTTGGAGCATAGTGTCTAAAAGAGTGTGGGACACTTTAAAAACCACTTAACCGACTTAGAGAAGTAGTTATCTCGCCCTAGTTACACATGGGAGATCGCAGGTGCAAATCCTGTAGTCGGTATCGGAGTGAACGGTCTTAAAAATGATTTTCGGATATGATTTTCAAGAAGAAGGCATGGGAGTGACGTTATCAGTTCCCGAATCACCAACTGTGATTCGGGAGGACGGGGGAGCCGGAACGGGCCACTGCGGCTAGGACAACTTTGACTTCTTTATCAGGATAGTTGAAGCCGTATCCGGCGGGGAGGTGGAAGGATGGTGTGCAATCAGTTGTGGAAAATACTTGGATGTTGGTATAAGATACGACGATTAGGGAACTAAATTGGTAATGCTATTTGTGCGCAAATACGATCCGAAACATCATACGGAGATTTCGGGCTGATGGATGGTAACAGGCTTGGTTCCTGTCGTTCGTCGTGTAGTAACAAAGGTTATTCCCGCTAAGGATAACCTGTATTCGGGGTTCAAAAAGGATTCGCGTGGGTCCCGCAGTAACATTGGATCGGTGATTAAGCTGGGTAGCACCAGATTTTGACCCGATCCAATCGGATAATGTGGATCCATGTGGTTATTCTAATGAGTTTTGAAGACAGTGAATGCGATGATAGTCCGGTAACAGATGGTTAGGCGGATACTAATTTCCAAGGGGGTGGGATGGGGAGGAACCGACAGGGTACCCAAGTCAGGTCAAAGGGGTCAGACTCAAAAATCTGATGCATTAAGCTTCGCGGGTTCAAATCCCGTCTCTGTCAAGTGGTTGGACTTTACACTTTAAAAATTAAGAACCACTCCCCGCGAGTCAGCCCAGATTCGAAACATCAACTTTCACAACCCTCACTTCGGTGAAAACTGAGACGAAAGTCTTTCCTCTGAAAACAACACCTATTAAGGGAGGGGTGTTTCGGAGGAAGCGGAATCAACCGCATATTGGGGACGATCTAGAGTGGTGAGGCACTTAAAAACTCAAATCCCGTATGATGTAGGTGGTTATCATACCTGCTTTTCACGCAGGATTCCCGGGTTCAAGTCCCGGTACGGGAAAAGTGTTTGGTCTTTACACTTACAAAATTAAGACTATTTACTCGGTTAGCTCAGTTGGTAGAGCGCACGACTTTTAATCGTGTGGCCACGGGTTCGATCCCCGTACCGGGTGTTGGAGAGAGAGTGGCGAGGCACTTAAAAACTCAACCAGTTCCCGTAGCTCAGCTGGTTAGAGCGTACTGCTTATACACACAAGTATACTTCAGTGGATTCAAATCCACCTTCGATGCAGTGAAATGAAACGGTAAAGTCGCGGGTTCAATCCCCGCCGGGAACAAACCACCCACCGGGGTGTTGGAGAGATAGTGGCGAGGCACTCAAAAACTCACTCAACCGATTTAGCGTAGATGAAATCACAGGTTCGACTCACACCTTTATCAACAAAACCAAAAGCCCACTCAAATGACTAAAAACAGTCATTTGAGTGGGCTTTTTTGCGTTTATAATGAAAAATATGATAAACACGTAGTATTTACATTAAATATCTTTTTTGTCATTCATCGACAAAAAACATATTTAATGTAAAAAGCATGTATAATAAATAACTAAAATGAGTAATATTATAAGAACGTGTAACATAGTCAAGGATATAACTCTTGTATATCTATCAGATCGTGACCAAGACACTGATTTAAATTCGAAGTCCAAGTCCCTCAAAAAACTCGCTTCTGTATTTTCATCGTACGGTGGGGTGCTCGGTAAAATAGCTCAAACACTCTCTCTAGAAAATCAACAATCAAATGTATATGACAACGTTCGGTCATTTGCGTCTGACGATACTCACAAATATGTGACTGACGTGGTACTCAAAAGCGATGATTTTAAGAATATTACAGTTGAAAATAGTATATATATGAACGGGAGCCTTGGTCAGGTGTATAAAGGACTAGATCAATATGGAAAACAGATAATTGTAAAAGTAAAATATGTCAATGTTGACGAAGAAACAAAAGGAGATTTAGGAATTGTCAAATTATTAATTAACTATTTGATGTCGGCAAACCACCTTCAAAACGCTTTGATAGACATAAACGAGAAAATGCTAGAGGAACTCGATTACAGTATTGAAATTAGAAATCAAATAACTATTAAAAAAATATGGGATGTTCAATCAGCTCAGATACAAATACCAACCGTGTACCCTGATTTGTGTTCTAATAATGTCATTGTAATGGAATTCATGGAAGATTTCAAAAGCATGCGAGAATTCCTAGCAGAATCTAACCAAGACGAAAAAAACAACATTGGTAATCTCATACTTGAATTTGTATTCGAAAACTTATACCAACACAACATATTTTATTCAGACATTCACTATGGTAATTTTTTAATAAAAGATAACAATACTCTTTGTGTATTAGATTTTGGATGTATTACGTATTACGACGATGATATGATTTCAAACCTTAAAACTATCCATGAAAAAATATACAATCAAGACAAGGATGGGTTTTTCGAGATAATGACTACGATAGGGATACTAATGGACAACACTAGCGACGAATCAAAAAGTTACTGTTATGACTTTTTTAAGTTACAATACGAACCGTTGTTGAAAGACGGGTTTGTTTTAACAGATGAATGGGTTGATATGGCTGGAGAAAAAAATACTGAATTGATGAAAGAATGGGGTTTGCCTCTTGGATTTATATATTTACACAAGATTCCATACGGGATGTATCACATATTAGCGAAAATGAATCTACAAGTAGACTGCGGGAAACATTTATACGATAATTACGTAAATCCAATACATGGAAAATGAATTGATGGTTGGTTTTCCAAATAAAAACCGTCATGACGAACATCATCAAGTCCAAACTGGACGAATATATTATCGGCTGTATTGCAGCCGGACGAGGGGAGCTAGACGAGATGGTGGAGAATTTTACGGACACGTGGGGTGAGGGAACTAGTGGGTTTATATGCAAGTGGGATCGACAAATGTCGTGGGAGGATAAGCGGTTGTTCGACCACTACAGTCATGATCTGCGTTATGGACTTACTGCGGACAAGATAATCCTGAACAATATAGCCTCGACGTCGCTGAGTGCGGGCGACAAGTTGACATTCGCCAGGCTTATGGTTGACACGTTTGTGGGGAACAGGGTGTCGAAAAAGCTAGCGACTGAAATGGAAGAGATCAATAAGAAGGGCGCGAGCCCTTGGCAGCTCGATTGGGAGCACCGACAGTACGACAAGTATTACGGGATGTCAACAACTACTAACATATATATAAAGGAGAAGCGCGAGCAAGAGCTCAAGACTGCTACGGCGTCTTGGGTTCAGAGAGAGGGTCCCGGAACTTTCCAGGTTCGCGAGGCATTAAATCCATTGGAGACAGTGCGAGATAACGAAGATGTCGAGGCCCAAATATCTGAGATTAAAAAGACGAAGGCCGAGCTTCAAATGATTCGCGAGGAGCGGAGCCAGCTGAAGCTCGGCATTTCTAGAACAATTGAGAGCATCGAGGAAAAGGAAGCGGCGACGAGCTTGGTGCTGGCCAGCGAGAGGGAACATCGGGAGGAGGTGGCTGCCGAGGCCGAGTCGGACGCGCTCAGCACGCACTACCAATCCGAGGAGAAGGTCGCGGAAGTGGAGAGAGAGAACGAGAGGGTTAAGGGAGAACCTGACATCAGGGGGTTGACTTCGTCGATGAATCTTGTGTCATCGCCGGTTGCAATTACAGGGGGGAGGATATCCCCAAGCACCTCGTCAACGACAACAACCTCGGTACCGCATGGTATTTTTGCCGTGAAAACCACTGCCACTTCATGACCAACCAGAAGGCGTATCTCGGAGATCATTGAATGCACGTCCACGGTATTGATGTCGCGGGCACGGCAATCGAATGGTCGACGCACAAGGTACCTCCCTACTACACGCTGAGTCCCACATGATTTTTTTCACAATCTCGTGGTTATGTAGATCTTATATCCGCGAGGCTGAAAGAGATCAGTAAACGTACCGGGAGATACGGCGAGCTATCACGTGAGTTGCTGGACTTATACCGTCGAGAAGCAGATGTTGAACACTATATCGATGAGGGTAGTTTTAAATATACATTAAACCAATAACAAGTTAATAATTATCGCACTGTGAGGGGTCAAATATATACCAATTCACATGAACTTACGTAAAATATCAGTGGTAATTATATTTCCAATTAAAAATATCTTTCTCGCATGTAATAAATGCGAGAAAGATATTGTATGAAAGGAGACTGTTCTGATTCATGGCCGCCGTGGAGCGAGGACAGCGATTGTTCAAGTAGACCTTGTGCTGTAGATTGTTACACTAAAACATCAAGTGGTTCTAGAAATTATTGTAATTTAATAAAATATTTAAAGACTGATCCATCTAACAGATGTTTACCTACCGAACGTATTTGCAATGTTGAAGATACGTTAATTGCACCATTTTGGGGTAATGATTATTACAATACAACAGGAATTCGTTTGAACCAATATGTTAATGGTCAAACTGGTTGTATTGTAGGCTTAGATTACGATAGTAATTATGTAGGTTCGGGAACCATTACACCTGCATTAGTCGGAGATGGCTGGTTACCCATATCTTTAACAGATAACCTTGCGATTGTTCATGATTACCATTATTATTTTACATGCGGAGAACAAGAAAGTATTTGGGCTGATGAATCTCTGTATAATAATATACTTCATATTAAATCTACGTACGGAGAAAATCAAGAAAACATAGATACCGCTAATGAAGCATTAAACATGCAAACCTTTTTAGGTACTGGTGGAATAAGTATTACTCCGGGACCTTCGGGGATGGGGGAAGGATGGACTAAAATTACACAAAAAGAAAGAGAACAAGCCGCTGAAGTTTTAAATGCAATAGATGAGACGGGTTTAATAGTTGACTGGGCCTTTTTTGATTATTATAGATGCGGAGAAGTTAATCCGATTACAGGGAAAAGAAAAATTGTTTTAGACAAGCCTAGGTGTGGCGGTATCCCTAGCTGCCCACCTTCCGAACTTGAAAGCAGAACATATTGCTAGTTAATATAAAATTATATTTAGGTCTTCTTCCTTTGATTCCCTTTTTTCCACTCTTTAACAGAATTTCCATGGTGATCTTTACATGCATGTCAAGGACTTGTACCTTGAACAGGCGCTAGAAACTTGGTTTCGCCTTCAAGTCCTCAACTGAGAGTTTGTCGACGTTGATGCGGTCGGCCATCTCACAATGGACGGCGTTTCCGAGCATGCAAGCCTGGAGGTGAGGCCTGGGCATGGTGGCTGGTCCCGTGAAGTTGTCGACAGGATAAGAGGATACCATAGAAACACTTAGTGTGTAACATAATAGATCCAATAGTTGAAAATATTATATGCAATGACTTTATAATATTTAATTAACACATCACCTTTTTATAGGTCAAGTAGAGGGTTCGAAAATCTTTTTCATAAAAAAAACTTAATTTTCGAATTTATATTTATACGGAAACGCATTCGTTTTTACAAACCAGCAACAAATAGATATATATCATCTTGTACGAATGATATTTGTAATTTAATTACATTCGAAGAATACAAGAGACTGAAAGAATTAGAACAGAAATAATATTGGTCTAATATAAACACTAGATGGGGTAATTACACAGGTACTCTGAACAAACATGGATAGGGGTCTGTCAGTTATATTGATTTGTTTTTTATAGTAATATATTTCTTCATTCAGTTGAGTTTATTTGATCATCTATTTCATTTATAGCAACTTCTACCCCTTTTTTTTATCTTCTAAATAATTTCTATCATAATCTCGAAAAATGTCTTCCCATGAATCACAACCATGATAATTATATATTAAATTGAATATTTGGGGTTCCTTTTTAGATATTATGAAATATATCTCTAACATATTTTTCTTCTCTTCTAAAGTCCAATCAGACCAGGATGAATTTATGTCTTCTATTTTTGATAGTTTATCTATTATATTGTCCATTTATACATATCGTAAATAAGTATTTGTTAATTATATTTACGATATAAAATGACGAATTCTGTTAAATATTAAAATCATGTATTTCTTTAATATTTATCAAATGATTTTGTTAAATTATGTAAGCAAAAGCGTAAGATAGCAGACATTCAAACACGAAGGTAAAACATCTTTTATCTTCTAAAATTAACAATTCGTGATAAATTGCCCCCAGTTCCCTGTAGTATCACGAGTCATAGAGTTTAATTTGTTAAAAACTCTATCGATGAACCACTGTCTGTTCCATCCATTCTCATTATTGTAAAACATATGAAACGCGAAATAGTCAAATGAATTTGAACTATATGTGCTGTAATACTGAGCCGCGTTTGACAAAGTCCCCCAGTATGTGTAGTGTCCTCCGACTTCCATCTCATCAAAGAATCCAAAGTTATCGATGATACCAACCCCATTTTGTTTTGCTACTTTCATTGCCTTAACAATTTTCAAACACGTCATAAATCTCGCTGTATCACACGATCCATTTTCAGACCAAACACCACCACTAAGTAAATTACCAGCTAAACTAAGAACCGCGTCTGACAGACCGGAACTGGCCCATCCGCTAATACCAGTTGATGGATTGCTATTGGTTGATACACAAAACCCATTTTCCGCGTAGCTAGTGTTTCTGGGATCCTCCCCAAGTATGTCCTTAACATATTTTAGATTATGTAAAAGAACTCTGTCAGCATGTAGAAGTACAAGATTGTTATTTGGTGGACACATGGTGTACATCAAATCATGCAGTAGATAACATTGATCGCTCAGTGATAGAGGAAGATGTCCGCTCGTTACTGCCGCATCCGTTTCAGTCCCAGGTCCGCCATATGTACCCCTATCGACAACCACAGTATAGTTTGTTGCTTCGCATGCCGAGTGTGTGTTTGTCCTTTGTTCGACGTGATAACCGGTAGGTCTACCATCAAATGGTACAATAGATGGTGCCCAAGCACTTTCTAACTGATCAGCACTACAGTTAGACGTGTTTATACACTGATTATACCCTCCTTGTAAATGGTTGATTAAATTATCGAAATAAGAACTATTAGGTTGTATTGATGATTGGGTTGTTTCAATATCACAGACTGGGGGAGGAATACAATCATCAACATCACACCCCCACTGCCACCAACTACATTCGCGACTCTGAGGACACCAACCCTCTTTTGTTCTAATTTTTTTGGTAGTGTCGTCTAAAATGATTCTTGGAAAATCAGGTAAATCAGATGATGACATATTTTATTATAATAAAATAATAAAAAATATAAATTATAAATAAATGATATATTTAGAGATTCTTTTTTTGATATTACCCATGTTAACTGGTTTCTCGGCATCCGCTATTTGCGGGATGGATGAAACGGCTGGATCCACTGTAAAATTTCGCCCCCCTGGATGGGTATTCGCCGTGATGTGGCCGATATTGTACTTGCTAATTGGGGTATCGTGGGTCATTGCATCCCGCGATAATAATTTAAATAGCATACCGTATACACTCCTTATTATATTACTTTCTAGTTGGATAATAGTATATTCGTGTATAGATAACAAGAAATTAGGGGTTTTTATTATATTGGGTTCTTTGATGGTATCATTATCATGTTTAACAATAGGCACACCAACATCGCGTTTAATGATGACCCCTCTTGTTGGGTGGTTAATATTTGCGATGTTAATGAATGCAATTGAGATACAGAATATTTCGTAGATATTTTACGAGTCGAATTTATTTCTGTTTTTATGTGTTTTTTTAATATTATTTACACAAAAATCAGATCGCTTCCGCCGCTTCAGAAGTGCTGATGTCGATGGGCTACTGAGGAAGGGGGCGTAAAAAATATTAATAATGCACAAACCGAGTTTATTTTTTTAAACGATCAAATACGACCTGTTAGTTTAAAAAAAGCATTTTATCTTGTTCACATAAGTTCGTATGATCTCCTATAATAAATATACAACTTTTTATAGCCATTTCAATCCCGGCAGGGACTGTTCGTAAAGGGTTTCCAGATATATTAAAGAAATTAACATGAGGGTTTAATAATCTAATTGTGGCCGGTAACTCTTCTATATCATTATTTGAAACGTCAATATGAGCCGAATGTATGTTGAAAATCCATTTAGGAAGAAATTCTAAAAAGTTATCTCGAACGCTTAAATAATCAAGATTGAGTTTCTCTATGAATGCCGGTAGTACACTCATATTACCTTCAATGAGACATAACTCTTTCAATTCAGTGCATTTACGGATCCATTTAGGAGGGATTCCTTTTTCCCATTCTGTTCCCGTTAACATTAATACCTCTAGAAATGGGATATTTGACAGATCGGGTAGTTCACACATACCCATATTATACAGGTGTAATTCCGTTAGTTTTTTACATTTGCATATACTAGAATGAACGTATTCATCGTCTATCTCCCAACTTAATTTCTTGAGTTGTTTGAGGTTCGATATTGATACCGGTAGATGAACTGGACAATCATTGTCTACAAACCATAACTCTTTTAGTTTAGTCATGTACCCTATTGAGTCAGGGACATTCACGCATGAACTTTCACTTATTCCGAATCGAAGAAGGTGTCTAAGCTGACCTATCTCATGGGGTAACACCCAACCATTTGATTGCTTGTTAGTCAGGGGTTGTTCAAGACCTTCATTTGTCATACCATTAATAACCACTGTTTTCATTTGATTGAGTTTATCCCACGAACAGCCCGTTAATCGTTCTAAATCTCTATGACCTGGTTGTTTTTCGAATTGAAATTTCAGATCACTAAACGTTATGGATAAATCTCTGCATTTTTGAAAATCACGTACCTTAAATATAACTCCTCTAGGAATTATTTCTCTTACATTTCTCAGTTTTTCATATGCAGCAGAGTTGAAATCAAATCGAGTCCAGCCCGATTTCATCATTGATACAGAAAACGGAAAATAATCCCCTATATACTCCATTATTTCCCGATTCATTTCATCTGGAATGTAAATATTATTATTATTTATTAACACCATGTCTATTTATATTGTTGTTATAATTTTAAACGAAATTCATATTTACTTACGAAATTAGGCTTCGTCGAGATTGGAATCAAATATAATACGCGTATTAAATTATCGCGGTTGTATAAACACATGATTTATCTTTTGTTTCTTTCTTTCAGACTCATGATTTGTGTTGGACACGCATTTGATACCTCTCTTACGACGTTTGATTTCATTGTTGTCACTTAACGATATCGATCTGATTTCATGACTTATATTTTGAATACACTCCATGTTAGTTGTTTTACAATACCATTTATTATTGTAAAACCAATTTTATGTTTGAAGACGAGAACGTTATCAAACATAAAAAATGTTTTTATTGTTACTACAATAAAAAATGAGTCCAAAAATATCTCATTATAAAATAGTATTGTTAGGGGATACAGCAGTTGGGAAATCGTGCTTGGTAACAAGATTCATAACGGATGAGTTCTTCGAGTTTAAAGAACCAACAATAGGGGCAGCATTTTCAACACAGACAGTCGTATTAGAAGATAGGACTGTAAAATTCGAGATTTGGGATACTGCTGGGCAAGAACGTTACAGGGCTTTAGCACCATTGTATTACAAAGGTGCCGCCGCGGCGATTGTTGTATATGATATAACGAATAAGGATTCATTCGCGGGGGCAAAATCATGGGTAAAGGAACTGAAATCAAGAGCAGATCCGGATATAGTAATTGCTCTTGTTGGAAATAAGACAGATCTACCTAAACGTGACGTAGATCGGGAAGAAGCACTAACATACGCGAACACTAATCGTATTTTTCATATTGAAACATCAGCAAAGAACACAACCAATGTCGTTACGTTATTTACAGAGGTCGCTATACGATTACCAAAGGGGGGAAATATACGCGACAGTCGCCCTAATGGATTCGTTATTGGTAATGTCGATAATAAAAAACACGGATGTTGTTATTAACAAGAGAATATCCTATAATCTTCTATTCCGTATAATAGACGCTGGTCACAATACGGCGGTTAAAATAAATAAAAATATATATTTATTTTACAATTAAAAAATACAACTGTCGAGTTGTTTAGGATTGCTATCAACACCGTACTTGTTTTTCTTGAAAGGGTCGAACGACGTTATTTCGGTCCAATTTGTAACCTTCATATTCTGTCCCTGGAATGCGGTTGCATTTTGACCGGGAATATTGTTTAGTATTTTTAATATTTGTGTCGAAAGCGCGTCTTGTATATCACCAGCCATAAATTCAACAACTTCTTGACTATATGTTGTACCCATAATATTATTAACAAATTGACTCGCGTTCAATATACCGTTGCATTTAAAATCACCATTTACAATAGGGTTTTCAAGCCAAACAATATTACTCGACATTCGTTTATTAAACGCAAATAATATTTAATGAATTATTTGTCCATACGTAAATGACAATATGTTGTATATGTATGGAAGAAATGGATGAAGGAATTGAGTTAATAGAGTGTGGACATGATTGTTTCCATCCACAATGTATAATGCAATGGTTCCGTTCTGGATTCAAGAGGTGTCCGATATGTAATGATACAGGATTATCCGAGTCTGTGCCTAAACGAACGGGAGAAGAGAGTATTAAATTAATCAAAGCTCAATTTAGGAAAGGGAAGACGAACGAAACTACTACTAAATTAGTGGCTAAACTATACAAAACGGAAGCTAAACTTGTAGATGTAAAGAAACAGATAACATCTTTGAAATCAGAACATGGTATCTTCCGTGACCTATTATTAAAAGAACGTAAGTTGTGGTCCAAGAGACGGTCCATTAATAATGTTATTATAGATTTGAAGAGATCTATAGTACAGATATGTGTAATGAGCGAACTGATTCTAGTAACAAAAAAGAAAATATATAGAAATATTACATAATTATTTTACTTTTTATATGGTCTAAGACGTTAATAACAGTTTAATAAATGTCTGCGTTAACCGATAAGTCATTACCCAAAGAGGAATGTCCAAAGCCTGTTTTTAAGTATTGGGGTGGTATGAAAGCCAGAAACATACATGTTGGATTTACACTTGCTGGTATGGGAAAGCTTGATGAAGTTGAGTTCAAGACCGATTATCCGTGGCCTGGTACAGATGAGTGGAAGTCCCTTCCAGAAAACGATCTTTCCGCCTGGAAACAACTTCCGTGTTTGGAAGATAATGGGTTTGTAATGAGTGAGTCCATGGCGATTGTTCGTTATTTGGCCCGTCGGTTTGGATGGTATACTTCAGACCTGATAAAGTTCGGTCAATCCGAACAACAAATTCAATGGGCCGATAGTTTACATTACGCGCTTGCAAAGGCTCACTATTCTGATGATCGCACTAATGCAATGGATCAGCTATTTTCGGAAGGAGGAAAGGTCGGAATTATGCTTGCCGGTCTTGAACACGTTCTCGGCGGAGATGTTCATAGTACCCCAGGTGACTATTCTGCGTGTGCTGGTCTGAACGTACTTGAGGATCTTGAACCGGGATGTATTGATGGGTTCCCAAAAATCAAAGAGTTATACTCTTCAGTTATGGGACTCGAACAGGTCAAGAAATTCATAGAATCTGTCCCGACCGCGTATCTCAAGCGAAAGTCGGACTAAATTATTTTAGATATTTATAATATATTATAAATATTTCATCTTATTATAGTTTTATTATTATGCATTGCGAATATCCTATAATCTTCTATTCCGTATAATAGACGCTGGTCAATGATCTTACCGAGATCAGTTTGGACTAATATCAACCACGATTTAATTTTAGAAGAGTCTTTCAACAAGTTCCAGTCGACTTGATCCGTCAATTTCAATATATCCGATTGAGGATATAAGTAGCAAGTATAATTAGAACCTATAAACTGGAAAGACGAACTATAATCCAAAATACATTTATGCGGCATATAGCCAATACAAATAAGAAATTGATATTCATGAATATCATCCTGAATAAACTTAGATAATTCATTCGGAAAAACAACAGAGTGATAATATCGTATAATTCTACTTTTGTTTTTAAAAGTTAAACAATTATTGATTACATTTTCACTCTTAAATACAAACCCCTTCAAACTATACGAATAAACCAATTCCTCTAGAAATCTAGGTCTAACACATTTGAAGCTGGTGGGGTAACGAGGATCCGGACACTCATCTTCCGGTCGACTATCTATCGCGATTAACAATTCTATATTCAGATCAAGTATATTGTTGTCGACTCCTGCTCCAATATATACCCCCTTTCCTTTTTTTATTTCAAATTGTTTTGCGGTATGCATGTATAAACTAAATATAGCTATGATTATATTTAGTTTCTCATTTTTAATACAATCTCGAAAGTAGATAAAGTCGGATTGAAATATAAATTTATAGAACAATAAGTAATTGAATTTTTAAAGGCATGTGATGATAACTTTAAAGAAGGAATTTTGCGCGACCTAGATTAGACAATCAGTAGTAGGAAAATCTACCGAGTCTAAATTTTCAAGGGTAATATCGACGTGTATTATACTAGGTGGTATATAATTGAATACGGGTTTGGTACCTCCTAGTCTCTCCCATACACGTACATTCATATCATGTATTGTTTCTGCTCGTATTCTATCTATGTGACGATTATTATATTTTCTACACAACATTCCTGTTTCAAACCGTTTAATGGTGGCTCCGCAATCTAAAAGTAATTCGATGTTTTCACGAGTGTATGTAATGTTTTTCACCGTGATAAAAGTATCTGCTTTATTTTGATCGGTAAATACAAGTTGTCCTTTGAACTTTTTGTTCAAGAATGTCACCGCCTCGTTTTTGGTGTTAATAACGTCAGTTACCGACGACAAAGTTTCAAACGCCGCAGCCATGTATGTTCCAGACAGGAAATTTATCTCAATTGAGTTACATGTTTTCTTAAATTCACCAGCGTAATGAATCGTTTGTAAATCATCCAGTATATCTGATATAATATTACTGTGTTTAGTTGAAATTTCTTGAATCGTCAGAGCTTTTTTAGCCACGAATTGACTTTTATTTTTTGTATCAGTGAAAATAAACCACGTATAAACACCATCGGATGCTTTTGTTATGTCATTGTTCCACAGGAGAGGAATTTGTTCCCTGAGACATTGCTGTTTGTCATCAGACATTTCAAAATGATAAAAATAATTTCCTATTTTAGCGCATTGTTTCTCGATCGCCATTGAGAGCGCTGATGTGTCGATCGTACCCAGATGTTTATTAAATCGAAATTTTGGACTGAACATATTCCACTCATCTGTTTTAGCTCTAAATTTTAAACGCTCAGATGCGATTCGGTTGACGGGGCAATTTTCGACTATATTAGTATCGATTTCATTAAATTTGTTAACTACGCCCACCAAGTCATTTTTGATGAACAACTCATTTTGTTCCGAAACGAGAATATTTTTTTTAACGTCGTATACAACCATTTTATATTCAATTAATATAAAATTTACGTAAATTCAATAATCGATAAATGGAATAAAAAAAATTTTTAAACGTAATTATAAAACATGCCAATTTATACAATTCCGATGATTTTACTAGCGCTCCTTATTACCAGCGTTATCATTTCTGTTATCATAGTCACTAATAACAATTCCGAACCCGTTCAAAAACCGAACCTTGCAACAACGGAAGATATGCAAACCCTAAGATCTTATGTCAACAAAAACACTAGAGACCTAAAAATCAACCGTGTCTTACATGGTAAGTGGATAAACGATATAAAAACCCTCCGTGAGCAAGTCGAAGCTTCGGCTCTCACCATTTCAAATTTGGAGGCTGTTGTGAACGATGCTAGTCCTCCGATGCTTGGAATGGGATCTCCGACATGGAATAACGAAGTTACAGATGATACTATTTGCTCTGGAAGCGCAACGACTTGGGCTAATTGTCAGGCAGGGTTAGGTCCAACTGTTCCATCGAACCCAGGAACGGAACAGACATCCGGTAGTTGTTTTTGGGGGAAAAACACAGGAACTACGAATGTGTGTCTGAGTTCCAACAGTGTCAAACATACTGATGCAAATGGAAATTTATGGGCGTGGATCCCGAACACACCAGGGTGCAAAACACTTTGTCAACCATCCAATACTCCATCTCCTCTCCACCCAGAAGAATGTACTTTATCAAATGGTATTCATGATCTAACCAATCCATCTGATCCATGGGGTACGTGTGTATCACATCCTTCACTCGGCTACGTCGGGGCGAATTGTACTGGAGCGTGTGGAGCGGGTAGCACTCGAACAGACTGCTCTGGGTGTATTTCCGACCTTGGTCTTTTTGGTGACCCGTTTAAGAATTGCCGACTTTTAAACCGGGATAATTTAGTAGATGATTGTAAGTATAACAGTGACCCAACGTTTCCAACACATGATTGGGATTATCAATTTGTACCAGCCCGTAGAGTTGACGGCAGCGGTTATCATTGTGTGGATGTTTGTAAAAAACAATGATTTTCACGTAACGTTCTCGCCTTGACCAACAGATTATGAATAATATTCATATTATTCATAATTTAAGTTTACCTATAATTTTATATAGCCATATCCATCTTAATGGATTTATGCGGAATGTAACCTTCGATAGTGAAATCATCATAAACAAAATCATCAATACAACTCTTGTTTTTGTTGATCTCGAGAGTGGGAAAAGGACGAGGGTTACGAGTGAGTTGCTCTTTGATGGCGTCGACGTGATTCAAATAGACATGTGCATCACCGATTACATGGATGAAATCCCCGGCCTTGAGCCCGCAAACTTGCGCCATCATATGAGTAAGCAATGCGTAAGAGGCGATGTTAAATGGAACGCCCAACCCCAAATCGGCAGATCTTTGGTACATTTGACACGACAATTCTCCTTTCTCGGTATCGACGAAGAATTGACAAAACATGTGACACGGAGGTAAGGCCATCAACTTCAAGTCGGTCGGATTCCAAGCACTCATGATAATTCTTCGGTCGCAAGGGTTGTTCTTAATGGAGTTGATACATTCAGCCAATTGATCGACTCCTTGCCCTTTGTAATCCGCATGCATATCGGTATAATTAGCGCCAAAGTGCCTCCACTGGAAGCCATAGACAGGTCCCAAATCACCAACATCCCTTTCCGGCAATCCCCTGTTATCCAGGAATTCACGAGATCCATTCCCATCCCAAACATGGATGCCTTTCTCGGTTAGTTCATTAGCGTTCGTAGACCCTTTAATAAACCATAGCAATTCCTCGGCGACACCACGCCAGAAAACGCGCTTAGTAGTCAACAAAGGTAATATATTGTTCCTGAGGCTGAACCTCATTTGAACACCAAAATTACTCAAAGTTCCGACGCCAGTTCGATCCATCCTCTTGACCCCATTATTGATTACATTTTGACATAGATCCAAGTATTGCATTTCTTCTGATGGGTTAATATCCATTGAGATTGGGAAGTCTGGAGTTTTGACACTGACTCCACCTAGACGGAGCACGTTGTCGTATTTCAAGAATCTGTAGGTATACCCAGTTTCAAAGTCCTTCATTTCTACTCCGTTGGGAGTTAAATCATCGCATCTCCATTCATTCTCGTCGATTTTCGGGAAGAAGGTATCAAATTTCATGACGTTCTTCCCTTCCTCTGAGCCGTAGACAGAAGTCAAAAGAATGGAATCAACTTCCTGACTTTCCAGCGCGGTTTTGTACATTTCGCCACCCCCAATTATAAACCTTTTTCCGCATTTAGGGTCTTTCAATCCAGACATTTGAAAGTTCGCGTCTTCCAAACTACTCGCAAGAATAACACATGAAGGGTAATGTTTCTTATTGTGTTCGTTGTTCTCTTTAGTGAAACCGCGACTTAAAACGACGTTGTACCTGTCGGGTAAAGGTCTAAACTTTTCTGGAATAGACTCCCACGTTTTACGCCCCATGATAACTGCATTCCTACAGTTCTCTGAATTTAAACTACCGATTGTTACATCTTTGAAGTACTTCATATCTCCTGGAATGGACCATGGTAAGTCGTTGGAGATTCCGATTCCATTGGAACAGCGGGAGGCTGCTGTTATGATTATGTACCCTTTTTTCATTAAGTGAGGGCAATTGAGTGAAGAGGTGATAAAGGGACCCGACGAGTTGTCAATTAATATATCTGTAACTACCGAAGAAATTATTTTGTTATTATACATTTATTATATTTCACAATAAATGTATAGGTATAATTTCACTTTTGCGTGTAAACATTTTTGCGGTCCTCCATTATCATATTATCCATTGATGAAGAATACCCCAACCCATCATTTTCACGATCTCGTGTAGTAAATCATTCATTTGAAAAAGTTGGAGGTTAATTTTTAATTATAAAAAACTATTTATTTGATTATATAATAAACAAATGAAATTCACAGATACAGCTTCTTTGAAGATTGCGGTTAGTCTATACACGACTGATATAGACACAGCCATTGCAACATATGGTCTTATAAATGGTTGGGATGTAAGTGAGATTACAGATA
>Ga0209630_10000144_pt1 | contig 80180 bp, 85 predicted proteins | sample COG_01_FD_184745 | JGI IMG/M metagenome (GOLD analysis project Ga0209630, IMG submission 184745) | Pelagic Microbial community sample from North Sea - COGITO 998_met_01 (SPAdes) (version 2) | ecosystem: Environmental > Aquatic > Marine > Neritic zone/Coastal water | place: Helgoland, sampling...
AGGACGCTGTTGCTGAGGAGGTTCCTCTAATCGAGTTGTTTGCTGAGGAGGACGCTGTTGCTGAGGAGGTTCCTCTAATCGAGTTGTTTGCTGAGGAGGTTCCTCTAATCGAGTTGTTTGCTGAGGAGGACGCTGTTGTTGAGGAGGTTCCTCGAATCGAGTTGTTTGCTGAGGAGGACGCTGTTGCTGAGGAGGTTCCTCTAATCGAGTTGTTTGCTGAGGAGGACGCTGTTGTTGAGGAGGTTCGAATCGAGTTGTTTGATGAGGAGGACGCTGTTGTTGAGGAGGTTCCTCGAATCGAGTTGTTTGATGAGGAGGACGCTGTTGTTGAGGAGGTTCGAATCGAGTTATTTGCTGAGGAGGACGCTGTTGTTTATCACGTACTAGTTCAATTAAATGATTCTTCATTTCGTCGACTTCTTCCATCAGACTGGTCAATGTTTTTGAATTGTTTTCGATTATATCATCTTGGTCTTCTATACGCTGGGATAAATCCTCAATATGTTTCAATGTATTTGCGTATTTTGAATTAAAATAGTAACATATCGATAATAATGTCACTATCTCTACTACTATACGTATCGCATCCTTATTACCTAATATACTCTTGAATCCAGATACTGCTGGTGTCGGTGTTACTAAAATTTCTGATGTGGTTGACATTTTATTATTTTTTACTATTTGTTTAAGCTGTCATATCAAATTTTAATATATATATATTCTGTTATTTGGAACATGAATAATATATTATTCATGTTCCAAATTCTATCAAATCCAGCCATGTTTATCTATACTTTTTCATATTCAAGCCGTTGAAACATTCAGGTAGTTTGTCGGTATCGATATCGAGATCCTCTGTACTGCTGTTATCGTCATCCGACAGTTGATGATTATCGGGAATATCTTCATCTGATATATATTCGTCGATATTTCCGTTACCTAGAACATCAAAAATTTTATACAATCGATGCATATCATTGTCGTCTTCTTCGAAATCGAAATCTACATTTTTTAAAACACCATCGAACTTACGGTGATATGAGACAGAGTTCAACTCGAGCATTATGATATCAGACGCTGTTTGTTCGTTAACTAAGTTCACTACATCAATGTCAAATATGTTGATATCGTCATATACCGTTGGGGTTTCTATTTTGGAAAACTGAGTGCTGATATTTTTCAATTCTTCCTCGTTACCATTGTATTTAACGAAATAATACCAACTCTCAAAGTCGACACTACTAGTCTCCATTAAAACAGCGTATTTCAAAGATGTCATTTTATTACTTTATATTTATCTTATAAATAAAGTAATAAAATGACATCTTTGTATTGTAAGTCAGAGGATGATATTGAATGTGTTTTCACTCCGTTCAGTATCATCCATCTCCTATCCGGTGCATATTTAGTTATAATATTTAAATATATAGGATACTCGGATATCAATAGTTTTTTATTGATGAATATAGTTCATGGTCTGTACGAGCTAAAGGATTTCTATATTATGTACCACACCGATATGGGCAAAAAAGGCACTGTATTTCACAACACATTTATAAATTCATTGGGGGATCAGTTATCGGCTATAGTTGGTGCAGTTGTTATACTGTATGTATATAACAACAAACAGATAACGCGCGATATCTTTATCAAATCAACTATATACATAACAATAATATCTATTTTTGCATGGATGAATGCATTCGGGGCGTTAAAAATAGGTTAATGAATATAAAAATGATCATTATTTGTAAGATACAATATACAATCAAATGGACAAATTTCTACGTAAAATATCAAATACCTATAACTTGGATGTTGATAAAATATTAAATGAATGGAATCAATACGATAGTGTTATTTCCAGGTTAAATAAGATGAAGAAGACGGAACTTGTCGTCGAATGTGAAAAAGACGGTTATAAATCAACCGGTAGTAAACAGGAACTAATAACATTTATAATGGACAAGGTCACTGCACCCCCTCTTAAAGAATCATTTAAAACACCCAAGAAAACACAAGTATCAGATAATATAGTACAGAAAATACAAACAGCGTGTCCAACGCTTGTTATTAGACGAAATGAACATGGTAACTACGAACATTCGGAAACCATGTTTATATTCAATCATAAGACTAAAAAAGTTGTAGGTAAACAATCGGATACAACCAATGACATATTGACTCTAACGAAAGAAGATATTGTAATATGTGAAAAGTTTAATTTCGATTATGTTATTCCCGAATCACTTGGTACAACATCGTCCGGTAATACAGATATTATAGACGAACTTACTGAGACCGAACTTACAATGGTAGATGAAATAGACGAATCAGACGAAGATATCGAATATTAAATGGGTTGTTTTATTTTTATATTGTCTTTGAATAAATATGGCATTCGATATAAAAAATTTTTTACCATACTATCCAAGTATCGACGATAACGAATTTAATTTCCTACTGAATGCGAAAAAAGAATTTCGGGACTCTCGTATTCCATCTACCGAACAATTTCCAGGTGTTAAAGGGGGTTTGTTCAAACATCAGGTTCTGGTATCTAGGTTATTATCATCAACAACCCCATATGATCACATGTTACTAATGCATGAAATGGGAACCGGTAAGACGTGTAGTGCTATTGCTATAATCGAACAACTTATGAATGAGAATAACGGAATCGACAGGTTTATATATGTAACTAAGAATAAACCTCTGTTATCTAATTTCGAGAACGAATTCAGAGGTAAATGTACAACGGCTGATTTCAGCAATGTAAAACATATAAAAGGGTTGCGTTTATATACATATGGTGATTTTCTCAAATCTTATATGTCAGAAGCACCATCAAGAAGGATTGTAAAGAAAATAGAAAATAGTATTGTCATAATCGATGAAATTCATAACATACGAGATAGCAAGAGTGATACTTATGACTGGTTTTCGAAACTGTTACATGACACTGTTAACTCTAAGATAGTGTTGTTGTCTGGGACACCAATCACAGATTCCCCGTATGAATTTGCATCGGTGATGAATCTCATCTTACCCGAAGATAAAATGCTTCCATCACGCGAAACTGATTTCAATAAACTGTTCGTTTCAGAAGAGGGTGAACTACAAAATACCCATCTAATTCGTTCAGCTGTTAAAGGGAGAATATCATATATCAAATCAATGCAATCAGACGTCAAAAAACAATACATGGGTTCAGTACTCGATGGTTTTAAGCATTTCATTTTAGATCCATCTATCATGGGTCCGGAACAGACAGCTGTATATAAACTAGCAATTCAAGAAGATAGTAAACCTCCTTTATCCCCTGCTTATAAAAATGCTCTACAGGCCTCTGATTTTGTAGACGTGAATGGTACTTACGGAGTCGATGTCAAAACGAGTAGTTTTATTAGTGTACGTGGTACGAATGAGGAAAAAATTAAACATCTTAGTAAATATAGTTCAAAATACGCAGCAAGTATATCAACTATATTAAGAGCACGTGAATTAAAAAAGTCAGTGTTTGTATTTAATAAACATATCAGTGGTGGAGGGTTGGCAATGTTTGCCCGTATATTACAAGACTTCGGGTTTAATCGGGTTGAAAAAGATAGAATACAAAATGTTAAACCGAATCAGTCAGTGAATAGATTCATTCTCTTAACTGGTCACACCGACGACAATAATGTATTGATCGATAGATTCAATAAGCCTGATAACGTAAACGGGAATGTTATCTCCGTTGTTCTTGCGAGCGACGCTGTTTCAGAAGGATATTCTTTTAATAATATTCAAGTGATAGATATCCATAGTCCATGGTTTAATTTTGCGAAGACATCACAGGCAATAGCAAGAGGTATACGTGTAGGTTCTCACAAAGAGTTATTATCGGGTAATGTTGTGAATGTTGAAATATATTTACGCGTGTCGATCCCTTCCGATAAAAGTATAAGTATGGACAATGCAACGTATAAAACAGCCGAAAACAAAGATATAATAATTAAGCAAATCGAACGTGTTATTAAAGAGGAATCTATAGATAGTAGGTTGGCGAAGGGCCGAAATCAGAGATCGTCTATCGCTTACAATGGTTCGAGAGAGTGTGATTATGTTCAGTGTAGGTATAAATCGTATCCAACCGAACCAAAGAGAGACTCTATACCAATTGACTATTCAACGTGTTATAATTACAATAAAGAAAATAAGGAGTTGTCTCGTGAAATTATAGACATATTCAAACGAAAGAATATACTTAATGGTTTAGATATCAGGAAACTCTTATTAAACTATGAAACATACGATATAATATATACGTTATATACACTGATAACAACAGATGTGCATATCCGAACCAATCCGATTTGTTTTCTACGAGAACAAAACGGGTTCTACTTTATAGTGGAAAATAAATCCAATAAGGTGTCATTATTGGATATGTATTATGTAGATAATAAGATCGAAACAAAAATAAGTCGCGTAGAAACAACCATGGAAAATATTTCACTAGGTTCCCCCACAAGTGTACTCGAACTCAATAAGACATTGATATCAATGTCTTCTGTATCAATAGAAAAGGCTCTTGAAAAACATATAGACAATCCTGAAAATATTTATATATCGGAGCGTTTCAAAGGGTTTTATGGGAGAATCGAAGGGGTGTATTATTCGTGGTATCTAGCATCCCAAGGCGATGGACCCGTTCGTTATAAAAACATGGAGGGTATATGGTTAAACGATAAAACAGGTGATTATTCAGATATAGTGAAAAAATATTTAAAAAATATCGAGGAAAATATCGAAAGGAAAGCAATTGAAGTTTTCGGTGCAAGAGACGTCGGGTTTTACGGAATTATTGAATATACAAACGAACACCGGGTCGGTCGACTACCCTTTAATTTCTTATTATATAAAATGATAAACGAAACAGATGATAACCGTAAGAAGCCAAAGGGGAAATCATGTACATCATGGACAGGCGAGGGTAGACAAACTCTCAGTCATATATTGACGTCATTAAAGATCGAAGAGGATAAGAAGAATACTAATACAGTTATGTGCGCGCGTATATTACAAGGGATGAAAAATAAAGGACTTGTAATAATAAAAGTAGACACGAATAAGTTCCCTGCTAAAAATTGGTTCGTTGCAGTAGATATCCTACAGAGATGGTTCCGACAGAGTCTTAAAAAGAATAAAGATTAATATACGATCGGTAACATAAACTAAACACGGTCGGTAAGGTTACCGTTTTTTGTATCTTTGGTATGCAGTTCTTTATGAACGTATTCAAACGAACATTTATGGTTTTGTTTACATGCCGTACAATATATCCCGTTACATTTACACAAAAACATAACTTTTAAATGCATTGGTATTTTTTTTGAACAGTTCGTACACTTCATTTTGTTTAATATTGGAAATTAAACAAAATAAATCTATTTTACAAAAAATGTTCAATCAGGATAGATGTGTCATATGTTATCCTTATTGTCTTGTCTTTGATCATGTCATGTAAACATGATTTTTTTATCCACCCGATCGAGTTAGCGTCATTGTTGACTATATGAGTTTGGACTTCAACATCATTTTTTGGGTATTCTAGGTAGTAATACAACCTGTCACTACCTACGCATGTGTAATTATCAAGTGTATTTATATCTATGCGTATTCCAGTTTCTTCTTCTACTTCCCTAATAGCTCCTTCTTTTGTAGTTTCTCCTTCGTTTAAAGTTCCTTTGGGTATCCCCCATAGATTACCCCGTGACTGTATTAACAGAACACTAGATGTTTTTGGGTCGTATAACAAAATTCCTGTTTTTTTCATACGTTTTGTATCATTTATGTGATCGTCTTCTTTATTTTTGAAGTCGGTTGTTTTCATGATACAACATCCATTTGGACACGTGGTTTCATCAGTATCTGATTTATGGAATAGCGCTATTGCTTCTTCTGGTGTAGTGAGTTCGTGATCATATGGTATACATATAGTAGTAGTAGTTTCATTTATATACTGTGTTATTTCGGTTTGTCGAGACATTATATTTTTAAAAATAAAAACAGCGTTTCTCCAGTCTAGAGACGATAGTATAGAACGTGTTCTCCAATTTGTTTCCCAATCTCTATACAACCATTGTATCAAATACGGGTGTGTATATTCATTCAATCTGTCGAATTGAATGATTTCGTAATCTAACAACATACGAACTATGGAACTATTTGCATATGTGATATTCAAAAGGGTTTTCATACCCTCACTCGCATTAACAAACGTCGCGTCTTTTTTCAACAGGTTGAAGTCGTCAATCGTAACATTATAAACATGCCCTTCCTTATTTTCTAATGCAAAGCTATTCATATTAATTGAATATGTTATTCCAATTAATATCTCAAATCATTTCTAATTTCTAATTTCTACTAATCGTTTCATCTCTAGTTGTGAAAACAGCAATATTATCCGACGTAATTGCGTGTCTAAATTATTCAGATCCCATGACATGTCACCATCCGACGTAATAACAACACCGAAACAGGCGTTATCAGATACTATATCTGCTCTGTATTGTATTAGATTATATATGATTTGCATTTCGTTTACTCCCATTTTCTTGACACTATCGATTATATACGTTTTATGTTTCGTTGTTATGTCTTTAGTGGTATCATCCGTGTTTAAACTTTCATATAACTGTTTCGTATCTGTCATTTTTAATTTAATATTAATTTCTAATTAAAAATACTATTTTATTAGTTGTTGTCTGAATACGCTTCCGCTAAAGTAACATAACATTGTTGTACACCGTTTTCGAGAGACTTTTCTTTTAAACATTCCTCATCACCTAACATACACGCATCCTTAATACCTCTTAAGTCGGTAGTCTCATGTTTAGTCTCATTGTTCATGTTATCATTCTTATATGATTCAGATACTTCAATTACAAATCTCTCGAGGTCATCTAATTCACATGGTCCGGCGTAAATCATAATAGGTTTTGTATTCGCAAAAAATACGACCATTGGAACATACGAGAGATCGATATTAGACCCTGCACATTTTTTTATAATCTCTTTATTCTCGTCGAGATTTATCATAGCAAACGTACAGCCTTCTATTCTTCTATTGAGGGCATTAAATACATCACCCATTTTATCACAATGAGGGCATTGTGTAGAGTAAAACATGACTAGTGAATATTTAGGTATATTCACCCTGAGATTTCCATCCCTATCAACGTCAAAATCAGATTCCGTACAAAACTTTATAGATGAGTTCATTTTTATTATAATAAATATCTTATTTAAATATTGTTTAAGTATGAGTCGAAATAAAATATGTTATATACTGGATACAGACAATATATTCTTAAATATTGTCTGTATCATTACGACAGATTCAAACACTAAATCATCCATCTTTAGTACACGATCCCATTGTTTTATTTGTGTATCTATAATAGCCCTTGTAATATACCTTTTACGATCAGTTATATCCACTAACCTACTTTCGTACTCGTTATATATCCTTTTAATATCACTATCGATTTTAGAACTCTTATAAGATGAATTCGTACGTAATTTAGTCTCAGCCTCGATTTTTTTCTCAATTAACGATTGTTCTGAACGAGTAATACTGTCTAGTGTTTTAGTGTACTCAGCCAACTTCGCCGCGAATTCACGGTTCGTTGAAATCATTGTATTTTTTTGTTGTTGTAAACCAGATGATTTGGTTATCTCGTTAATTATGGTATCAAGATGTGTCGAGCAGTTACGGATTAATATCTCGAGTATCTTGTGGCGTATCTCAGATATGTCTTTGTTTATGGTGTTGATTCTATCAAACAGAACTTCTAGATCTACGATAACAAATAATTTTCTATCGTTATGTTTATCAGCTCCTTCAATATTATAGTTAACCACGTTAGTACCTGAATACATGTTAAACATCATATCGTGGGTATTTATCCCAATGGAATATTTGGTTCCTTGCATACATAACCCAATACGTCGAAGTTGACGAATAATATTATTACCTGTGGTTCTGTCGTCATTGAAAAGGTTTATAGGTCTATTATATTTTTCCTCTACGTATTTTTCTACGTTTGTAACTGTATTTATGTCAACACTTGTCATTATTTCTTCGTATCTTGATTCAACATTTAACATCTCATCCTTGTCAACGTATTGATCGAAAATATTACCATTATCGTATATAATACGTTTTGTCAACGGAAATACATTAACATCTTTATTTATCTTCATTTTATACTTATCTGGTATATGCAACATGAACATATCACTATATTCGATTGAAAGAATTTCAATATACGAAATTGTACCGTCAGTTAATGTAAAAAAACTATTTGGTACCATTCCGTGTTTCGACAAGAATGTTTCTAATTTTTCAACGGAGAGAGGCATATTTACATTATAAATTGTTTCATTATAAATATTATTTATAAATAATATAACATGTATAAAAAATGACGTTAGTATCCCAGATATATCCATCTAATATTTCATGTGAGAATATAGGTGAATTGAATATAATCAAAAGTATTTTCGATGGGATTTTCGAGCAACCCAAGCAATCAGAGCAAATGGAACATTCAGGTCATTCAGGTCATTCAGGTCATTTAGGTCATTCAGGTCAATCAGGTCAATCAGAACATTTAGGTCATTCAGGTCAATCAGGTCATTTAGGTCAATCAGAACATTTAGGTCATTCAGGTCATTCAGGTCATTCAGGTCATTTAGGTCAATCAGAACATTTAGGTCAATCAGATCAAATGCAGCAATCAGGTCAATCAGATCAAATGCAGCAATCAGGTCAATCAGATCAAATGCAGCAATCAGGTCAATCAGAACATTTGGAGCAATCGGATCAATCTACACGTATTGATTATAAAGTTATTATTGTAGTATCAATGCTTTTATTTGGTGCGTCTTTTACAACTCCGTTATTACAGTCTGTGTTTAGCGAAACTAAATCATATATGATAGCTTTGTTACAGCTGGTATTATGGACACTTTTGTTTTGGATTATTACTAGAATTTTAAAATATTAGGTACCATATTGGATGTTTAGTTAAATATTCTTCGTTGAGATTATTTAACTATATTGGAATTATCACGTTTAACTAAGCGCAGTTTGCAGAGATTTAACAAATGCTTCAAGGGAACTCCTATCTAATCTGGCGTCCGGAATTAGTTTTCCTTGTTTATTGAATAAAAGTAAAGTCGGGAAACCCCTAACACCGAGTTTGCTTACAGTTTCCTTCCCACTGCCCTCCTTGTATTGGTGGTCACCACTCTCTGCGACATCAGCGAATACGATATTTCGCATTCCATCAGCGGCAGCCTGGAAAGTCGGTAAGAACTTTTTACAGTAACCACACCATGGCGCATGTACCATGACGACCATAGGCATATTTGCATTGTGGGCTACCATATCTTGCGAAAGTGAATCCGGTCCGGCAAAAGCCGCTGACGAACAATGTTTGATATTCAAATTACTCATTTTTATTATATATATATATATTTTTTTTTTTTATATTTTAAGACTTGCTTATTTTTAATAAATAATATGAATACAACGATATTTAGATGTAAAACAGATAATGCGTGTTATATCAAAACCATGGGCGAGATTATATCAAATATAATAAAATTAAGTTTCTGGGAGATTGGGGAGGACGGAATAACGATGTCAATGTTTGATCAGACTAGAAAGATGATGGTGACAATAAAACTAGACGCTGTAAATTTCAATATTTATGAATTCAATAACCCAGATACCATATTCATAGGTATGAATTCTGGTCATTTTCATAAAATGTTAAAATCTGTTAAAAAGAAGGATACGATCGAGTTTTTCATCGAATCCCCTAATACTACTATTTTAAATATAAAAACAATACCAAAAGATCATTCACGTGTTACGATATCTAGTATCAAAATACAATCTGTACAGAATATAGATGTAGTTAACCCAGACGGATACGGTAAGTCTATAATTATACAATCTGGCGATTTTCATAAAATGATAAAAGATTTAAGTATGATTGATAACAATAAAATTACAATAGTTGATACTAAAAATGGGGTCATTAGCTTATCTGCTGATGCAGATGGAATAATGAAACGAGAAATTTTGTTCGGAGAGGAGGGAATTGATTCGGGATCTCAACCGTATACAAGTTTTTTTGAGTTGGAGCAATTCAGTCGGATATCTAAGATGTCAGCATTGAGTGATTGTATTCATATATTTCCACCTACTGACGAACTTCCATGTAAAATAACATCTATGATAGGGACAATTGGGACTATTGCGGTTTATATAAAATCGGTCGATATGGTGCAACATGATGATTAATAAATTGGGATTTAAACGATATATTTTAAAATGTAAAATGAGTGAACGTATTATCGAAATCAAGGAACTTAACCCGGAACTAATTCCGCCACTCTCGTCAAAATTCGAGGATCCAGGGTATAATGGTGGCTGTAAACTAGTTGTTATAGGTAAACCAGGAACCGGTAAATCCACATTAATCAAGGCCTTGTTACATAGTAAGAAACATATATTCCCCGTCGGTATGGCAATGAGTGGTTCCGAAGATAGTAACCACGCATATAAAGGTATTATGCCGTCATCATTTGTGTTTAACGAGTATAGCGAAGATAAACTCAAGGATTTTATCAAACGACAGAAATTAGCTGCTAAACATCTCCCTAATCCATGGGCTGTTATAATATTAGATGATTGCACGGATGATCCCCGTGTATTCAATAAACCTATTCAACACGCGTTGTATAAAAAAGGACGACACTGGAAGATGTTGTATATCCTATCTCTTCAGTACGCAATGGATGTTAAACCTGTTATCAGGACTAACGTAGATGGGGTGTTTATCCTCAGAGAACCACTTTTAAAGAACCGAAAAACATTATACGAAAATTACGCAAGTATCATACCGGACTTCAATACTTTTTGTACTCTAATGGATAACCTCACGGATGATTTTAGTTCTATATATATACATGGAACTACAACTACTAACGATTGGCAAGATTGTGTATATTATTGGAAAGCGCCAGAGGTTAGTAGTGACTGGAAACTTGGGTCGCCTGAATATTGGGCGTTCCATGAGAATCGTTACGATGACGAGTATACAGACCCAATTACAGAAACATAAAACGACTTAAGTTATATGCACCTATCGTCAGAATTATTTTTTTTTTTCTGAATTCATCTTTTATTATGTTTCATATAATAAAAAGATGAATTCAGAAAAAAAATTGGGTTACCTCGTTATAATACTTCTGTTTGTTTTAACAGTATGTGGCGTGATTTACATTCTCAAAAAATCAAATAATGATGGACCAACTCCAACTCCAACTCCTCCTGGTCCTGCACCATTCGGTGTTATTACTGAAAAGAGCAAGGTAGCTCTTAGTTACCTGAGTACAGTTTACCCAGTAGTACCAAATGCGGTTTGGAAATCTTTGTCGGACGAGAGAATAGATTCGTTATACACGTCGTTGTCGTGGTATTACACTCCTTTACCATTGGATGTTGGACAACAATCTCTAATTTTACCATTTATACGTGGTAAAATCAACAGTAAACAGGAAAGATCAATATTTTCGAGGAGAGCCCCTCTTATTGCCGATAATTACAATATCACTACGGAGGCTTACTTAACTGATGGTCAGGACCAAGTACAATTAATGTCTGCTGTGGCCCAAAGTGGACCTCCTAATTTCAACCCCAATACGTCATGTATAGGATCCAAGAGCGGATTCATTGGTGTCATGCCGGAAGGTAATTTTTACTACCCACTCGTCGAACAGTTTGGAGACGTTACGTCAGGAGGAAAGGAGGTTACAAATTGGTGGCCTGCGTACACAGATCCCAATCCTGATAATCCTCTTGCTGACAAGAGCACAACGGATGGTGTATGTGGGTTTTCAGGGGAGATTTGTATGTATGCTTATCCGGCTGGTGGAAGTAAGATATATAATGACGATGACCCGTCTAAACAGGGATACAACTACTGTTATAGTGGGGCGGCTGGTGCATTCGCCTCTGCATTCCCAGCTTCTCCTATGGGACCTTTATGGGAAATGGGAATGAAACCGTGTAAACCAGAAGACATTGATTTTACTGGTACTAATGCTACAAACACGACAGGACAACCAGCCGTTAACTCTCGATGTGTAGCTGATTTGTACGGTGTAGACTTAAATGACGATGGGACGATATCATCATCGTTCTCTGACATGTCAGCTAAAGCGAAAAAATCAAACAGGACATCTAAAAAATTCCAAATGGTGAACTTAATCGATCCTTATGCAAGAAAACAAGGATGTCCTAATTTTGGATATATGGAGGGTGTTGCATATGTGATGGAAGGACTCGGAAAGATGTTACTCAATGCACCTGATTGCTCCCAAGGTATGACCCCGACAGCGATTGCCGCGTTGAGCAGAACTGCGTGGTGTCCTCAAACGAGTAATGACAGAAAATCAAAGGTATACAACAGAGATACAAAGAAATATATGGATATCGACACAGTTGATTGTGATCCATCCAACTACGAAGCGTGTAAGAATGAATCAAATATGAGAAAAGTTAAAAGTGGTTCGATTGAGTTCTTCCATAATAAGTTAGCGACTAGACCACATGAATCCCATAACGGGGGATTGCATGAATCGACTAATTACACGTACTCGTCAAATCCTTACACCCCCAAATCATGTTCTGGATGTTGTTCAAGTAGTTCGGTGAATAGTATTGGGATTTCGCATCCGAGTCTGTTACCTTCTGACTCTTCAACGCTAGACAAGGGTAACAGAGATACGTATAACATGGCTAAAGCAGACGGGGAGACAATGTGTATTCAGAATCAATTAAGTTCCGACTGTACAGGGCGTAAGATTATGTTTTATTGGATGAATGGATACGGTAAATTCCTGAACATGGGCTTGACAGGTGTTTATAGTAATTATATCGGATTTATGTTATCATGTCCCAATCAAGCTTGGTACGCAACTGATCCTAAACAAGGTCCGTATATTAGGAGAACCCTTCCTCAAGTTTCAGCCATTGGAGTTGGTGGAGGAGCGAAGCAGCAACTCATTCAGTTCACGAGCGGTAAAGGTTTCGTGGATTACAGACAAAATTTAACTGGGTATTGCACTACGTTCCAGGAAGGTATAATTGGTAACTATAATGATCTTCCAATGAATCTAACAAGTAACAATTATTCGTATGCTCTTAAGAAAACGGTCCCTTACAAATACGACTTCGAGGCCACCGACGAAGACTGGGAAAAATGCGTGATTATAATCACTGGTCGTATGCTGTTCGCTAAAAAATGGGGACCTCATATCTTACCCAGCAAGACCAATGCAAGTGTGTGGAAAAATGGTAATATAGATCCCAGTTTACTACAGAAGGCGATGAAGAATGATTGGTATGGACGTAAATATTCCAAATCTGGATTACCATTAGATATGCAGGAAGCATCTGGTTTGGGTAACGCCCAGGGATTGTTAAACCCACAGGAAGGTATCACGGATTACGTGAAGAGTGGTGTGATTGGAGAAACGGGGGATATTAATTTATGTAAAATCGCAACTGAAACAGTTCAGTGTTATTACCCTCCTAATTTATTGATAAGTAATCCTGCGTACAAGAAATATGTGAACATGAAACCGGAGCAGGGGGCTACCCTATGGCAGGCAATGTATATCATGGGAGATACAGGAGCTGATTGGTTCGGATACAACGAAGGAAACGCCACTTGCGCCCAGGTATCTAATCCGAAAGAGTGTCCGGCCTGGCCATTCGGAACTTATTATTTCGCCGCGAACATTGGAGGCTGCGTGTACGGAATGACAGCGGCTCTTGGATGGAATAGTAGTCAGTTCAGTGTAATGAGTACCGGAGGAGGAGGCGCTAAGGCTTGTGATTATCCTAATTATGATTACGAGATTGTTTACGTAGGTGGTTCAGATATTAAAAACCAGGTATGTAAAAACAGTAAACAGAAGGAAGATGATACATATGAAAATGATGTATATGGCTTTAAAATGTTAGATATAAGCGGTGGTGGATATGACACGTTAGTTGATTATTACGCACAGGAACGTTATGTCCAGGGTAGTTCATATGGTCTGACAGATGAAATAAATGATTTGATAACATGTGTGGACGACGGTAATGGACCTAAGTGGGCAAGCGAGGAAAGGGTGAAAGCATTTAGAGATATGTTTTCTAAATTCGAGACGAGATACACCAATGATTCTTCCAGATACGCACAGCAACCATTCAGTTCATGTACTATGCCTCTGAACGAAATGAATGTTTATACTGACTACTGGGGTGAAAACAGACCAAATGCATTGTTCTATAATGAACCAACTGGTAAATGTAAACCCGTGACAGATGCTAAATCTTACGCTGAGTATCTAACATGCGAGAAAGGGGGCGACGTTGCAAGTAGCTGGCCATTCGGAATCGAGAATTCAGGAGCATCCGATTGTCCGTATAAGGATGGCAGCGGTGGTATGCGTCAGGAAGCTATTAACAATGGTGTCAAAGGTCTTTTTAGATTCGATACCGGTAAATAACTATTCACTTGTAGAAACCTAAAAATGACTTATATATTATAATATTATAATAGTATAACGATATATAACATGGAACATTATCATCAAATAAATAATACAACTTCTTTATACATAGACGATGCACATAATGTGTTACACGATTTGACAAATACCGTGGATTTCATATACATGGATCCACCATATGATACCAATCGAGATTTTTCATTGGATAGTAAAAGTACAAAAACTGGATTCAGTGATAAATGGGATAATTACGAAGAATGGTTAAATACACTTGTTTCAAAGCTGAAAAATACACTAGTAAACACAGGAACATTGGTACTCCATATATCTTCGGAAAATAGCTTTGTGGTAGAAAAGATCTTAAGGGATCATTTCACAGATATAGAAAAAATTTTCTGGAAAAGGTGTCATGGTAAGAATAGCGTACAGAAGAAACTAGGTGCTATCGTAGACGTGTTATTCGTAGCTTATAACGGGCATCGGATTTTTAACCTTGTTACAATACCGATTGAAGAGAACTCAGTATGGGCGTTCAAAAACAAAGACGACGTTGGTACGTATAACATGGGTGCGTTAAAACACGACAGGACAAGGAAAGGATATGACTTCTGTATAAATAAAGACGGTGTTAATTACTCTAGTGAATATGGTTGGAAATTGGATAAGGAAAGTGTAGATAAACTTATATTAGCCAATCGAATACATTTTGTACCGAAGTCTGGAAACATGTATATTAAAATATACAAGCACGAACATAAAGGAAAACCACTGTCGAATCTATGGGACGATATTCATTCTATAACTCGGACAACTAAAGATCCTAGATTATACCCGACACAAAAACCACAGAAACTCATCGAGCGATTACTGCTTTTATTCACCAACGAAAATAGCGTAGTACTAGATCCTGTTTGTGGTTCTGGAACAACCGGATTCGTAGCTCATAAAATGGGTAGACGAACAATAATGATTGACGTGAACGAAGAAGTATTACCCATCATACAAAAACGGTTCACCGACAAAGTTTATAATTTTTAAATTACTTATAGTGATAATTTAAAAAATGGTACGCATGAAAGTTCTGAATTTGATAACACATCTTTTTGTGTCTCGTCGGTAGTTATTCACCTTGTTGTATTCGACAAACACAGATTCTATTTGATCGTCTGTCTTTGATATGAGGTCTTCCTGTTCGTCTCTGATGGCCTTTACTAGTCTAGCTTTCAGTAACATTACAGAAATATCTTCTGACTTTGCTTGGGTTAGGATAGGTAACCACCGCTGACATAACAGATCCGAATTGATATCTATAATATTATCGAATGGGATAGTATTAGATTTGGTTAGGTTTTCTGTAGATGAGATAAGTTGGTGATTGATTTCTTTATTTGTCCCTCCATAACAAAGCGGGAAAATATGATCATCATGTTGATCATCCGCTGTTTTTTTATACGCGAATCTACCATCTGGTCTGTATTTAATAATCCTGTCTCCAACAGATTCTCCGTACTTCTTTGAACACACATTACATACATTATGGATCCCGCTTTCCATACCCGGGGAAAGTTTGAAACAATATATATTTTTTTCCTCTTTACATACAGAACAAATACGTGTATGTTTCCCGTATCTTTTTATATATACGTCATAACCACCTTTATTTATATCGCGTGATTGTTCAATCCTGACCCTGCGTCGTCTACTGGAACAAGTTCTACAAAAACCCTGTAACCCACATCCTTTTATATCGAATTCACCCAATGAAGTCATATTAGCCGATTTTAGTTCAAAATTTCGAATAGGTAATATTTTATCCCCTTCATGTTTAATTCCTGTTTTCGAACCTCGTATATGACCAAAATTACATGTTTTATGAGATCCGATTTTTCTTTCTATTTCCGTATATAATAACTCATGGTGTCGAGTATTTACCACTCCTAACAGTCCTTTGATTTTTCGCTGAGTTAACATCGTTCTGATTAAAACTACTAAAATTTATAAAATATCGTTTTTAAGATATTACTGATTGTTCGATAAGTCGTAGTTAAAAAAAAACTATAACCAGGTTTAATTACATAAACACGAAGTGGTAAATGAAGTTCGTACAATCAATTCATATCGATATGAAATCATGTTTAATTGGCTTCGCAGCTTTTAACCTTGGTGTTATATGTCATAGTTTCATACCCGACTTATGGCCGTTTTTACCTCCATCTTCTCGACACGATCCTGTCCATAAGGAAAAATACAGCGATAAGGATAACATTGATTTCGAACAAATGATTAAAGAAGCTACAAATGATTTAAACAAAGACGAAAAATTGAGGTTTAGAAAATGAAAATACTTTATATGATCCGTATTTAAGTAACTGTTATCATCTATTATTTTTATTTTAAAAAATAATAACTCATCCTGAACTACCAAAACCACCAGAACCACGAACAGTATCGCTAAGTGAATCCACCTCAATATTGTTCATCAATATTAAACTACGTGGGATCATCTGAACGAGGCGCATTGGTAATTTAATTTCATCTGCGTTATCATTGACCCTTACCAAAGCAACGATAATTGACCCCCTATATGTCGCGTCTATTATGCCTATATTATTAGCAAGCATCCACCCTGTCTTAGATATCGAACTTCTCCCAACTACATCAAAGTAGAACCCGGTAGGAGGTTCTACGCATATTCCCGTATCATAATAACACACTCCATTCAGTTCTTTTATTTTCGAAATCACGGTCAGATCATATCCCGAATCTGATGGTATGTTTTTGGTCGGCTCAACAGCATTTTCCAGTGTTCGTTTCCATTTAAATTCGGGTATGCTATTCGGACTCTGAAAAGTTGACTTATGAATCGATATATCTTGATCGCCTTCATCATCCTGTTTATCTAGGCGTGTCAAACAATTTTTCGACCACTCACCTGTATACAACTCGAACATAAGATATAACGCATTTGTATTCTCCCATACGATAGTAGTGTGATCGATATAATCGGGGGTAATTGAAATTTTAGTCAGTATCTGCGAAAATACAGAATCTATGGATATCTTACTACCCGAAATCGTTGCGTTATTGTTAAATATCGTTCGAATACTATCGATATCAGACTTTATTTTTTTTTGTGGTGTAATTACAGACATTGTTTATATTTACTTATCTGTATGTATTAAATTTCACTTTCATGAATATTATTACAGATACATAAAGCATTGACACTACTAATATAACGAGATATGACAAAAACAAATGTAACGACATTGTTACATCCGGTATTATTAGAATGCTGCGAATTCACAACTGATAATTTCTGGAATACTATATTCACAGATCTTGCATATGGAAATACACCTTATGGGTTTTATTTCTATAAAGACCTACTTTCTTATAAAGGTAAGAAAGCATATGCCATTCGTATCAATGAAACAGATAACGAAAAACTATACAATGATGTTTATGATTTACTAAGTAAATTTGGTGTATTATCTATGGACGAACGAAGAAAGAAACAGGAGATATTTGAAATACCCAATCAGACTATAACAACGTGGGGTGATATACGTAAGAAAAATTATAAAGATTTATTAATTGAACTATTTGCAATTGATCTAAAAAATAAATTTAAATTATCTATCGCATCTGCACAATATACCATTTCTAGTATTAATATCGCATTATCATTGAATGCTATATCACCCACTGATATACATATGACTGATAATCGGATAGACAAAATAGATGGCCTGGTATTGAAAAAAGGAGCTATATGTGATTATTTCGAGACTGATATGGATATATATAACAAAATTAGTAATGATCTAATCTATCCTGAAATATATGTTAAAACACCAATGATCGAAAAATGGGAAAAATATCTTTCGGGCCTTGAACAAAAAATGATTATCTAATGCGTTTTGTATTAAATGTTACAACATGAAGGTCCAATTTATGAAGAATATTGAAAATGTATTCGATAGTGAACTATCGAAATTTATCAAAATGGTGTCGACAGTCTATAAAATCGACGAAAACGATTTAGTGAAGATGTGGAGAGGGGATAACGGGGGTAACAACGAGAAGGTGCAACAAGTCGAGGTGCAACAGCAAGTAGTCGAGGCCATCAGAGACGAACAGATACCGCCGCAGAGTGGAGAATGTAATTATGTAGTATTGAGAGGTGTTCACAAGGGTAGTTTGTGCGGTAAAAAGGTTAAGGGTGGGTGTGTATTGTGTTCGCGTCATAATAAGAAACCAGTCGACGCTGCCGCGATCCCCAAGGAGCGAAAGACTCCTCTCATCCCGAAACCAATCGATGTAATGAAGACATCCAAGGTCTTGCGCAGGAACAAGAGTATCGATAAGCTATGGCATGAAGAAACGGGAATGGTTTTCAATTCAGTCGACGATAGAACGGTTGTTAATAAATGCACCGATGGTAAGTTATGTGATCTCACGGATGACGACGTAACCATATGTGAACGTATGGGATTTGCCTATCGAAGGTCTTCTGATACAAAGACCGACGATGCAGTCAAGCCTAAGAAGACTGTGGTTGAGGTTGCGAAGAAGACCGATGAGGATTCTGTAGTCAAGCCTAAGAAGACTGTGGTTGAGGTTGCGAAGAAGACCGATGAGGATTCTGTAGTCAAGCCTAAGAAGACTGTGGTTGAGGTTGCGAAGAAGACCGATGAGGATTCTGTAGTCAAGCCTACGAAGACTGTGGTTGAGGATGATGACACAATCGACGAAGTCGAGAAACTACTCAACCAACTACAGGTATCGTTGACCTATGAGAACGAAAAATCGGTCGATATGTCGTTTTATTCGTCTGACGAAGAGATGTTAGAGGAGGAGGAGGAGTAGTATATCTAAAAAATAAATTATATTAACAAAGCAATGGACATTTTAAAATTAATATCTAAATGGGTTTATATTAACGATGTTGATATCAATGACGCGATCGACGATATTCGATTAGAGGGTAGCGGCTTACTGATGCTTAAATGTGAGGGTAAAAAAGATATGGACGATACCATTAAAGAATTACGTGACAGAGATAGGTACATATACAATTCGAATACAGATACTATGGAGATTATATTAGTAGTCGATGTAAATGATATACATGTAATTGAATCAGATCCGGAAAACTGTAAATGTATAAACTGTGAAAGCGAGCGATCTGAACTGTCGGAGACTGTGTGTGATAATAACTGCGGGTGTATAAATTGTAATTCTATTAGTCTAGTTTAAACTGGTTTACTTTACTTTTCTTTTTGTAAACAACTTGGCCTACACTATCACCTTTTTCTAAATTCGAACATGTACAATAGTCCACTTTCAGTTTTTTTAAGTTTTTGTATTTTGTACCATCTCTACAAAACACACTCGCCTGTTGCAATAGCTCATTGCTTGGTACACCGTCGTATTTGAGGATGACGTACCCCGAAGGAAATGACGACAAATGAAAAAAATAATCATGGTCGTTTGAGCTGTCTAATAACCCCCAGTTCTCTGTTTTATTCTGTCCTAATTTTATCAACCAATTATCACCTGTTAAAATCTTCATGTTGTATGTTTTTTATTGGTAAAAAATAAAAAACAATGGTTAATCAATTTTATTATATAATAAATGGAAGAATATACAGAAATCAAAAAAACATGTTGTAGTCGTCAGAAAGAAAATTGGGTGGAAATGATCAACGGACTCGACGTAAACAACAAGGATGAAGTAAATATAATCATTTCAAGCGAAAAAGATAAGTTATTCGACCACTACGACGAGTTAAATCGTTCGTTACAGAAAATAAGAGATCCGCAGTTTGTGAATAACGAAACAGTAAGGATGTTCGAGAAAATGGTTGAGCTGGCTGAATTCAACGGTGGAAACAGGATTGGATCGGAGTTCGTTGTGAAGCGAGGTATTAACGACGAACGTACACGTACCGCGCGGTGGATGGCAATTATGGGAAAAGGAATTGTAAGCAAAAACAACATCCTCGATACGGATGGATTCGATAAAGCGGAATGGCAGGCTGATTTTTTCAGAATAGAAACGTTGTATTTCGGGAAGGATGTCAGCGAGTTGGCTCAATACGCTGCCGCGGGTCTTAACAGCCTTGTTAATGTTTTCTTCCATCCAGACTCTAAATGTGTCGAATTCGGCGAGGGCGCATTTAACAATAACCGTAGGTTGAAACAAATCATCATACCAGACAAGGTTGTTACCATCGGGGGTTACTGTTTCGATTCATGTTATGAACTCTCGAATGTAGTAATCGGTAAAAATGTAAGAGATATAGGTGAGCTCGCGTTTAACGCTACACTGAAACTGGAGACGATTAATATCCCCGATTCGGTATTAACGTTGGGACATGCATGTTTCTACAGAGAGAACGAAAAGGAAATATACAAACTTGTAAAAAAGGGTAATAACTACATAGCGAAATACAAAAACCTCGAGGACGAAAACGACCGTAAAGATCACGGGGGTCTTCGCAATGTCTCGGGAATGAAAAACGTCGAAGAAATTGGTGCTTCGGCTTTCAAAGGCAATCACTACCTAAAAACGATACATTTAGGCGGAAAGATTGTAAGAATAGGCAGAGAATGTTTTTACAATTTACAGCGACTGGAAGAAATCACATTGACCTATAACAAAAATCTTGAAATCGGATATCGCGCGTTCGACGGTCTGGAAAATTTGAGAATTGTGAATCTGGTTGGTGGAACACCGGAAAAATGGATTGAAGTTTTGAAAGGTCACTTTAATAAGTGTTCCAAGTTAGAGGAACTGGCTGAAGCTTATGAAGACCAGGTAGACTGTAAACGACTGAATTATGGTTATAAAAACAACTATAGTGTTTCGGATGAAATCATATACCTTATTAACGCACGAATGTTCGAGAAAGACGCAGCCCAGCTATCAACCGGCGGGGGGTCCAAAAAACGCTTACCTGCGTGTATGCTCAGAGAATATATCGGTAATGGAGGATTCTCACCCACTCGAATGTGAATAGATTATATTTTTCTTATTTAATAAAATAAGAAATAACGGTTTGGATTACCAGTCGGTGACGTTATTATCCAAATGGTATTGTTTCCCTATGATGGGTCACGAAATTTTTTAAAATATTAGACTTCAACCAGTTTGCATTTACCGTTCGTACATACGGTATGCATTTTCCTTAGTTTTTCGGAAACTTTTGGTAATTTAGATGGCATGTGTTTCAGTTTGTTATGCGTAACATCTACATAATCTTTCGCTGATATTCTATTACCTCTTGTTAACGCAAGTTGGGTCGCGGTATCGTTCTCTAGGGATTCGTACAATATAGCAGCATGTTCATTCTCTGTTTTTAATTCTGCGAATTTCCCCATTCTAATTGACAACATTAATATCCCAGAAAATAAACTTAATCCGGTTACAATTCCCTGTTTTATTTCCTCTTCTAAATAAGCTGATGTATTTATGCTCGCAAATATCCCAGTTATGGGTGCTACTAACATACCAATGGATGTAATCCGCTTATGTATATAGTTGTAATATTTTGATAAATGACTGTGTTCTTCTTTGTATGCAGTCGATACTTCTGAAATTTCCTTTATTTTAGTCTCGTTTTGTAAGGACCAAACTGTATTACTCATCTTCTTTATTTATAAAATATATTTTTTTGGTCAAAAATATATTTCTACAATCTTTCATATAAATGAGTTCCGATTCGCATGACCAAATCTTCATATTTGTTATCTCCGAACTTATCCCGTAATCTCCGCTGTAAATTAACAGGTTGGGTATGTTTTTCTTTGAGCCATTCGTTTTTTAAATCCCCTTCTCCTAATGAAAAAATAAATTTATCTATTCGTGTTTTCGTTTCTTCCAGACGTTGTTTTGATTGTATATACTTTTGTTCTAGTAAAGAGTCGTATACTGTTTCCTTTGGTGTTTCCTCCTGTGGTGTTTCCTTCTTTGGTTTAGTTATCGTGGAACGCCCGCTTATAATATACTTGATATAGTTGGTTAAATTATCGGAATCAAGGGTTTCGCATAATGGGAGACCTTCATCGTTCGAATATTCACGTAGTGTGTTCCCGATATGTTCAGTCATGTCTTCGAATAACCTCGTTTTCTTCTCTTCGATGTTCATTTTTTCATGACGACGATTTTCATCGGCGATGAATTTATTATTTGCGATCTCTTGACTGTTCATATCATTCCAGTATTCTTTATTTTTTTGTTTAATATCCCTTTCCTTTTTACCCATTTTATATTAAACACGTTTACTGTTTAGATTGTTTTCTGGGATGTAATCATATGTTTGTCCTTGTATATATCATACATTATTGTCCCCCTGCAAAATGAATGGATCGAGTTTATCTTTTTTATTTCATCAGGTTCGAGTTTGAAAACAAATGATTTATCATTGACACTATCCATTATACATATAGTCGTTTTATCACTGTATATATATTCAGTTGGTAGATTCGAATCTACGGCCGCGTATATATGTTCGATTGTTTTCATCGGCATATCATTGTACTCCTTTTCTTTAGTTGTCATTCGATCTGAAATAAATTTTTGATAAACGTCCTCGATACACGAAGAGAATACATATATCGAACAAAGCATACTCTCGTACTTTATATTTTTCGGATTGCAGAATTTCGCTACTTTGTTTATACATTCATGTAGCTTGTCGGTAAATGTTTTCACAGCTGAAGCCGATGTTTCCGAGTCCATATACATAGATCTGACATACCTAGCCGCATCAACTAATCCACGTAATATATATAATAAATAAAATGAATCAGTAATTACCTGTTCTATTTTAGACCATTCTTTAATAAATGTCTTCACTGAAATATCAAAACTACTCGAGTCTTGCTGATCACATGGAAGAATAATAAGTGAATGAATTAAATCAATACAGTCACCCGGGTGATTGTTAAATAAGACGGAGTTATTACAGTATTTTTTTATAATTTTTAGAATTTCATATGGTGCATCGTGTTGTTCAGTTTCATCCCAACCACAATCCCATTCTATCGACAATGGCTTAAATAAATTCCGCACGGTTTTCCGTAATATACGCGATCCAGCAGAGTCTCTATGTTGTTTTATTTCATATGAAACTGTGACTAGAAATAGTTTGGGGTCTGTGATTGGATCGAATCTATCACTTACGAAACCAGACGATGTATGTTCAAGCGTGGGCCATAATGGACCGTCCTGCATATCATTTATATACGAGAATCCATAATCTATTATTATAGGGTAGTGACCTAACGTGGGAACACATAACTGATTTTCCGAGTCAAGCACGTATAAGAATACCAAATCTTTATTGCATTTTTTCATCATAATATTCAATGAATGAAGATCGTAATGTGTAAACTGTTTTCGTCTCTGAGCCATGCATGTTCCTAATAAAACCTGTTTGATAGTAGAAAAAAGAACATCATCGTTTATTTTTGCTGACTTGATGTAATTATAAAATTTATTACTCTTATCGATATATTCTTGTAGTAACATTTTATCACTGATCATATACGGAATGTTAGATTTCTGTACGAACGGACTTTCTTTCTTAACTGTTTCGGGATTCCTGTAACAGTCAACTAACCCAAACGACTTACAAAAATGAGGACAATATGACGATAACGAACTGAGTCCATCCATAACAACAGACTCATGAATAATTAAATTGTTTATATATTGAGATAATTTGAACACACAATAAATACCTCCTTCTTTTGTTTTTAACAACCCAACAACACCCTGTTTTCCGGGTACAAGTAACTTCACGAAATCAAGCCAGCTATCCCATGGTTTATCTTTGTTAGATTCAAATAGTACCATGAATTTACTGTAGTTATATAGCTCGCCTAGAGGGTTCATATTGGTATTTACTTTATCACATGAATACTTTAAGTCTATTCTGTATTTGAAACAATACTATATAAAAAAGGAAAAATAGTTTTGTTTTTTATATAAATACAAAAACCATGAATAATACGGTAAAAAAATATATGCAAATAAATGATTTAGAATCTCTCATGTTGATCAAAGATCGATGTGACGATTTATACTATAACACGGGTATGGAGAGTGAACTAACAGATTCTGAATATGACACGCTTAAATCATACCTTGAAAATAAAGGGGTCGTTATCCCTACGGGTGCCGTTTTACGAGATGGCCAAAAACATGTTAAACTTCCTATTCAGATGAAATCAATGGATAAGGCCACAAGCGATAAAAAATTCCATTTATGGTTGAAAAAAAATTCCGACATGAGACAATGGATTACCGAATCGAAACTGGACGGCGTTAGTTGCATGGCGATTTATGACATAGATGGAAATATTCGATTGTACACAAGAGGTGATGGTTCTACAGGTACTGACATATCACATTTATCGAGTCTCGTACATGGTATTCCATCCTCTGGGATTGTGAATATAAACGTAAGGGGTGAACTTATTATTCCTAAAGATAAATTCAGCTGTAATTGGGCCAGTATGTTCGCTAACGCGAGAAATATGGTGTCTGGATGTGTAAACGCGAAGACAATACGTCCAGGGGTATCCGATATTCACTTTGTCGCATACGAACTCATTGATGTAACCAATGGTTGTATATCCCCATCTGAGCAATTACGCTTTCTTACCTCAAAGGGATTTGAATGTGTATCGTTCAATATACACGACACGGTTTGTGATTTTAGTTTATTACATGACATATACAATAGTTCACATCACGGAGTAAACACGAGCTATGAAACCGACGGAATGATAGTTCAGCCGAATAATCCATATGTTCATGATCAGACACGAAACCCTATACGTGCTGTTGCGTATAAAGAAGAAGGGGAATCTAAAACAGTTAATGTTATTCGTGTTTTATGGGAAGAGACAAAATGGGGGAAATTGAAACCACGCGCCGAAATTTCACCTGTCAATATTGGAGGGGTAACTATTAAGTATGTTACTCTTTACAACGCATCTTATGTTGTAAATCACGGGATCGTTGAAGGTACGATCGTTCGAATAACACGATCAGGGGATGTTATCCCTAAAATTATAGAAGTCGTTGATAAATCGGGTATATGTGTAATGCCCGATATGAAATGGAAGTGGGACGATAACAAAGTAGATATAATAAGTTCAGAAACAGATAGTGATACAAGAGCGATTAAGCGTCTTGTTAGTTTTTTTGAAAATGTCAATTGTAAACATGTCGGTGAACAAATTATTGGAAAACTGTACACTCACGGTTTTAATACAATCAAGAAATTACTAGATGCAACGCCTGGTGATTTCATACAGGTGAATGGATTCAAACAGACGTTAGCGGACAATACGAGTATGAGAATCAGAGAATCTGTTAGAAAGGCGCGTGATTACGAGATTTTATCAGGGAGTGGTGTGTTAGGAGATGGGTTCGGAGAAACGAAATGTAAGCTCTTATTTGAGACTATTCCCGATCTATTAACAGTTGATATAAACGAAGAAAACGTGGCGTGTATTCCCGGGTTTTCACTCGCTACAGCAAAACATATCTGCTCATTCTTAGGCGACATAAAAGATCTTTTTATTATGTTGTCTGAATATCGTGAACATCAATTATCACGTCCCGTAAAACCACTACGTGCCGCATTTAACGACGTTAGACCAGAAGAGATTGTGTTTAGTGGGTTTCGAGATGACGAGTTACAATCCAATCTCGAAATGACCGGATATGTGATTTCTAAATCAGTGACCAAGAATACGAAGTTTCTGTTAGTTAAAAGTCTAGACGCGAATGATACAACAAAGACCAAGAAGGCTCGGGAATACGGAGTTGAGATAGTTACGAGGAGTAAGTTCTGTTAAGTATTTGTATTTTTTAAATTCTGTAATATAGAATTTAAATTATCATGGAAATTTAGGTTCTAGGCCTAGAAACTCGAGAATCGAGTTTCGTTGACTAGCTTGGGCCTCGCAACATGAAATATTACCATCGTTAGTACAACAACATCCTGTTCTACTATTGGGACAAGAAGTCCAACTATCACCGTTGTGATTACAACCAATTTCTGTAAGTACGGCCTTGTTACATGTATCAACCACTGGTGTATTACCTCCTTTAATATATTTGTTAGGGAATTGACCGGGAGATATAGCTTTATATTCCCCGTATTTAGTAGAAATTGTATTACCGTCATCGCTAATGATCCATCCTTTATCGTTTTTCCCTGCGAAAATAAAGTTCAGATCTTGCTTGGCGAATTTAGCCAAGCACGGACTTCTCATTTCAATACCACATGTATCGTTCGTTCTGAATTTACAATCGGAACAGTATATCTCAGTACCATTGACAAATGATGATTTTATGTTATTCACAAATAATGTCCCGCACAAAGGCCATTGTCCACCGTCAGTATCTACAAAAGGCTGGGGTTCACCGGTTTCTTCGGATGTACATACACCAATACTAAATATAGCATATCCACTTTTGTCATCACCGTCTTCTTTATACCAAACGCCTGCGAAAGTAGAACAGTCACCTGTTGGTGTTGTATCATTGTGACTGTTGGTTGTTCGTAACACGAAAAACCATATTGCGAACAATAAGATACTCACGGTAACAACAACGGTTATCGTAGAAATTACTAAAATATTTTTGGTATTACAAGTCATTTATAATAAAGAATTATTTTTTTTAACATCCGCCACTTCCTATTTTTACTCCTAGATAGTTCAGGTGATCGTCTATAGATGTGCACTCGATCGGACTACATGAATTACTACAGTTTGATTCCTCTGTCTCTATACATACTTTAAATTCGCTATCCGATGTATACCAGACTTCTGTATTTGAGTGCTTAAATCCTAGTCTCTCAGGTGGTAAATGCGGAACCATATCTCTCTTATGCGTGATCCTATAATGATCAAGTATCTGTTCTGCAAACATATCGTTACCAACACGTGGTTCTCCAAACGTTACAAGTGTTGCAGGTATGTTCTCGTTTATTAGATCGTACTTGAATAATATAGCAATAGCGGCGCCATATGAATGACCAACTACAATCAGATCAATACCGTCGAGTGGTATAAAAGAATACAGTTCCGAACGAATATCTATGAAATCATCATAGAATCCTTTATGAACTTCAATCTGTTTATCTTTATACGGCGTAACCTTAACCGCGTCCAGGTCAGCTATCCAGTTCTCAACATTACTACTACCGCGGAACGAAATCACGGTAGCGTTTTGTTCATGATCATCTAGTACGATAAATCTCCTTTCCCCGCCTGATATAGCAACTGGTTTTACACTAATTTGTTTACATGGCACGCACGTCATGTCAATTATATTTTCGGAATCACAGTAAGAAATAGCGGCTAATCTCGCGTTTCTAAGCCCAAACTCATGTGTGTATGAACCATATACAGCCGTCAGAAATATTAATAATAATTTCAGCATATTTATAGTATATCAGCAAAATAAAAACTATCTCTTAATGCAACGACTATGACACTTGTATTATCACCACTTCCTAATCGCTCGGCCTCCAAACATAATTTACGTCCCATATGTTTCAATGATTCATCATCGACATCTCCCATGGTTTGATTCCTAACAAAATTAGAAACATATGAGTTCGTCATGACATCCCACAGACCATCGGACGCGATTACAAGGAAGCTATCATTTCCGTCTTTGTCAATGGTATATTCCGTAATATCTGGCGTTGGTATAATATACGGTTTAAGCGCGACATCCCCTATCGATCTCGATACAGCCATATTACCGTTAACCCTCCAGACACCATGATGGCTAATGTATCCTCCGAGATTGATTATACGTTTTTTTTCTGATGGTAAATCAGGTTTGTGGTCTATGCTCATCGCAACAGCACTACCGTCTCGTTTTACGACAATTGCACGACTATCTCCAGCATTGGCACAAATAATCTTATCTTTTCCAATAATCACACACACACACGACGTTGTACCATCGGGTTCCCCCTTATCAACGAACTCTTTATCGATATCGATAAACGTATCAACTAACGCAGTTGAAATATCTCCGTCTATAAAAGTAGATGAGTTTTGTAAATGTATATGTAAATGGTCTTTGCAAAATTGCGATGCTTTATCTCCTACATGTCCATCGAACATCCCATAGAAAGAAATTGGTGTATGGTCATCCATTTCTCCTATCTGTGATATAGTATAACGATCTTCTTGGTATGGACGACGACCTATTTCAGTCCAGTGACTGGCGTTCAAATGACTATGTTTGGTTACTGGGTGTATCGCTGATGAAGGAGTTTCAATCCTAGTATAGTAATTATCCGTCTGGGTGTAAAAAATAGGTATTATAATTAAACAAGATACAAATAGGGTGATTAATAATAATAATATTATCATATTTATATTATAATATTATTATTATTATCTACGCATTTTGTAACTAACGAAATACTTTAATTTTTTTAAAATTGTTTACGTTTATGTTTTATTAACACCGTAAAGTAACATTATGTCAACGCAAATAACATTTTATTATGATCCTTATGAAAAGTCGCTTGGGGATGGAAATTATCCTCAACTGAAAAAGTGCGAAGCCTGTTCTTCTTCGGTTGAAGTAGAATTTAAAAAGGTTTGGATTGAAATTTGGAGTGGATCCAGTCAAAAGCCACTATTTTGGATTCCAACTGTTTGGGAAACAGAAAAGGAATTGAATGATTACAGAATAACAAAAGACGAACCTGAATATTTACATGTTAAAATTGTTTGGAAGCAAATGAATTGGGACACAATCCTAGGCCTTGACGGAACTTGTGGACCAGATTTGTTTAGATTGTTGGAAGTCGATACAGACTCACATACAGCAGGAATAGTTAATCTAAATAAAAAGTTCATATACACGCCAACATATTCACGTCCACGAGAAGAAGCTATTTCCACGATAATACATCACACTGCAATGCCTTACGTTATGGGTGGATCGCTGGCGAAGTACCAAGGGATGGATGCAACAATGGAATATTTAGAAATGAAACATTCAGAAGTTTTTACCTTATTATCTAAGGAAGAAATAATACAAATTATTCAACGAACGATTGGACACGAACAAACATGAGTTTTATCTAGATGCAATAAAACGATTTGATAAATAAAATCTAAACAATATATTGCTTGTAATAAAATGAGAGAAAAGTGGAAGAAGAAACGAATGCGTAGATTGAAGAGGGCTCGGCGTAAAGCGAAGGCACGCGCCAAGTAAATTTTTATGTTTTAAATTTACCGTGATCCTGTTGGTGAAAAACGAGAAGAACAGCGATTAAAAGATACATGGGATGATAGACGGCGACAAGTGGAGCGAACAACTTAGGGAAAGGGATGTTAATGGACTAATTAAAATGGTTCAATAAATAAGAACTAACTAAACAAAAAGTGATTTTGTCAGGTGGTTCTTATTTATTGTGGTAAGAATGACGAGAGACTCCATGTCGAATATTAAAACCCCGTATAATAAGAAAGTAAATACTGATGGTACGTATAGAGATTTTTACGGTTATACTACAGTATCCATGGCCAAAGATAACCTTTCATCTATAGAAAAATTTATAACTGATTCTGAGATACTAAGTAAGTATTATGCCCCTCTACCATCGAGCTCGTATCATATGACTGTTTTCAATGTTTGGTGTCAAAACCAGGAAAATCTTCCTGTGTTTAAGAAATTTTTAAACGAAATGAAGCGAAAGCTAGAGAAAAAGAAAGAGAAATCAATTCTGTTCGAAGAACGACAACAGATGTACGAAGACATGGCGAACAAATATTGTGACGGACCCGATACGTATTATTCCAAGTATCCCGAAAGAAAGCGAAAAGAAGTTTCTGGAGATGTTGTTCCACTTACGAGTGAGGGTGTATGCCCTCGCTTTTGTGTGGATTTTTGGATACAGGTTATGTCGAAGGTAGATGAACTATGTATCCAGGGATTACACATCCAAGAGTTCAATACAAGTGTGCTCACTAGAGACAACTGTACAAAGAGAGGCGGGCTTAGCGTGGGTATAATACTGGATAAAGAAACATCCGATATATTAACCGACCTTAGGAACAAAATTTCAAAACATGTAGGGCACGGAGATGACGGGTTGATACCTCACATGACTCTGGCCTATAGATACAAGGACATCCCTAAGTCTGAAATAGAGTGTGTAAACAAGGAGATAGAAAATCTAAACAAGCACATCACGGAAGTATCTAAAAATGGTATTACGTTTTATAAACCGTTTGCTTCTTGGTTCGGGAATATGGTAGAATACTTAGGTCGTAAAGATCTATTTTTTTGATTTATATAATTTACATGAATTATATAATGTTTATCCAACCTTTTTTAGCCAGTGAAGGCGAACGAAATTGATATCCCTAAATCTCTTTTCTCCGGGTCATTTTGTAACCATTTTTGGTATCCGCCATCGGTCTTATAAACAGCGTTCGCGCTGAAACCTCCATCCAGTGATATGGCCGTTTCTATGTTGAATTTATTTACCAAATTCGCCACTTGTACCCTGTCAAGCCCAGGAGCGTCGTAACCTCTTCCTTCTATCATGAAACACATAACAACTCCTTCTTTTGTAATCCCCATAACATTGTGAATCATCATTCTGTTTGAATGACGTGATCCATATGCTGTGTGTCCGTCTCCTTGTGGTCCACCCTTGAACATGAAGTTATTAGGGGCTTTGGGAAGCAGTTTATACGTAGTGTTGTTGGGTGGTTTAACCACACCACTTACGGCGGGTTTGTCGCTATCATCTATGGTAAATTGTTTCGTAAACATTGTGTCAAAGTTGAATACAACCTTTCCGTCGAAAACAAGCATAGGCCCGCTACAAAATGCCCAGTCGTAATCATCACCGCTCTTCTTCAAGACGGGGGTTCTACCCTTTGCTTTGCCGGTATCCATTTGTATAACTGGTTGTTTTGTAGAGTATACTGTTCCGTCTTCCAATTCGTACTTTATAACCTGGTCAATTGTTTTATGTTTTTTAATAAATTTTTTATGGTATTGTATTGAGATTTTATTATTTTTACATGAAATAACTCCAAAGTAAGGTCTGTAAGGTTTTGGTACAGGAAGGTATGTACCGTTTTCTGTTCTATAATTGTCATAACAAAACCCTATAGGTTTATAACCATCTCTATTGTCTACTATGCCGGCTGTCAGCTTGTTAATGTTTGCACCCACTATAAAATACCCACCGTTGACAGTAATCGCTGTCGGGTAATCGGTCAACTCTTTGTTTGCATCCCATAAACTTTTACCATGGTTTAGCTTTATGATATGTCCAGTTTTCGGAGTGATTGTTATAACGTTTAAGTTAACTGTTTGCATATAAGTTCCATCATAGTTGGCAGTAATATTGCTGTAATCCATCCAGTTTTGATAGCTTTTATACACGAATGACGACTGTCCTTCCTGTTTCATATGCAATGCTTCTGGGTTGATAGGAAGAGAATAAATCCTTAAATTTTTACCATTATCAATTACACGTCTTGTTCCCGGGAAATTTTGTCGTGATAAAACAATGTTATTTTTTATCACACCTTTAGAAGAGTCATACCCTGGTGCATTTACCATAGGGTTATATAACGGCTTTTCCATTGTTGTTGATGTCTGTAATCTAATAGCTTCATCGATGGCTTTTGCACATGCACTGTTATCAATGTTGTTGGTTACACGTCCTCCGCTCTGCTCTGGAATAGTGAATGAACATTTGTTCGCAAGATTATCTATATTTTTAAAGTTTTTATAGAAACTATTCATACGTTTATTATAGTTGGAAGGGTTAGCACTTAAGATTAAACAATTATCGTATGTAAGTTTGTCGAGTTCACCTCCTAATTCTGGCTCTAAGTAATATAATACCGAACCTTCCTGACCCATACCAATAGTCTCACCGTTTTCTTTTCTCGGGTCAAATGGTACATCAACTGTTTTAGTGTGTCCCAGAACATGACAATATCTCGCCATTCCAATCATTAACGCTTTAGGGTCTCCGAAACCAGGAACTGAGATACCCGCATCACGAGTCCGAGGCCAGGGATGCCAATTACTCTCCCCAAGCCCATTCCCATCCTTTCTCATTCTACAACCCTTGGTGCTGGCGTTGTTTCTCACGTAAGTGTCTATTCCATATGCAGCATTGTCGTAGAATATTGAACTAAAATCTTCCAGTGTTTTCAGTAAGTTCTTGTTTTCTTGTCTAGATTGGGCGGCAGACGGATACATCATAGGCGGACCAGTCCACGCAACGAGTCCTTTATCCATGTTTTCACGTAGACAAGTAAGCAAGAATTGAAGTTCGGTTGTGTTTCTTGCTGAAGCGTTTGTCGTGGTTGTATTGTATGCGTCTGTCGCACCCGCAATCTTAGATAAAGTTACTGGGTCCGTAGCGAGCGTATAAGGTCTTTTGTACTCACTTGCCGAGGGGGTATTCATGAAAGCAGAACATGAGCCTAAATCAATCATCTTAGCCATCAAACCGTTGTACCTAGTTACGACCAACACGGGTCTATTAGACCCGTCTATGTTGACGGAATCAGTGTTGTATACTATATATTTGATGTTTTTCATGGATTTTCCTTGATATGTGTAATCTACTGGCTCGGTATACATTTCGTCTGTAGTAAACAATCTATCATCTGTGTACGTAAGTAATACATTTCGGTGATGAGTGTCGTAATGTGTAAATCCTATTTTCGTTTTTCCAACATAAATAGCGTAAATATACTGGAAAAGAATGTTCAGAAGAATATCAGGTCTTTTATCAATCTTAGGGAACGTTGGGTTTGCTATCCACTGTTGACTTCCCTTAATATACTTACTAGTGCTCAAAAATGCACCTAATTCAACAGTTGATTTTTCAGTTATAAAATGAAGCGTCTCTTGTCTTCCAGCCGGACATGAAAACATACCAAAGTATTTATTGTAAAAAGGACACATTCCCATATCATAAAAGTGACCTAGCATCGTACCATATACCATTTCAGTTATCGGATCGCCTACAAATATTATACTTGTCCCATCGGACATACGTGAACCAGACCATGTGACGTTAGTTGGTTCTAACGCTGATTTTATAATAACAGGACAGTAAAATGGTTCAAATCCTCCATTTCGTCTAAGAGATATAATCACAGCCTTCACGTCTTGATTTTTCTCGTCTTCGTCCATAAACAAATCCCCGACGCTTCCGAATCCTCCTTGCGCAAACAGTCTGCTTTTAATTTTACCTGCAGACAACAGACTACAGAATTCATTAGAGTCAGTCCTTACATGGTCTATAATGAAGTTGTTTAATGTATTTATTAGTTGGTTTGAGGTAATATCCTTACTTTTATTGTATTCGAACGTAGGGAAAATAGTCCATAACCTTTCTAAAAATTTGTCAGATTGGTTGAACTTTTTATAAGTCGGGCTAAATGCGTCTCTGTCAATCTTTTCTCCATACTTTGTATACTTATCGACCACGGTCGAGTACTCTTCATCCGTTTTTACAATATCACCTCGAATATCAAACATTTTTTCGATTAATATTGTTTTTTCAGTATCAGTTATGTCACTTGACGAAGCAATCATTTTCTGACATGTGCTAATAATTCGATCCATCTTTTGTTAATATAATAGTTTTTTTATATTAACATTTTTAAATCACAATTCATTCTTTTGGGTGAATGTCTAACCTCTCGAACCAATAGACGCAATTCGTAAACTTCTTCTCTTTTTCTTTGGAGTTTTCGGGCATAAACCCATTGTTATATCGGGGATGGTGACGTTATAATCGCTCGAGTGTACACTACTTTCCGTTAGATCAATAAAGTCGCTGTTATCAATATCATGATAACGCTCTTCAATACATGTAATAATACCATAATGTTGTTCGATTAGTGTTTTAACACTGGTTAGATCTTTACATGTCATATCGTAATCAAACCGGTTGATCAATTGCGTGAATGTGAAACAATTATCTATGCATCTATTCACTATCTTCCATTCGACTGGTTCGCATGTCTGTCGTACAAGTTTACACTGCGATAGATTCGTATGATCCTCATGTATTCCAGCTGGTGAGAAACATCTTCCTGAGTGAATCCAGTCATGGAATTGGAGATCAATAACCATCTTATTTTCCAGCTGTGATAGAAACCTGACAAACGGGGTTTCATCCGAACGCTTCCTCTTATTATTTATAACAGAAGTATGTTTTTCGATGTAGTCGTTTACTTTGTCTTTATTGAAAAACACAAACGCATGTGCATATAAACAGATTAGTTGCTCTGGTGTATGCGAGTTGCCTACATATATATAATTTTTTTCGTGATTTTCGTTTATGGGTCTTTGTGACATGTAATAATGACTGATCGTGGTCAGTGCCTCATATGTTCCAGCCATATTCAGTAAGTTTTCATTTCCACCTAACCATTTCCATAACGAACCAGAGACTTGTCCGCCTTCAGTAAACGCATCTCTAATCACACGATCACTCCATTTGTCGGTTCCATCGAAACTCATATTTTTATAAATTTCGCGTTTTGAAACCTCCTTAATGTACTCTAAGCACAATATATTCAGTCTTTTGATATCAATCATATAAGGGTTGTTTTTATATATAAAAACAACCCTAAAAACAGTTTTAGAATTTCTCGTATTCCAAGCTTAAAGTTGAACTATTATATAACAAATGGTAAATCTGGTTATAGATATGAGAGAAACTGAATTAGTGAACGTATTAAACGACACAACGTGTACAATCGAAGCTCTTGATATAGGGGATATTGTATTCCGTACAGACGACGGAACTATTCTTGTTATAATCGAAAGAAAGACGGTTGCTGATCTAAAAGCATCCATATGCGACGGTCGACATAGAGAACAGAAAAACCGAATGGTAAAATGTGTCGATAAATCTCGTATTGTATACTTAATCGAGGGTAATCTGAACTTACCCCTTGATTCTAAAATATTCGGGATGCCCGTATCGACTCTTGTGGGGAGTCTTATCAATACACAATTTCGAGACGGGATCAAGGTATATAAAACGTCAACTATAGAAGAAACTGCTAATTTTATCAGGCGACTTCTCCAGAAATTACAAACAGATGAATCTACTTATTTCAATCCAGTTGATTCATCTAATCCAGTAGCTGTATACGCGACCACACTCAAGAGTAAAAAAAAGGATAATATGACCCCGAATGTATGGTTTATATGTCAACTAGCTTTGATACCACAGGTGTCTGAAAGTATTGCGGTCAAGATCACTGATGTGTATCCAACCGTCGCACTCCTCGTGAAAGCATATGAATCATGTGAAAGTGAATCACATAAAACAAAACTTTTATCCGACATAACATATCCGATAAAAAATGATAAAACTCGTCGAATAGGAGACCGAATATCCGAAAGAATTTATAATATGTTTTATGCTATATAATATATACAAATGTTTTTATATTTGTTTCTTAACATACACAGTAACAAATGTCTACACAATTACGTAAAATATTTTTACCAAATGGGAAGTCTGATAAACGTTATATTAAGTATATGGGTTGGTCATTTATATCAACTATATGTGTCTCGTTACAGACAACCTTATCTACTCATAGTATGTTGTCTGCGGTAGGGGATGATTCTACCAGAACCGTAAATTATATAGGTAAAGATATATTAGGACAGCTCGGTGGATTACTGTTTATGGCGAAAGTGGGTAAACAAGCAGATAAGTCACCGAGAGACTTTATATTCATGTCCAATGCAATCCAACAAACATCTATAATGCTCATGTCGTTAACACCCATGTTTCCACATGCTTTATTTCTTCCAATGGCTGGGTTATCAAACTCTTTATCTAATCTATCATTTACCGGGTATGGCGCTATCAACGCCAAATGTATTCAGGAAATTTCCGATCAAAACATGGGCGAATTATACACGAAAATAACAATGGTGAATACAATGGCGTCAACCATTGGTATGACAGGTGGTGTAGCTTTATGCATGTACATACCTGACCACGAAACACGAACAATGTTAATCCCTCTAATTGGGATAGCTAGAGTATATTCATATCAAAAAGCAATAGAAGATATTATTTAAAGTTTTATTTCTTCTCCTATAAAATGGAGTCAAATAAAGTTAACAATAAAGTTTCCAAATTTATGAGAGCACATAACATTGACGAAAATGTTATCGTTGAATGGATGTCGCCTGCAAACCAGGAGTTTGTTTTCGGGAAAGCAAAGAAAGCGAAAAAGAATCCGTATCTTTTATTTAGAAAGGAAGAAATAAAACGGCTTAAATCATTGGACCCGCCTATCACATTACGAGATGAATTAAATACAATTGTTAGTGACAAATGGGAGAAATTGAAGATAGATGGAGGACCTGAATATGACAAATATATCACTGATAAAATACCCACGTATGAAATAAGTAAACCGTTTCATAAGTTTTCGATCGATAAGCGTAGAGATATGGAGGATGAGTTCAGTAGTGACACATCTATCCAAATTACCGAGAGATTGGTCAACGAGTGGACGATCTTAACTAGGGAAGAGAAGAAACAATGGAAAATCGATTAAAAAACAATATTATAAGAATTTAAATAAAATGTCTATTAAGCTATATTTCGATGGGGGGTCGCGCGGTAATCCAGGTATTGGAGGTGCCGGCGCTGTATTATATTCAAACAGTGATATAGAAATAGCTTCAGTGTCAGTTAAAATACATGAAAAATCAACTAACAATCAAGCCGAATATATAGGTCTTATTTCCGGTCTAGAGTTAGCATATGAACATGGTTACGGTGATGTAGATGTTTACGGGGATAGTATGTTGGTTGTAAAACAAGTTAGCGGTGAATGGAAATGTAAAAATCAGACTCTGCGAATATTGAAAGATGAAACAGTATCGATTATTAAAAAACATTTCAGTCATGTAAAACTACACCATATATATAGATCACAAAATAAAAGGGCGGACGAGTTAGCAAATATAGCAATGGATTCTGAGGTTTAAGAAATTATAATTAATCTAATAAACATGTCTATTCAGTTACAAATAAAAGAACGAGAGAGTATAAAGTTAGAAATTACTAGAAATAATCAAACCAATAAACAGTTACGTAAACGTCTCAATACGATAGAAGAAGAAATCAAGGAGTATATTGATCAACAAAAACAAGACGGTGTAAAATACGAAGATAGTAGTTTCATGATCGAATATAAAACCTCGTATAAACGAAAATGTAAAAAAGAAAAGGAGAGTGATACAATAAGATTATTACATGATCTGGGTATCAGTGATGGTAAAGACGCGTATAAAACTATTCAAAATATTCAGGTTGGTGAACCCGTTGAAATAAGTAAGTTAAAAGTTATCAAATATAAGAGCAAAAATAGTTAAAAACAGTTTAAACGAATTCAGTCATTTATATAAATGACTGAATCTATCAATATCAAAGAGTTAGTGGATAAAACAAAAGACTTAATGGAAAATAAGAAATACGGGGAAGTATGTGATATATTCATAACGATTTTGAATAAAGAAAAGGATCTAAATTCTGAATTACTCGTTGTGATGTCTACAGTTGCGGGTGTTGCGAAGGAGAATGGTGATAATAAGACATCTTATAGATTATTCAAATGCGTATGTGATAAATTATCTGGCGATAACGCACTTGGTCCTAGACATCGAGATGTTTTGACTATGCGACATGACATGGCTTTGTCGTCGGTCGATCAGATTGAGGTATTTCGAATTTTAATGGATATAATTAATATCGCAACGGAAGACGAACATTTGGACATGGTCGTTATATTCGAAAAATCATATAACGAATTCTTAAAATCACTACCTATTGATAAATACAAGTTATATACGAAATTAAGATCAAAAAACAAAACGAGTAACAAACCTATCAAATCACAACAGCAACATCTTACAACAGAAGACATAGATAAACTAATGATTGAGTATGATCTAAATTAAACACCAAATATTAATTCTTGTATTTTACATAAATGAATAAGTATCATATATAGGTATGGTTTGTTTCATTACTCGTATGGATTAATAAAACAATCAAGATGACTCTAACATGGGAACATTATTTATACCCTTTATCATTTCTATTTCTTTCATATTCTTGATAATAGTAAGTTCAGAAAGACTTGTTTTATCTGCGAAATCGGTTAGTGTTATGTTCGTCTTGGATGTTATGATCCAATAGTATATAACAGCTGCTGCTACCGATTGTGGTCTTGCTCGGTTCAGGTTAGACGACCTATTCTCGATAGAGTCATATATGGTATAAACTTCGTTTTTTTGCTCATCGGTCGTCAGAAACTTATCCATTATATCCCCTATTATGTGCTTCGGTGTTGTGCTACTGACAGAGTCATATGGGATTTTAGTACTTAATATTTTCATACCTTTTAACCCTGATTTTCTACTGATTCCAAACACCTGAATTAAATTATCAGGTGTTTGATGGTTACCGGCTGTTTTATATGCATGTAAAACACATGCAAAAATCAAGGCCTTTCTCGACCCGCCTCTATATATCTGTCCGTTAGTACATTTGGTATATAAATCATTTGCGTTGGATACTATACTATCACTGAATGACATATGCGCTACATCTTTGGATATATTTTTTTCTTCTATCTTACGAGCATGAACTCTGTTTGGGTCGGTTGTTTTATTAGAATCATTATAATATCTCCATTCTTTGTCATGACGAATAACAGTAAATGTCTCCTCGCCACATACTGTACATGTTGTTATACCATTTTCAACAACAACTGATGTTTGAGTATCGCACGAACACTTATTGTAATTGTCTACGGGAACAGTCGAAACATTATAATCTAAAAAAGCTTTATCAAATATACTAAACTCGGTCATGTTTTATTTTCGTATACACATACATTGTAAAAATCATTTATAATTAATCTCTTAAAACGACATAAAAATTTTAAATAAAATAAGGTTGGTTACAATAAAATGACAATAAAAGAAAATTTTTGTCCTCTGTGCGTTCTTCCTATAATAGCTGCAGCCGGTAGTGGTGTTGCGGGTGCCGGTGCTGTTATGTCAGATGAAGAAAAAAACACTAGAAAGAAAAAAATTATTATATGGACAGGTATATCTGTTATTCTTACTGCTATAACGGTATATTTATGGTTGAGATATAAAGGTTCTTGTAAAACATGTAATTTGGTTTAATTAAGTTTATTCATTATAAAAATGAAAAAATACTAATTTATGTATATATCAGGTAATAACATACAAAATGGACAATACTAATAGCCGTACAGGACATATTTGGAGTGCATCTGAAGAAGAGAATCTCATTCAATTATTCAAAGATGGAAATTCGCTTTTCGGAATTTCCCAGCAACACAAGAGAAGTGAAAAAGCAGTCGAGATGAGATTAAAGGTTATTACTATGCGATTGTACGACTACGGAATCAGTATCCCATTATTGTCTGAACATACAGGTCAATCGATCCAAGACATCCGATTTACTCTAGGACTCGAAGAACTAAACAAAGACCATATCAGAGTTGTACATAGGTGGTTTTATTACGGTTTCGTACTAGGCTTATCATCCATGGCTTATATCGAGCACACAGAAACTATAAATCAAATAATCGAGGATACCTTCATCGCTATCAGTGAATCTTGTGATTCTTTAACTAATTTTTTTAAAACATTTTCCATGTATTGAATACCTTCACAATGATGTTTTCGCGACTTAAACTATAAGTTAATAATTTTTACAAATTATTAAAATCAAATATCGGTTATAAATTAGTTTTTTTTATTACGCTGCCCCTACTCGAACACATTTCCACAACGCATCTATTACTCACTATCACCCCTTCTTGGCGTCGTCCTTGTTGCCCTTGGACTCCCTGCCGCTGTCCTTCTTGGGAGCAGCAGAAGCCGAGGAGGCATTGGCGCTGTTGGTGGCGCCGACCGCGCTGGACTTATCCGGAAATGAGTAGGATAACGACTTTCTGGTTACATTTTTTTATAAAATTGATTACTTTTTATAAAAACATTCAACACTTTAACACATACACATTTAATTACTATGACTTATACTCCTTACTACTACACACTTTCACGTCCCAGTGACGAATATTCTCACCAGAATGACTGCGCATTTTTAAAAGGATTCGCACGCTTCAACGATAATAAATTTAATAATTTCACTTATAATTATACTTATAATACCAGCATTCACGAGGATGATTTTGCTGACTTAATTTACGAATATGAAAACCTATATTTTAAACAAATGCCACCTATGCACAAACGGATTTCGGATAATGATTTTAACACCAATGCTGCCGCACGATTTGTGTTTTTATTAAACAGATATGCTCCTTGATTTACCTATACCTGTTTATGAGCAAAGGGTTTAATTTAACACACTTTTTAACACACTTTTAACACACTTTTTTATAAAAATTGATTACTTTTTATAAAAACATTCAACACTTAAACAAATACACATACGAGGACGATGATATCGATGTAATTTACGAGGAGGATTCCGAAGAAGAATCCGAAAATAGTTATTATGATGCGGACGACTTTGTTGTAGACTCTCCTATTTTAGGCTAAAATTATTATGATTGTTAAAATTTTATATTCATCAAATATAAAATGACTGTATACGACGATGAAAAAAAATCTCTGATTTCAGAACAAAATGTATTATTTGCTAAAAACAACACACAAGGGGTGGTTGAAAAATTCAAGGAATTGGATAATAATATCACCGAAAATTGCCCGGATGATAGAGTTGTATCGGAACGTAGTCGATTACAAGAGAAAAGGAATCAATGGGATTCATCTGGTTTCAGTCCAGAATTTATAATTAACAAGCAATTGAATGAGTTTGATAAATCATCACTCTCGGTTGGCATTGCCAATCAATGCACTCGAATTGGAAACCATTTTTATCACATTGAAATGTCAAATGAAAACCACAAATGTATTAATAAAAAAAATCCTCTTGTATGGAACTACGATTTACTGACATCGGATGACGGTGTCTACACATGGTTTATTTTCACTGATACATATGGTTTCCAGCATCTTGTATCTAAAAAAGTATTGACAATTCACGAAATTTCAACAAAACACAGTAATATTATCAGTGATATACTGGATGAATTGGATACGATCCATTTCGCCGGTGAATTTCAAAAAACAGGCAACTCAGTTGAGTTAAATTTTTTGTCAGGAACCTACATGTCCCCTGAATTTGAAGGACTTTCTGATATACAAATTAACGGGACCAAGGATCAAGCGGTAAAATTTCTAAATGAAAATTTTGATGGAGAGATTATATTTACTGACCAGAATCCAGTTGAAACATTTATTACAGCAACTAACATTGTATACACTCATGAAAATATTAAATTACTGTTGGATTGTGGAGCCGTCATTAAACGATTTGATTACGGAAGGACATGTAAACTTTACAATATCTTACCAGGTCTTAGATATACAGCTGAAGCCAAACACGAACAATCTGTTCGTGTTTGGGAACAGATTGGTGGTGTTAAACCGATATTCGATTATAAACCACCCATTATTGCATATGTCGTTGTAACCAAAGAAAATTTGGATTTAACAGCTGTAAATGAAAAAAAAGAAATTATTCCATTTCCATATTAAATTAAACCTTCTATATATTTTCATTTCAAATAAATGTAAATATTATAATTTATGACAAACTCTTGTTTGAAAAGACAACATTTATTACAATAAATGATTGAACATATTATTTCCGTACTACCAGTTTTCAAGGCTTTATTAATTATACCCGTGGTCACGTTTTTAACTACATATTCTATTTCGGTAATTAACGAAAACCAGTCGTATCATATTACTTTTTGTCTTCGTCAATTGATACAAAACCATCATCATCAATAGGAACATTTGGTCTCGCAATGACTTCAGTGCTTCGACTATATTCATCCCTTCCCATACTCTGTTGTGCCAGGATTTACTCCTCCTCCGCCTCCATCTCAGCTTTTTGTCGGTCGAAGTCACGATAATTACCCCATGCATCTTTCAAATGTAGGTCTTCAAACTTTTCCCCTTTGTCTTCCCTGTCCCAAATTGCAATTACGGATTCAACCCAATATTTTATAATTGATACTCGCATTTCAGCGTAAGAACATTCCATATCATGCGGAGCATCTTGCTCTGTCATCTCGCTAAACTCTTCATAACATGCTTCGTCATTTTTGCTTTCAAATACATCCTCTACCTTAACATACTTACCCTTTTTAAACATCGCCCTTACCTTTTCGCGATTTTTCGCCTTTTCTTCAGGAGTACGAAAAAACCTATCACCATTATCATCTTTATGGGGTTCGTCGTAAGCACCTTCTGCCTCTAACCTACCCATCTCGTCTTCAAATGCCTGGATTTCGCGATTCTCAGCTTGCCATTTCTTTTCCGCCAAAAAATCCTCCTTTATACCGATAAGTTTCAAACTGGATTGTGTCATCCGGACATACGACATGTCCTTTTTCGGTATATTGTCTAGATCGAACCTAGCGAGAGTTTCCTGAAGTCTCTTCTTGAGTTCAGATAATTCATCGAATAGTGTTTCTATTTCGCTCACTGTTTTGTTATCAAACGCCTTATGCTCAGGGTCAAACCCAAGACGTTTGGGATAGTCCTCCTCTACGCTCTCACCTTTGTGAAGAAACACGCATGTGAAAGGCCATTGACGGTCTTTGCATCTGCACCCACCCTCTCCATTCTCTCTCAGGCATGGTCTCGGTTGGACCTCATCTATTGTATGAGCCCTGGTACATACCTTTCCTCTGCGGCCCGCAGGACACTTTGACCCTTGCACAAGAACGCAAAAGCAGAAAGTGGATTTAATATTCGTGTTGGTAATAGCTGCCATGTGGCGATTTTCTTCTACCAAAAGTATAGAAAAAATCATTTTTTTCTATACTTACTTAAAAAATCAGGTAATTTCATCTTATAGTTTTTTATTTTTTAGTTTTTATTATACAAGATTTTATTTGGACTACTCGCTATCACCCCTTTCCCTAAGCTGTTCCTCCCACTTGTCATGTCTGTCTTCCCAGGCAGCCTTTTGTCGGTCGAAGTCACGATAATCACCCCATGCATCTTTCAAATGTAGGTCTTCAAATTTTTCCCCTTTGTCTTCCCTGTCCCATCTTTCAATTGTCTGGTCAACCCAATCGTTTACAATTGCTAATTGCATATCAGCGTAAGAACCTTCCATATCATCTTGTTCCATCATCTCCCGATACTCTTCGTAACATTCTTCGTCATTTTCGTCTTCAAATACTTCATGTACTCGGACATACTTACCTTTTTTGAACTTCGCCCTTACCTTTTCGCGATTTTTCGCCTTTTCTTCAGGAGTACGAAAAAACCTATCACCATTATCATCTTTATGGGGTTCGTCGTAAGCACCTTCTGCCTCTAACCTGGCAAACTCGGCTTCCTGTGCCTCAAGATGCTTTTCTGACACAAACTCTTCCTTTTTTTTGAGAAGAGAAACTATAAATCTCGTCTGTTTAACATAATCCAAGTCATCTTCTGGTATATCATCTCCATAATTTTCTTCATACCAATCAAGCGAGTCCTGGAAATATTTCTTATGTTCATAACACTCGTTTGACAACCTATTTAGTTCACTCCAGGTTTTGTTGTCAAACGCCTTGTGTTCAGGGTCAAATCCAAGGCGTTTGGGATAGTCGTCCTTAACACTTTCACCCTCGTGAATAAACACGCACACTAACGGCCATGGTTTGTCCCTGCAAAAACACCCTTCTCCTTCCTTTTCACGCGTGCATGGTTTCGGTTGAATCTCATCTATTGTATGAGCCCGATTGCATACTTTTCCTCTGCGGCCTGCAGGACACTTTACCCCTTGTACGATAACGCAAGGGCAGAAAGCGGATTTAATATTCTGGTTGGATACAGCAGCCATTGGCGACTTTTATTACGTAATATCGATAAAATTCATTTTTTGTTTTATACTTAAAAAATCGTGTTTTCATAAAATTTTGTACTTAATATTAGACTACTTAATCTTCTCCATAATACCACTTGTCGCGTTTTTCCTTATATCTTTCCTTTCTCATGCGTTCGACGTGAGCTTCATTGATGCTTTTTAAAGTGGAAAGTAACGCTTCTTCATCCTCTAATTCGTCGTCCGACAATTCATTTACATCCACATGTACTGTATCGTGCTGGCTTTTCGCGTAATCAAGATCTCGCAAATAATCATCTTCATCCAAGCTATGTAAACGCTCGTGTTCTGCTTTGGAGGCAGCGATAACGCGTTTTTCCAACTCACGCTGTTTTTCGTAATGGATAATACGAGCACCGCCTCCACTAGCGCTCCATGCGTCTTTCGGCTCGGTCTTTTTCTCCTCCTTGAAAACATCATCTTTCACGTTGTTAACGAGGGGTCCAACCGACACCTGTGGTTTTATTTCCTTCTTGTCCGGACTTTTCATGTGTATTCCGCTTTCTTGTTCGTCCCAAGATCTGATAGCACTTTTCACCATCTCTTTTTCCAAGTACGTTTCATAATCATGCTTGTCAAAATCGCCGCCACCACCATCTTCAAGGCATTCCATTGTCGCGTCGCGAAGACATTCATCGATGTGATGTTCAAATTCTTCTTCGTCGTCCTCGCACTCAAACACTCTCAAAGGTGAGACATGCTTACCTTTTACAACAGCAGCCCTTACCTTTTCACGATTCTTCATTTTTTCCTCAAGCGGCCGGTAATATTTATCGTTTTTGTTAACATTGTGGTTGCCAACCATTTCATTCATGTTTTTGTACAACCACGCACGTTTCAAACAAATGTGATGTATGGAATTTTGAGTGCGTCTAACATAGGCCTTATCTTTCTCTGGAATGTTACTCAAATTTTGAGTGCGTCTAACATAGGCCTTATCTTTCTCTGGAATGTTACTCAAGTCAAATTTGCCAAAGATTTTTCCGTCCAACTCATCCACTAATTTTCCACATTCATTGTATTCACTCTCATATTCTTTATAGCTACAGTTTTCAAATTTTTTATGTTCAGGGTCAAACCCAACGCGGTTAGAATACATTTCTTTGGTTTCGCCTTCGTGAATAAACTGACAAACAAATGGGTACTTACGATTCTTACACCTACACCCCCCTTCCTCGCGGTTACATTTTTTTGGGTTAACCTTTCCAATGGTGTGTGCCATGTGGCATTGTTTCCCTCTACGCTTTGCAGGGCATTGTACTCCTTGGATCATAACGGAGACACAGTAGGTAATATTCTGTTTTGATACAGCAGCCATTGGCGACTTTTATTACATAATATCGGTAAAATTCATTTTTTGTTTTATACTTAAAAAATCGTGTTTTCATAAAATTTTGTACTTAATATTAGACTACTTAATCTTCTCCATAATACCACTTGTCGCGTTTTTCCTTATATCTTTCCGTTCTCACGAGTTCGGCGTCTTCATCGATGCTCTTTACAGCTAAAAGTATATTATAAAAAAAGTTATAATATAAAACATGGGTAATAAAATTTCAACACCTCCGGAATGTGAATTTAACGGATCCAGTAATTACTGCGCTGTTGGTCCGTGTATATTTGATATTCACGGACATGCGTCTAATTCGACATCACCAACTGATATATGGCTTCTTCATCTTGCAAAGGGAACAACATATAATTCAACACCGAATTCACGAGTATTCTTAAAGATATGGATATCAAGTGATTCATTTAAAAACGCCAAAAAAATTATGACACTCGATGACGATACCATCGAAGACATCATTATAACCAGTCTCGCGTTGGATTACGAAACCAAAATATATAGAGATATTATAAAGCCATTGATTGACCAAAATATATGCCCTCATTTCATTAAGTTCATGGGTGTAGGTCGGGATTGTTCATTCGACAGTATGGTGGATATGCTAAATACATCGAATAGTTCTCTTGGTGAAATAGATAACAGAAAGGCATTGTACAGAAATGTAAAATGTTTAATATCAGGCTGTGATAACCGACCTTCTATAAATGTATCAGACGATGACCCGCAATTAAAAGGGAAAGAATTCGGTCAAGACCTTTCTTTGAGTATGGATGATGCTTCGACACATATTAAATTTAATATGATTGCTAATGAATTGATAAAACCAGGAACTGTTACATTGAACACCTACATGAACTCCGAGTACGTATTTTTGGGTAATTCTGATACAATTAATTCTAAGTTGTTCACCGTACTATTTCAATCTATCGCAGCTTGTTATGCGATGTCTTTATCTAAGATGGTTCATAATGATCTTCATATTGGTAATATATACGTAGAACCATTCGATAAAAAAGATGTTCATTATTTGTATAATAATGAATTATTTACATATGAAACTGATGTAATAGTTAAATTATTTGACTTTGATAGATCATTTGTTACTAGTTTAGGAAATAACCCCTTGTTAACGTGGTATTGTGATTATTCGCAATGTAACAAATATATCGAAAATCTAGATGTTATAAAGCTCATGGGCGGTGTTTATATTAAATCCAACCAAATGAAAGGACCAGGTAAACATTTAGATTTAATTCTTGATATATGCTCGTCTACAACAAAGGGTAAGAATATACTAAAGAAGACATGGGATTTCAGTAATCACCTATTATACAACGGTTCTATACTTTTACCAAAACATTATAAGATGTTCAACAATACGTTTGATATTATGAAAAGATGTTCTGAGCTTGCTGACATACAAAATATCCCTGATTTCGTTGACGAGTCCCCTCCGGGTACATTTATATGCAATCCTTCAATGTTCGTCGGTGAAATCAGATCTCATAAGAATAAGTCCCAAACTCCCTGCAAGCCAGGTAAGGTGAGGGACCCCGACACCAAGAGGTGTAGATCCCCTAAGAAGTCCCAAACTCCCTGCAAGCCAGGTAAGGTGAGGGACCCCGACACCAAGAGGTGCAGATCCCCTAAGAAGTCCCCAACTCCATGCAAACCAGGTAAGGTGAGGGACCCCGACACCAAGAGGTGCAGATCCCCTACTCCAGTCAATAAACAAGTACCCAAGAGGTCGGTAGATATACCAAAACGAAATCTCCGACCCCGTGTAAAGAAGAAGTAAAGGGTTTATGGATTTATTAGATCTTCTAAAAAATAACACTAACTCAGGATGTCAACAATAAATTTTTTTTTGCTAGATTAACAAAAAATAGTATAGTATAAATGACAGGAAACCATATACTTCAAATAATTTTAAACCTTATGGTTGTGGTTATATTATTCGTTATATTATATATATTCGTAGATATAACACTTGAAAAATATGAAGAAATGCAGGATGAACCATGTCTTTACGACCCCAAGGTCCAGGAACTCAAGCAGATAGTGGAAAAATGGATGGAATCACGGCTCATACCATGGACGGGTCATTTAGAATGTCTTAACCATAAAAAGAAAGAAACTATAAAACATTTAAGAATGTGTAAAGGATCGAGTTCGTATACTATAGATAAGGAACAAGTTTATTTATGCGTTAAGGATGATAATGATGAATACTATGATTATGATATGTTAATGCATGTCCTCCTTCATGAATTAGCGCATGCTATATGCGATGAAATTGGTCATACAAAGAAGTTTGATGATATATTTACCGATTTGATGGATGAGGCACACAACCCGTCGTGTACGGGTCAGAAGCCGATTTATGATAAAAAAGCACCACTTGATAAAAATTACTGCGGTACGAATGCGAGTGATTCGTATAGCGCTTAAAGAGTTATCGATTATAATAAAAAATGACTACCTCACTAACAACACCAGGAGATTCTACAGATAAATGGAAGTCCGATACACATACTAAACTATCAGGGGACGAATTGAACAATGCTATAACAGCTCTTAGTAATACCTCGTTTGTTAATAAGTTTCCGCGCGTGGACAGGAACTTTGCTGATCCGCCAGTACCTCTTCAAAATATTGGTTTATTTTCTTTCATCCCTGCTAAAGGAGCCACTCCTAATAAGAACGGAGTATTTGGTTTTGCGAAAATTAGAGGTAATTATAATACAGATGTAGAGGCTTCGGCGAAAGCAGAATCGATTATAAGATCGATTGATTCTGCTCATACTATTTTCCAGGCATATGTAGGTAGACCGTTTCCGGTTACTCTGAGCGAGGATTATTGTAGCGAAACTACAGAGGTTGATATCAGACGCGAAACCACGGAAGCTGTTTCGGACAGTATTAAAAGTAAAAAGTTAGACGACCAGAAAATCGCAAAAGAGTTACATGACAGAGAAGAGGAATTGATGAGAGATACAACACCTGGTATGATTGACGCCGAGACGGTTAACCAAGATCATTATGTGACCATGAATGTAAAGAAAGCTCAATTATCATGGACTTACCTTGAGCACGTTAAAAAGTTGAAAGAGGTACGTGATATCCTAAACAATACCACCGCTGAAATAAAACGTATCGATAAGACCAATCCAGAGTTCAGGGATACGTTCTTGGAGAAGTATATAGCAGCCAGGGAAAAGTCAGGACTCTCCCACAAGAAGGAGGATTTCAATGAAGGTTTCGTTAGGTATCTTGTCGAGGATGTTGAACTCCCTGGAATGACCATTGACGATGACGATGAGCGAATCAATACCATCATGAACGACAATGAGACGAAACCGGCATCGTTAATTTCATCATCCGTTCACACCAAGAAAGAAGATTAATATTTTTAAATTATTTTAAATTATTTAAAAAAAACTCAACTATCCGTTCTATCCCCATTTAAATGAAGTGTCTGTGTAGTACAATCTGACATTTCAAAAGTCATATATTCGTGATTGAAATAAGAGGGGGGGTTAAATAATGTATTATTATCACGAAAACAATGCCAGTCGTATCGCGGTCCCATATAAGGTAATATATGTTCAGTAATATCGTTACTATTATCATCTGTTATTTGCATCACTGGTCGTGGACCTCTAAATGGTTGCACAAGCATTTTATAACAAATATTATTTATTTCATATGACACTTCATATGTGTTATTACCAACCTTTTTAACAGGACTCGTAATGAAACAACAACGTAGTTTATTATACGAAAGTTTAAATATCATCTTAATACTTATCCAATACACCATTCCAGATCGTTTTTCAGTGGTAGAAATCAACGTCCTTAAAGAATTAAATCTTGAAATTTCTTTAGAACATTTACGGTAAATAACCCCGGGTTTTTTTGTTATATATATACCAGACGACAATAAAAATAAAAATATCATAATTCGGGTAAACATGTTTAATATAATTCTACATATTAAACATTTAAATTCTATTTTATTTATAAGTATTTCCTGTTTATATAAAATGTTCAATGATAATCGAATGGTAGTTATTATCTCATTTACTATTATTTTTGCTATATTAACATCCCCGATGGCTTATAAATTTTCAGGAGCTAAGACAAATAAATATGATTGGATAACATCAACAGACGATGGATGTCCTTATGCCGCAGGTATAGCATTGCATTCATTACTATTCTTAGCAATAACATCATCTATTGTAATAGACAATCCAGTCATAGGATTTATCATGTTGTGTTTAATATCTTTGTCAGTTATTGTTAGTTAATTGTGCTGGGGTAAACAGGTGCCGCACGGGCACTATATTCATGCAAACTCGGCCTGACTTGTTTTTTATTTTCAATTGTTTGTCGTTGATGTGATATTTGATGTTTGATTCGTTCAGACGGAATGAACCCGGTTATCGTATCTCTCGTCGGTTTTAAAGTCGCATCTTGTTTATATGGTGTGTAAAGAGCCCTTTTTATTTTTACAGCCGGGATGATTTCAGCATGTGGTTGAGTTTGACTAAAGCCTATATCGTTTTCGTGTTGTTGATGTTTGTATACTCGACTATCACTATTAACAGCTTTTATATTTTCAATAAGTGTCTTACTTGCTAAGTTTTGTAGTTTATGTTCTTGTTCGTGTTTAGGTTTGTATGTTTTGACTGCAAATGCTTCGGTGGTGAACTGAGGAGCTGTTTGTTGGATATTGTGGGTTGTAGGTTCCTTGGGTTTGTACGTTTTGACTGCAAATGCATCGGTGGTGAACTGAGGAGCTGTTTGTTTGATATCATGTATCGTAGGTTCCTTGGGTTTGTACGTTTTGACTGCAAATGCTTCGGTGGTGAACTGAGGAGCTGTTTGTTGGATATTGTGGGTTGTAGGTTCCTTGGGTTTGTACGTTTTGACTGCAAATGCATTGGTGGTGAATTGAGGAGCTATTTGTTGGATATTGTGGGTTGTAGGTTCCTTGGGTTTGTACGTTTTGACTGCAAATGCATCGGTGGTGAACTGAGGAGCTGTTTGTTTGATATTGTGGGTTGTAGGTTCCCTCGTTCTATGTACAGTACCTGAGGTAATATCTACCTGTAAACGACTATCAGTTGTTTCGTTTATAGTTGTATGATGTTTATATTCTTCGAATCTACTATCTGTCCGTTTACCAGCGGATGCGCTTGGTTGATTTACATGTTTCTTAATTACCATACCCATTGACTTGTCGAAATTGGAAGAGTTTTCTCTTCGTTTATAAGTAGCCGTGGGTTTAACGGATACTTGTAAGAACGATTTTAAAGTCGATGGGTCCGGACCCTTAATCATTCGATGAGTATGATCGGCGAATGCGTGTTGAGACGTATTAGTTATGCCGTTCGGTACATTGTAAACAGGTATTCTGGTTAATGGACCCGATGTTCCTCTTATATTTTCTTTTGCAATCCCTTCTGATACGTCAACAGACGCTAATGTCTGGACCTTACCCAGCGGTAGACCTACACCAGACGTCGATGATAGTATCCCTCCACCAGTACCAATTACACCACTGTTACCTGTATAGTCAATCGTTCTCATTCGATCGTTACCCCTTACTTGTTCGCTTTTAACAATAGAGGCTCCGTAACCATCCCCTATCATTCTCTCTCGTTCTTGTATATCACGACTAGTCTGCTGTGTATCTGATACATTATCACGTCTTGTTGTAAAAATTCCATTATGTTCTGCGCGTATTTGATTTCGCATACCTTGATTTCCATTCCAACCTTGCATACCTTCTCCTATATGAACACTTTGTGAATTGTTAGTTTTTATACTCAATGCCATTTTATTGTAAAGGTATATTTTTCTAAATATTTAAAGTAATATACCTTTACAATAAATAATGGAAAATCACGATGGTCCAAATGTCACACATGATCCGGAGCTAGTAGCTATTAAGAGTCTAGACGCGTCTCAACGAGAGTACTTTAAAAAAATCGGAAAGGAAATGTATGGACACCTTAAATTCAAGGGTGTTGATCTTATGAACACTCTTAAACCACCGAAGGAAGATTTACGGGCTTTTGTGTCAAACCAATTGGATGACGGAATACACCCAAGTGCCTTGACGGAAGGAGAACATAAAGTAATGACTGACAATTTCGGACCAAAATGGTATGAAAATTGGGGATACGTGGAAGGTGATTTAACTGAAATAATCACGGTAGATCGTAATTAATTTTTTATATTAATATATATATAAAAAAATGGATTCGATAAATTCAAAACATCATTTCACACTTAAGTTGATAATGTTAGTAATATCTCTATACTTTATATTCGACTTCACTGATTCTCAGAAAGATATAGATACGGTGTATGGTATTGCAATTATATTAGGAACAACATTTATGGTCGGTCTATTATTTATATATGCACGAAAACAATCGACAGAGGAGTCTGCGTCAGGTACCGATATCAACGTTATAACGTCATAGAGGGATTAAGAAGCAACCGTTTCAATATGTATGGTTACGGTATCCTTGAATTTAACAATCTACGTATCACACGGGGATGCAGAATTATCATCGAGTCCTTCAATTGTTCTAATGCACGGAGCGTATTCGCATACATCATGATTTTCTAAACTACCGCATTGTATCTTAGAATTGTTATCAGGAATAGATTTAATATTACCCATCAGTTTATGTATTCGTTTTATAATTATAAAATTAAAAATCGCTTAACAACTTATAAATATTTTTAAGTAATAAATGACTGATTGTTAAGTCATACCAATGGTCGGAATTACCTTTAAGAAATATAAAAATGGTTTATGTAATGTTTAATGAAGTTCATTAAACATTATGCGCATTCACATAAATAAAAAAACAATGATTTGTTATTTGGTGGTACTACAAACATCAGGTGTTATGTTGAAATTCAAGAAATACAATAAATGAAACGATTGTCCTTTTACATATACAAACCGTTACCCAAAGGTGTCTGGGTTATTATAAAATATTTATGTACAAGGGATACCCCCACTTCAATTTGAAAAACTTATATATTATATAAGTTTTTTATTCCTATGTTATTTATCAAGCACTGTATCCAGGGTCAAAACCAGCACCAGCAGAAAGACTCGACCTTGCGGAATCAATGGACATCAGCTCGGCGTCGTCGTGGCGGTGTTGGTCATCTTTGTTGTGGTTGCTTCCATTTAGAGGGTCATCGTTACAGATTATTGGGTTTACTATCTCAAAGGATAGGTCATTTGGTGGGGGGGAGAGAGTTGTAAGGGTGACGAGAGGGGAGGGGGGATTGGACTTGTTGTGCGTGAGACCCTTCGATCATCTAAAAATGTCCTATGTTCCTTAACTGCTTCATCTCGTCTATTCAATTCAGCGTTTAAAAATGACGCGTTTGATTGCTGTCTAAGTTCATGCAGACTCAAACCGCGATCGTGGTCAGTTCCGTCTAGTTTAGACCTAGATAAAAAGGTTTCATGATGAAGAGTCTTGTTATCCGATGATTTATCATTGTAAATATTTGTCATATTTGTCACGTTTTCGAAATCTCTAGATGTATAAATAGAACTAAGAATATTCGATGGTGGTAGTTGAAATGTTTCGATAATACCTTTTGTATCTTTCCATTTTATACCCTTTGGTTTGTCTGGATTCCGAATTAAGACATCTATACCTTTGATTTCTCTGGTATGTGAAGAATGATCAATTGATGATTTTATAGGTATCCCATAAGCAACGTTCATATTTTATTATCTGTTGATATTCTTTTTAATTAAAAATGAAAACATGCGTTTGGATACAATATCTTACAAAGATGGTTAATGTTAAAAAAAAAAAGTATATAATGACATTGCGTGGTGTAAAACGTCAGCTAAATACCGACAAGGTTACTAAAATTTCTGATCTTGGATGTAAGCACAATAATGCAACCATGACATTCTTAGGAGAAAAAAAACAGATTCAGGTTTGTGATATATCAGTTATAGATTTCAAGTATAAAGATAAACGAGATGTTGATTATCATTGTTTTTGGTGTAAACATTCATTTGAAACATTACCGATAGGATGCCCTATTTCATATTCCCCCTCAAAGCTCGCATCGACATATAAATCGGTAATAAATCAAATATCATATACCATACACGAGGATAGTTACGAATCGACCGCTAGAGAACCATGTCTTACAAAACATGGTAAACCATTTTACAGAACGGATGGAGTATTTTGTTCATTCAATTGCTGTAAGGCATACATACATGACAATAAAACAGATACTCTTTATAAAAACTCGGATATGTTACTTGTTCAAATGTACAATGATATATTCAAAACAAATATAAGCAACATTACACCGGCTCCCCACTGGAGGGTTTTACTAAGTTACGGAGGGGTTATTGATATAGAAGAGTTCCGAAATAGTTTTGACGTCGCTGAATACCAACCAAATGGGATAGCATTGGATGCGTATGAAAATCTTCATTCTATAGGTCATCTATTCGAGAAAAGGTTGAAATTCTAGAATCTCGGTTCATCAAACAGGTGTTGTGATTGTGTTGGGTTTGACGAAATTGCTTTCATTGAATTATCTTCACCGAATCTACGTCTTCCGCCGTCCCATATACTGCGGTCCTTTTTAGCAAGAACGTTTGTGTAGTGGGTTAAAATTTCATTACTGAGTTCGGTGATTACCGTTTTTATAACTCTTCTTCTCATATCTTCTAGAGTCGAATCTTCCTCGTGCCGTCTGGATGTATTCTTTTGGATATATTTAAATTTGGTTTGAATAACATCACCAGAAACCCCACTTATCTTGACTTTGTTATATTTATTCACGTGGGTTGCTATAAGTTGACTTATCTCGGTCAACTCGCCAGAAGGTAATTTATATTCAGTCCCTAGAAATCCTTGGTATCCAGTATGAAAATTACTTTGTGTCATTTTTATATTATATATTTATGATTATAATTTAAAACTTTGTTTTATGATTATAAAATGAGGTTACTTCTATTACATGCGAATACACAAGAATGTATTCAATGTATACGTGTTATGAAAAGCATCCCTGAACTAACGGGTGTATTGGCTATTGTTCCGATTAACTCGGAGGAGATAAAAAGTATTATAAGTACGTCAACGAACATAAGAGTAACAAATGTCCCGTCTATTTTACAAATGAATGAAGATACAGGGGAAATAAATGTATTTGACGGGTTTCACTCAGCGAGAGAGTTTGTGACAGAGATCATGAACAATTTAAAGAAACCGGTAGAACCGGAGATTGAACAACCACCCGAGCCTGTACCCGAGCCTGTACCTACACATACATCGATCAAGGATCTTGGGTTATCGAGTGAGTCACTCGATACACCCCAACAAGCACCCGACAAACCGAAAAAAATGACGGCAGACGATTTGCAAAAGGAGCGAGAAAATCTAGAAAAAATTGTCGAAAACAATGCACCTCGGTACAATACAAAAAGATAACTTTGTATAGTTATATTTATACAATTGAAAAATACTTTATATTTTCAATGTAATATAACTATAAAGTATGCCTAAAAAAAGTAAGAAAAATAAAGGGAGTAAACCAACTGATGTGAAAATCCGGGATTTGGAATTAGCAGAAGTTATGGAAGAATATGGTAAGATTACGGCACTGCTTGGTAACTGTAGGTTCACAGTCAGGCTAACAGACAATAGTGATCGAATGGCTATTGTCCATCGCGGAATGCGAAGACAACGCATCTTAGTTGATACTGTCGTATTAGTAAGTAAACGATCATTTCAAGATGACAAGGTTGATGTAATCCATAAATATACAGATGACGAAGTTAAAAAACTGATTCAATATAATGAAATACCTGAAGTATTCGGGAGATCATCATCATGTCTGGATGACATTGTCGAAACAACGGACGGTTTTGTATTCGAAGAAGCACCTGACATAGACTTCGATGATATTTAATCATCTAATTTTAACTTATGGGTTGATATTTGTTCATTAAGTTCTATTTGATTATGTATATACCACCCGGTGAATAAGAATTTTTTAAACGTCTTTTCTTCTATCTCATGTTGTAACCCGTTAACAGTGTTGAATTTAGAATGCATAAATATCTCACTTGCTGAAATTAATTCATTAGGGGCTAATTTTTCATTTTCGATAGCATCCGCTAGCTCTCGAAAAAAATACACAAGTTTTCTCAAATCGTCTTTCATACTTTATTTCTTACGAGTTACATCTCTAAATAAAAATGTTTTATGTGTTTGATATAATATAACATATCAAATACAATGGTTTCAAAACAAAAACAATATATACAGCTTGATCCTATTGAACACATCATGAAAAGACCGGACATGTATTGTGGTTCATTGAGATTAAGAACATCGGATGAATATATTTCGGGATCAGACCTTAATATAACTAAGAGCAGCATTACGTTTTCTCCTGCTATTCTCAGAATTTTCATAGAGGTTCTGTCTAATGCTATCGACAATGTAAAGAGAAGTAAAGATAATGGTATATTATGTAAGGCTATCAAAGTCGTGATAAACAAGGAGACCGGTGAAACAAGTGTATGGAATGATGGTGATGTTGTTCCTATTGAACTCAATGAAGAATGCGCCTGTTACAATCACACTATGATTTTCGGGAGATTGTTAACCGGTAGTAATTACGACGATGAAGAAGATCGAATAGTAGCTGGTAGGAACGGGTTAGGAAGTAAACTATGTAATATTTTCAGTACAGAATTTTCAGTCGAAGGAGTAGATCCGTCAAATGAGAAATATTTAAAACAGACGTGGACAAATAATATGAGGAATGTATCCGACCCAATAGTAAGGAAGTCAAGTATCAAGAACGGGTATACATACGTGAAATGGTTTCCTGATTTCAAACAGTTTGGGATAGACAGTTACACTGATGATATTGTTCGACTTTATACTAAATACGTGATAGACGCAGCTATGATTTCTGGTGTAAAAGTAAGCCTGAATAACCAGGTCATAAACTCGAATACTCTTATAAAGTATTCTTCGTTATACTCGGATACCCGTGATAAATTATTGTTGGCTGATGGTGTCTTGTTATCTGCTTCCAGTACTGGAAAATTCGAATCAGTCTCGTTCGTGAACGGGGTATTCACAAAGTTAGGAGGGCAGCATGTAGATGCATGGAGCGAGGCTATTTTCAGACCGATCGTCGACAAGTTCAATTCCAAAAATAAGAAGTCTCCTAACATTAACATATCAGATGTTAAACAGTTTTTTAGACTGTTCGTGGTTTCCACTGTTATTCGACCGGAATTTGACGGTCAAGATAAGAACAAATTAGAATCACCTGCTATAAAAAATGCTCATATTAGCAATACTCAAATATCAAATATTATGAAATGGGAGACAATGGATAACGTATTGGATATCATTCGTAGTAAGGAAATGATGATCCTTAAGAAGTCCGAACGAACAGGTAAAAAAATCGTGAAAATTGACGGGTTTGATCCAGCAAACAACGCCGGTGGAAGTAAATCATCTGATTGTACTATGATAGTATGCGAGGGGTTATCAGCCAAAACATATGCGGTTGCCGGAATAGAGAAGGGTGTATATGGGACAGCTGGACGTGATTGGTACGGTATTCTACCGTTGACAGGTAAGATACTTAATGTAAGAAATGCTTCACCTACGATGATCGGAAGTAATAAAGTAGTGTCGAATCTGATTAAGGCATTGGGTTGTCGGCATGGGGTTGATTATATGGTTGAATCGAATTATAAAACTTTAAACTATGGGCGATTAATGATCATGACGGATGCCGATTGCGACGGTATTCATATAGAGGGATTAATTATGAACTTATTTCATTCTCTGTTTCCATCATTGTTACATAGAACGACCCCGTTTATAGTCAGTATGAAGACACCAATTGCCCGCGTTGGAAAGAATATTCTTTTTTACGATGAGAATCGGTTTAATGAATGGATGACCACTCATGTAAACGACAAGGTCAAGGTTAAATACTACAAAGGGTTAGGAACTACAAAGACTGAGGATGTCGCCGATACATTTGGTACCAAGATGGTTGAATATGTTCACGACGATGACGCAAATGATAACATGAATAAGATATTCAATAAGGCGAATCCCGACGACCGAAAGAAATGGTTAGGTAATTACAAACCAGGAACAAGTATATTTTCCTTGGATGATCAACCCGTATTCACACAGATGAGTATAACTGATTTCATGAATGGAGAGATGATCAAGTTTTCTCACTCTGATTGCGGTCGTTCTATTCCAAATGGGATTGATGGGTTGAAGGAATCACAGCGAAAAATCCTATACGCTGTCAGAAAACGAAAGTTACGGTATACCGGTACGAGTTTGAAAGTAGCTCAATTAAGTGGTTATACAGCCGAACATTCCAATTATCATCATGGTGAACAAAATCTCCAAGACACTATGATTGGTATGGCCCATGATTTTGTTGGTTCTAATAACATCCCGCTTTTATATCGCGATGGTCAGTTTGGATCACGACTGGATGGAGGTAATGACGCCGCTAGCGCAAGGTATATATTCACTAAGATGGATAGATTGACCGAGTTCATTTACCGGGATGAAGATGATGCGATATTGACATATGTAAATGACGATGGTGATACGGTTCAGCCAGAATATTATGTCCCGATTATACCAATGATTCTAGTGAACGGGTGTTTAGGTATTGGAACTGGATGGTCGTCTACAATTCCATGTTATAATCCGTCTGAAATGATTGAATCTATCAAGACCTGGCTGGATAACGATGGAAATGTGTTCGAACGCGATGAAGACGGTGATGTTGAAATATCTATGTTCGATGATCTAATCCCTTGGTACAGAGGGTTTGAAGGTAATATCACCCAGTGCGATAACGGAAGGTTTGAAACACATGGAATAGTGAAACCAGGAAAGAAGAATAACACATATGAAATAACAGAGTTACCAATAGGGATGTGGACCAATAAGTTCAAGGATGTATTGGAAGATCTCGTTAACGATAAGAAACTGAAGTCTATGAAGAATTATTCAACACCCGGCAAGGTTAAGTTTATAGTAACAACTGACTCGAACGGGATGATTCCTAATGAAAAAACACTTAAATTATCGTCACATATTCATACAACGAACATGGTGGTGTTTAACGATAAACAAAAGATCGTCAAGTACAAGACAGTAGACGAGATTATCGATGTATTTTGCCATGTTCGACTCGACTTCTATAAGAAGAGAAAGAAATATCAGGTTAAGATCGCAGAGCGTCGTCTTGTTATACTGGTTAATAAAATGAACTTTATAGACGATGTTATTTCAGGTCGTATTGGTATTATGAACCGAAAAGAAGAAGATATTATAGATGACCTGAAATCCAAAAATGTTGAAATGATTGATGACGGATATGGATATTTACTAGGGCTTCAGGTGCGTACTTTCACCAAAGAAAAGGTTGATGTTTTACGAGCTGAAATCAGCAAAGAGAAGACTACTATCAAGAAGTTGAAATCAACGACCGAAAAACAAACATGGTTGAGAGAACTCGATGAGCTCGAAAAGAACTATATAAAAAAATAAATGTTATTGTTCAAATTTTAAACTAAAAATTTGAATCATTATATGACAATACGAAGTAGTACTGTCAGTATCAATCCTATTGTAATAGATACAACGTATAATTTAACATCCACAATATCGTCTTCATCTAATATGAATTCGGGCTTAACACGACGAAGTACAATGACCGATAATATAACACTACATAAAAATACCACTAATAATATTTGCCCACTTATGTGGTCTACTGGTATTGCAGGAGGAGAAAAACCGTTAATCATAAATTGATCGAATCGTATTCTTTTCCCCACACCTACCCCCTTGGTAAGACATTGAGGTAATGTCCCATGTGACACATAACCACCTGGGACATTATTCCCATTACCACAGTATACTTTTTGATTGTTTATAGGTTGATAATTACCATAGTTTGGATCTACAGGCATGTGCATTCCACGACCTATTCCTTTTTTCATACAACCATACCTTGTACCGACTATATTTTGCCCGTTTGCTAGACTGGGATCTAATGCATTATTACCACAGTATATACCAGGCATTTTATATATCACTATATTTTTATTTGATCAAACTGTGTTTTTTCAACTTGGTTATTATGTGATCTTCTATACTTCCTATATCAATTGTATACGGAACTTCTATAAGGAACACGCCCTCGTCTTTGCATAATCGTCGTTTCATATCGTCTCTGTACTTTTGATTAAAAAAAGCCTCTTTGTTTTTATGGAAGAATGGGATGAAATCGTAGTGCTGACGTCCATTATATTCACATGCGATCCCGAGTTCTTTCTCGTAACAATCTAATTCCAGGTTAAATATCCCACCGGTGACTGGGTTATTTAGGAAACTAGGGCGATCCTTAAGGAATGGTTTATTGAATATACGCGATAATACATGTCTACATTCAACCTCCCCCTTACTATCTTTCCCCCCTTTGGTATTATTAACACGCGTTGATTTAGCGGTGTGTACGACTGATTTATCCATAGTAGTAGTTACAGGGATTAAATTATAGTATTTGTCTGTTGTCCAAGTGCCTTCGTTTACAGAATCCCCTTTTAGCATTCGATATAATGCGAATCCTATTATAAATAAGACAAAAATAATCATTAACATAATAAAACCATTTTTTTTATAATTGTAAATCATCTTGTCAAATGCAAATAGTAACATTTTATTAATTACGTGATTAATAAAAAAAAAATTAGAACATTGGTGTATAGTTCCATCGAAGGTGTTCAAAAAGAGTTTTTAATATATTTTCATGGAAAAATCTACGATCGATCGTTTTAACACCAGAGAAATCATCTTTGTCGCATTTATGACCAAGTCGACACAAGAGTTGATAAATGACATATTGTGTGTTTATGAAATTCTTCCTATTGGTATCTACATAAAGTTTGTCATATGTGTCTGATATGATTTCGAAATCATTCATTAACATGTTATCTAAATATTCGATATCGTCTAGTTTATTCCCAGTAATAACTGAAAATATCAAATTAACGTTTTCGTAATGTTTTGATAAACGCAATTCCTTCAAAAATGACAATATTACTTTTTTAGTAACGTTTTTGTATCTATGTAATCTATCAGATGCCTCATCCCCTAGTAACAGATTATGGAATTCAATCTTATCCTCGATGTCTTTATATATTTGAGGGTCGATAGTTACATTTTGTTTTCCTTGGTATTGGTTAATGCATTCACGGAAGTGATTCTTTCGATCGTATGAATATTTGGATGAAACATAAACTCGCGATGCATCGGTAAATGATTTAGAAGTAATACTGTCTTCATATTCAGACGAACACGTTTCACATACATTCACCGTGTCTTCTAAATTTAATATCTCTATTTTATTATTACATGTTTTACAAATTATATCAGATGTCGAATTATCGTATTCGATATTGTAATATCGAGATGTCATCTTAATGTAGTCATTTTCTATATTCAATTTTTCTTCAGATGTATTAGTAGTGACACGTTTACCCATGAAATTAATTTTCATAGGGACTTTTAGAATCTGTTTATATCTGTCGATCAAGCCAATCGTATCGGATTTATAGAAAGACAATGCTTCACCCGTAAGGATGGAACGGATTTTATTGTCGATGGTTAAGATGTCAGTCTCCATTTTTAATATAATATAAGTATTTTTTTTAAGTAACCATACGAAAACAAAAATAAAAATAAAAAAAATATTTAGTATCAATAAAAGATGTCATTTCAAACAAATAACCTTACTGCTGGATTCATTGATCTCGCTACTTCCGACGCTCTTGAACAAAGAATTTACGGCGGAGAAAATGCGGTCACGTACTTCGTGCACCAGCACAGAAAATCTACATGGTTCACACAGGTTCCCGTTGTGTTAACAAGTGCTAGTGGAACTGGTGATTTCGGAAACCATTGGTCTGTCACCATTTCACGTGCCGGAGATTACCTTCTCAACTCTTGGTTAGAAGTCGTTCTCCCTAAGTACACTAATGCTTCCGGATTCTCTAGTTTCTGGTGCAAGAATCTCATGCATAACTTGATCGAGGAGTGCACCATTACATTCAACGACCTTGTCGCTTCTAGATTTACATCTGAGATCCTCGATTTCTGGACGGCTTTCACTGTTTCCGCTTCTAAGAGGGCTGGATACAATGCTATGATCGGTGCCGGAGACACTATTCAGACTACTGATGGTAACAATAATATGTTCGTTCGTGGTCTTGCTGTAGGTGGAAACTCAGACGGACAGGCTCACAGACTTATCCTCCCTCTTCCATTCTTCTTCTCCAGGGACAGTGGCGTTTCCCTTCCTACCGCTGCCCTTCCCTACAATGATATGCGTATTAATTTCAAGTTCCGTAATCAGACTGAACTCCTTAGTTCATTCGCCCTTGCCTCAGGAGGTGAGAAGCAGGCTCCGTTTGCTCTCTCCAACGTAACAGAGACCTCTCTCGCCGCTATGACCAGTGCTCGCGTATGGGCTAATTATGCGATTGTATCCAACACCGAGAGAACTCTCATGGGTGCTCACGCCAGGAATATTACCATCGAACAGTTCCAGCATACCCCTCCTCATACATTTGACACCTCCGCAAACAAGACGTACGACATCCGTTTCTCTCACGGTATTAAGGCTCTGATGTTCGGTATCCGTAACAAGACTCAGAATACCACCGTTGTCACCGACACTGCACTGAAGGCGTCAGGAACCGGTGGTGATCTCTTCTCCCGTTACCATACCCGTAGTGACGCAAATGAGGCTGCTGGTACTATCGCTCGTGAATCTCCTATCGATAATGTGACTCTCTTGTACGAGAACACTACTCGTCTCGGTTCTGTTCCTTCCAGTTACTTCACTCACGTCGGTCCTTACCAACACGCCACCAGTATCCCCACCGCCGAGCCTGGTATGCATTTGTACTCGTATGCTCTCGACATGACATCCATCGATCCTAACGGTTCTACTAACTTTGGTAAGCTCACAAATGTCTCTATCGCCCCTAAGGCTATCACTGGTCTTACAGGAACTTGGGATCTTGTTGTTAACGCTGTCAATCACAACGTTATCCGTATTTCAGGCGGTGCTCTTGGTTTCCCAATCCTCTAGATATTTCATTCATCCTTTATTATTTTTACATTCACTTTTGGATTGTAAAAATAAAAACCTTCATACCATACTTTCAGATTGAGTCGTGTATAGTTCGTAATTCGGGTTATCTGATATATTATATGATTTCAACCCAGATAGTACACCGTCTTTCAATGCCTTGGTATACGATATCGGGTTATCATTCGGTATATATTTATTTATCGTTTTAATGACAGAATAGATAATTGGAAGTACATAGATACATGATAGTAAACATACGGGGTTTTCGTATGGATTATATATACCGTGTATAAATTTATCCACTAACGAGGGATGTACACCTGCATCATTTAAATATATACTTACTCCCATTCGAATTAACATCGTGATTTGAAGAATATATGTCGTTCTACGTAAAATATGATTATTGTAACGCGGAGGTTTCGCATATCTATTGCAAAACATATACTTATTTGTCCTGTAAATCAACATTAGAATTGAGAAACCCATGACAGCCAGAACTGGTATAACTGATATAAATATTATACATGTACATGTGATTAATAACGCATTGTAGTATTTATTCTCAATGGTAAATACCGGCTTTTCATATTTACCATTGAGACTTTTCTGTGTATAGTATATTACACCCAAATAGTGTTTTAATTTATTATATATAATTACATGAACATGACTTAATATATCGGACATACCAGTACACATAAGTGTCAATAGGATAACATAACCATTTGTAACAAACCATTCCATCGAAAACAAACCTATGCCATAGAAATCGTATATTGTATTTATCATCATATTAATAAACCCGAGAGTAAATAGATGCGTCATCACATAAACCCGGTCATCACTATCACTAGCCCATTTATTAGCATTGGATAGTATCCGTGTAACAATTCGATACCCTTGGTTTAATAATACTATTACACCTGATAATGCAATAGACGTTAATTGTGAATTTGTCCATTTCCTGATATAATCCGAACATATATCTAACTGTAGTTGTTCTGCTAACCCAAGACGTTCACATGTACATTCTTCGCTCGTGTCAATCACACATTCCATGTCTTCGTAATTACTATACTGTTTTTTTTTAATATGAACAGTTACCATTGTAGACATTATTAAAATACATCCAGATAACACACCGGTACACAATTGTCTCAAAAATCGTCCATATATAGTATATGATATATTTTCCCATATAATGGTCGATGGTTCCGGACCCTTTTTAACCGTTATATGTTTCTTATTTAAACGAGGGTGTTTATTCGCTAAAACTCCGTAAACGAAACCTTTATCATATAACTTGAGGAATGCATGACATGATATTTGGGTATCAAACGTTACGAATGCTCTTATAACTTTTTTTTGTTTCTTAACAAATTCATTAGTTCGTATATTACGTATATCATATTCTACTTGAAATTTTCTATGTATCAAACTTACTACATGCGAACTAATAGTTTTATCGTTTCGTACGTGATAGTTAAGTTTATTAGTTAATTCATTATTCTTTTCAGTTAGAGAATTCTTTTTCCTATATTGCTGTATTTCACCCTCTATATCATACAATAGAACAATATCGACAACGTCGTGGATATTAACATCTCGTAAATGACGACGTATGTCATCTTTTGTTACATTTGGATCAATGTTTGTAATTTGAACAGTAAAGTCGTCAGTTGTTATAGTTTGTTTACTTACCATGTCTGATTCTAGTTGTGAATAATATATGATATAGTATATACTTATGGATGTAAAAATTATAGACGTTACGTCACTCCATATGAAATATTTATGTATCGGTAGTGTAAATATGGGTGTTTCAAATTCTGTATTGTTCAATACATTACCATATGAAACCTTATCAGAACTGAATATATTATGATTATCTATGGTTGTTCCAAAATAATTTATTATCATACTCGGTAGATGTATCAGCGATAAACCAGCAAATAATGAACACCCCCATTTTACGAACTTAAAATAACCCGTAACCCCGGATCCATACTTGGCAAAATCAGAGGTTTCGGTGGTGTTCGTAAATGAACCAACATTCACAGTATTATAGTCGTATTTATCTCCGTTATCTTTTACTATTTCTATTGACCGCAGATATTTAACCGCCTCTTTTTCGCATGGGGGAACCCATACATCAACATCTATATTATATTTTTGTTTAATCAATACCCGATTCGATGTCTTAAATTTAATACCTTTTTTATTCTTTCTGAACATGCGTTGGATTAATACAGCGTACTTGATTAATTTTTCCATAGATGCATGCGAAAGTTCCCGAACACGAGGGGGGATGGTACCTCTAAAAACAGTTCCGTACATATTTAGAAGGTGTCGTTTCGACATTTTAGATTCACTCCTCAGTTCTATACCATGAGTCACGAGAATATCGCATAATTGTTTTCGTGTATGAGTCATTTTATATTCAAATGGAATATAAAATTTTATATTCCATTTGAATATAAACTACAAGACCTCGTGATTCTCATCTATAGTAACGAGGCTGGTTTTATACATTTTTAGTAATTTTTTATCGTTGTTCTTCACCCTATCCTTAAATATCAAATTGATTAGATTAATTAGATTTGTCAACCTCATTTTACAATTACATGGAAAAATGAAAAAAAAATGAATTTAACATTGAAATATAATCATGACACGTAAATTAACTTATAACGAAATTGACAATATATTGGATTTTATTACTCCCCAAAAAGGAATACCACCGGTAGTTGCATTATCCATTTCCAACAATAACAAAGATAATTTACGAACACAATTGAATAATATTGACATATATCCGGCCATCATCCCTCAATTGAAGGAGTCGCTTGAAAAGACATGGTTCAAATCACAGGTACAACCAGGAGAGAGTGTCGGGGTCATCTGTGCACAATCGATAGGAGAAAAGAATACTCAAACAGCATTGAACACTTTTCACAAAGCAGGGCAATCTGAGACGACAATGACAGAAGGTGTCCCTCGTCTCCAAGAGTTATTAAACGCTACGAAAAACCAACGACAGATTAACCATCGAATTTTCTTCAATGAAGGAACCAAAAATATCAAAGATCTCAGAAGAACAATAGGGAATCATATTACAGGTATTAAATTAGGAGACTTAATAGTTCAAAATGGAGTTGAAATTATTTTTGACAAACAACCAGAGCCGTGGTATGATGCATACGAAGTGTTATATGGAAATGAGTTTAGAAGATATACAAACTGTATCAAGGTCCAATTAAAGAAAAAAAGGCTGTTCGAGTTTAAAATTAATCTAAATGATATATCCAAGGCAATCAGTGACACATACGAAGATTTGACATGTGTATTTTCTCCGTTTGTTGCAACAGGAGAAATTTATATATTTGTTGATACAGTGGATGTGTTGAGTAAGCTACAACATCCGATTGCGTTTATAAACGAATCGAACGCGGTTGAAATATATATGGAAGATATTGTCTTGCCAAATATAGAGAAACTCGACATATGCGGTATTGAAGGAATCGATGAGATATTTTATACTGTTAAAAAAAAGGAGTGGTTTGTCGAGACGAATGCAAGTAATAATAAGAACAATGTATTCAGACGACTTGTATCACTCCCGATAGTAGACGCTTGCAGGACCGTTTCAAATAATGTTTGGGATATATATGAAACACTTGGTATTGAAGCCGTTAGGAAATTCCTTGTAGATGAGTTTATGATTATTATGGATGGAATTAACACATGTCATGCGGTATTGTTGGTTGATCGAATGACTTTTGGTGGAAGTATTTCATCGATCAGTCGATATACATTGAAATATGATGAATGTGGTCCCATGGGAAAAGCATCGTTCGAGGAATCACTTGATAACTTTTTGAACGCTGCGGTAACCGGAGAGGTAGAATCTACGAATGGTGTTTCAGCTGCGATCGTATGCGGAAAACGTTCTAATATCGGGACCGGGATGATGGATCTTGTCATGGATCTGAGCAATAACACTTAGTGAAATCTATTATAAAATTATTATTACTATAATAATTTTACTGTATCGTAATGGGTTCTATTCTATATATATCCTCGTCTATCAATGTCATGTTTTCGACACATGTATCAATAAGGTGTTGGAATGATTCATAATCATCTGATTCGCGTAGGTACTGTCTCAAAGTCCCTCCTTCGCCCTCGCTGTAATGGGCTGCTTTTATCATCATCATTATCGCCTGTTTTATAGTTTTGCATGCACCCACTACTTCTGAATTACTTGGTTCATCAACATTATAATATACAACTACATATGTAACACTCATGTTTATTATACAGCGTTTTGTCTCTAAATACTATTCAATCTATAATGCTCCTGAGTTTGGTAAATTTACATTTGAGTAATTCGTATTCATTGGTTTTATCGAGAAGTTTATTAGTCAATGTTGTAATTTGTTCGACCAATGTTTTGTTGGATGTGTGAATATCATTAATAATAATAGACAGTTGAGAAAACGAATCTTCGAAAGACGAACAATGGGACTCTTGTTCCTCAGTAACCTCTAGTTCCTCAGTAACCTCTTGTTCCCCAGTAACCTCTTGTTCCCCAGTAACCTCTTGTTCCCCAGTAACCTCTTGTTTCCCAGTAACCTCTTGTTTCCCAGTAACCTCTTGTTCCCCAGTAACCTCTTGTTCCCCAGTAACCTCTTGTTCCCCAGTAACCTCTTGTTCCTCAGTAACCTCTTGTTCCTCAAAAAGTGATTGATCCATATTAAAATTCCATTCGTTGCATAGATCATATACATCATTATCCAGTATCGATTTACCGTCTAAAAATCTACCTATAACAACCTTATCGGTTCGAGACTTAAATACAAGAGTTGATTCGGGATGCCATATGGTGTTCAGTTCTTTTAATTTTTTCAATATAATTGCTTTATCCTTGGTCATAATTTATATAATGGGTTGTTATCTTTTAGATTAATTAATTTAAAACTTAAACATTTTATGAACAGTTATAATAAAATGGACGATAGTAAATACCGAATTATAATGAGGAACGACGGTAATTCAAAACTGTCTAAACCCACCGTTCCGCATTGGACACCTGGTGTTAATAAAAAAACGTTTTCGAATATTTTATATGCAGTTGAACCTAGTAACAATCACTTAAACAATATATTAACTAAGACGTATGAAACCATTCAATTACCCACGCCGAATGGTACCACTCTTGAAGTATATAAAAGTAACGCTACTGATGAAGTTGGGTTAGGTGGTAGAGAAGATGAATGGTGGAGAGAATCAACCATGGAGAGAGAACGATCTATCACTGATGCTGCATCGTCCTCTATGATTAAAAAATATAAATAAAGTTGTATAATATCTGAATATATTATACAATTGAACAAGTAGAGTTGGTGTGTTGGGGCTCTACTTTATACCACTCTTTCATCGAATTATTAATCTAAATTGTCGGGAGATGGCGGTGGTGGTGCCGGGGGGCTTAACATTTTCATCATTTCTGACATATCCGGCATTCCTTCACCGCTACCTCCTCCCCCCATCCCGGCCATCATTGTCTGAACCGTCCCCATAAGCTTTGACATGTCTAGCGAACCATCCTCGACCCCTGCCCCCATTCCACTTATAAGATCGGTAAACACACCGGAAGACATTATTGAGGTTATTGCTTCCATCGGGTTGGCATTCGGATCAACATTTTCTTCGATCTTGTTTACAATATCAGTAAGAAAATTTGCTTCACCACCCCCTTGTTTATCAACTGATTTTCGTATTATCTGTTTAGCTTGCCCTGCTGGGTCGGTAATTGCAGATATTATCAATACATGCTTCCAAATAACATTTCGGGTATCCGTATCCGAATCTTCGAATATTGTTTTGAAATCAAACCATACATTATCAGAATATTCAATTCGTGTGTTCGTTAAGTTCTTAAAATTCTTTTGTTCAATAACATCTCTATTAGATACGCAAAAATCCCTAAACATATCAAAGTGTTTTTGTATAGCTACTTCATGTGAAAGAGTAGTTTTAGATAATAAATGCGAATATAACATGATATTACGGTGTTCGTCTCCGAATACTTCAGATAAGTTAGTAACAAATCCCGTAATAGCTTTGAATGCAATTAAACTAGTATCAGTGGTCATTTTATTATAATCATCGACATCATTTTAAATGTCATAAAAAGTAATGTTTGTAAAGTGTTAGATTTTAAAAAACGATTATATGTAAAGAGTTGATATTAATTATCAAACAATCATCATGTCCGATATATCATACATCGAATTAGAAAAAAGATACATCGAATTAGAAAATAGAGTGAAGCTACTTGAGGATAAAATTATACAAATGCATATCAAACAATTACCACCTACAGAAGCGATTGAAGTGAATGATTGTTATTCCAGCATACTGAAAAAAATAGAAATCGGTAAAATATACAATAAACAGGTGACCGAGTTAAAACGTAAACGTAATAATTCGTTCGAAAACATGACCATGGATGCGTATATTACACTTACAAAGTCACATGTAACTTCATTGACTGATATATTCACAACAAAAGGATTTTCTCCAAAGAAAATCCGATCAGTGATCTCGAGAGGGCTTTCCCCAATGGATACGAGACTCGTCAAGTACGAAAATTATTACAACGAAGGGATCGCAATAGATGATATTGAAATATTAATGAAAGTTTTGAGAAGACAGGGTAGACCGGAAAGTGAATATGAACCATTTAACATCGAGTCGATTTACACTAAACTTTCTAACTATGGATCTGTTATCAGCAACATCGAAACAAATCTAGAAATTGCTCTCCAAGGTAGCCTGATATATCTATCGTGTCCAGATGGCGGTAATTATAGTTTTTATTACCTATCTGAGATAACTTCCGGGATTCGATATTGGAAGCTTGACTGTCATCTCGAGAGATTGACAACTGACATTACGGGGTATCTTCTGAATTACCTTATCGGATGTTTCAGAGAAATGTATATGGATGTGTTCTCCGATAATATTTACCGGGTCGATTACCACACTAAATGTCAACTTACCGAATGCGATATGGAACAGCTTATTAAAAATATCCGTGTATTGAACAACCCGAAACTTACAAACACTCTAATCAAAAACATAGTGAAGAACAATTCGACTCATACACCCACGGATGTAGATAAATTCAATATCCGAAGCAATAACACCCCAAGCAACACGAAGTTAAATCACACAACAAGTGATATCGCATCTAGACTATTCGATTCCATCTCACCCACATACAGAGATATTATCAACATATAAATATGATTTCTTAGTTTAAGTATTAGTGATAAAATAACAAGATGGAAAATTGTTCTTATTTTATAAAAGATAAAGGACTGTTCGGGAGTCACCCGTCTAACGAAGATGTAACAATGTTAGAGGGTATAGGCGTGAAAGTGTTTGTTGATTTAACATACGAGAATGAAAAAAAAATAGTTCCATACACGACAAACTGTAGATATATATCATATCCTATTAAAGATAATAATATACCGTACGATAGAATAAGTTTCACTGTTTTAATTTATAATTTATGTAATATCTTACATACTTTACCCCCCGGGGATCTTTTATATGTACATTGTAAAGGTGGACACGGAAGAAGTGGTGTTGTAGTAGCATGTATCGTTTCTAAATTCTGTAATTTTTCTCCAAAAGATGCTATATTACATACAACGAAAAGTCATGACGACCGCATCACAATGAGGGATATATGGCGACGTATGGGGTCGCCTCAGACTAAACAACAGAAACAATTCGTTTATAACATGTGCAGAACTGTCATAATAACAGATAGACATTTATTATCCATTAGTTCTGATTTTAAAGTCAATATCGAAGGAGTTGTATTTAATAATGCTCTTAGTGCTATCAATAATCTTATTTCGAAGGGTCAGACAGATTTAACGGCTATAAATACTGTACTACGCGAACGAGATATACAACATTCTCATCTAGTTAAGATACTTGTAGATACTGGGTTGAAATATATTAAAGTAAACGATATGCAACCGTATAGTAATTTAGTAGCTAATTGTTTATCATCTCTCAGATCTGAGTATATCATACAAAATGTGAATACTGGTTGATTTATTTTTCATGTAGAAAGAATAAATCATTTAGTTAAGATGAGTTTAAAAAAGTTTACTGTAATATAATAAATGACGACAAGATATATTGAAATAGACAGTACGTACAGAAATAGGAGAGAATACCCAAAACCAGCGGAATTCGTAGTTGAAACGAATGTTTATGCAACCGCTACTAACAAATATACAGCAATAGAACCAATTACCGATGAAATATCGATGAATAAATGGAGGAATTCAGAGTTTATGCTCTCTAATACCGGGGTGGCAACAAAAGGAATTCGCTTACGCGTAGTGACGCAAACCCTACCCGATATGGCTTCTTATGTAAATGCTGATAGACGAAACCATATTCTAACGTCTATTATTTCAGATACTGATATCGAGGGGCATGGAGGTCTCCAACCACGTAAGAATTATTACTACGGATCTACCATCCACGTTAACCATACGCCAGTCACCACGGCTAGGATTATTGATTACGAGTATCTAGGTAGTAATAAATGCTTAATTAAAACAGATGTGGATCTTGAGTTAGTTCTCACATCTATATGTCAAATTGTGGATCCGAGCACTGGTTATGATTCAAGTAATACTCTGAAGGACGAAGCCATGATTTTCGTGCCCGGAGGCCCTTCTCGTTCTGCGTTAATCGATAAATACCTTATTAATATAACAACCGGTTTTGAATATAAGATTACTTCTCACGACCATTACAGAAGCCTTATTAAAATAAATTCTAATTCCAACGTACTGGGCTCTACGGATACACTAGAGTTACGAGAAGTTATTCCATCATTGGTTTCCCGGAACCCGCTTGATTTATTTACAGATTTTGATATGACAGGGGCTCCGATAGAAAAGGTTACTAATCATGATACAATTGCGTTTGATATACCTCGAACCGAAAATAAAACACCCCAAATAACAATCGGTGATTTTATTGAGATACAGAAAGATACTGAATTGCATACAGCCGCGACACCCATAGGAACGCAAAATAAAGCGGTGGTTTTACCATCCTCGGCTTCTCAGCAACTTGGTTCATATATAGGATCTACTTTACGTATTGATATGCAAAATTCGTCAACTCCATTTAATTATACGTCAGAAGACAGAGTAGTAACTTCGTATACAAGGGGTGTAGGAAACCTGACCCTTACAGCTGGAGGTTCTGGATATACGGATGCTCCAGCTGTAACGATAACAGGAGGTGGCGGGGTAGGGGCCTCTGCCGTAACGTTATTGACTGCTGCCGGTATTACCGGATTTACTGTCTCGAGTGGTGGTTCCGGATATATTTCTACTCCAACCGTTAAAATCAGCGGAGGGGGTGGTAGTGGTGCTACCGGAACGGTTAATATTACTGCTGGTGTAGTCATTAGTGTGTCATTAACTGCATCCGGTTCCGGGTATACGTCCGTTCCGACTGTAGAAATAATCAATTCTAGTGGATTCGGGGCTCAGGTTGTGGCGACACTAGCCGCTCAAAGTGTCGCCAGTATCGTCCTCCTGTCACCTGGTTTAGATTATGATGAGGAATCTATCGTTGTCTCTATTCCTAGTGGAAATCCAGAGATGGGTGTGTGTCATGGGGCTGAAATATGGACTAGTCGTACATCTGCTACTGATAATGATTGGTCGGGTATTGCATATGGTAATGGACTATTTGTTACAGTATCAGAGACTGGAACAGGTGACCGAGTAATGACGAGTCCAGATGGAATTACCTGGACCAGTCGCGTTTCTGCTGTAGATAATAATTGGTCGGGTATTGCATATGGTGGTGGATTATTCGCGGCTGTAGCAAGTAGCGGAACAGGTAATCGCGTAATGACAAGTCCAAATGGAACTACGTGGACTAGTCGCGTTACTACATCATCATCATCATCACCTGTTAATTTATTTAATGGAGTGCCTTGGAATCATACAGCTAGTTGTTATTTTGAGGATGCTCGAGATATAATTTATTTTTTCTACTATGATGGTGTATTGGGAAAAGTTTACAAACACAATGCAACTACAAATACAACAACGATTCATGACATCGGGGCAACTAGTGGGGCGACTATGTTCCTAACACTTCCAAATAATTTACCTATTAAAATGGCTGAATTAGCGTCAAATCATACAGTATATGTTTTTTGGGATGATGCGTATAATGTAAATAGAATAGGTTTTACTTCTGAAACAACTGGTGATTCGACTCCGTATGCATTTGCGGCACTTGGAGATGACGTCCAACACACGGCACAGACCGATGATGAGGATCGCGCGGTGAGCAATGCTTACAGGTTATCACTCGGGACAATTTGGAATCAGTCACTTTGGACTGCGGGAGGTGATACCAATTTTACTTATACGGCGGGACAATGGGGTTTAACAGCCACAGCCTATAATGGTCTTCCAAGGACTGGAATTCAATCAGTAAGTCGTATTCAAAGCGCTGGTCTTCAACTGTATATATTTTATAATACTGGTGTGCTTTATACTGTTAATTTAGAAACTAAGACGGTTACAAGTAGTCAACCTTATGGTGGTGATACCGATACCCCAGATAATGATTGGGAATCTATAACTTATGGTAATGGATTATTCGCGGCTGTATCGTCGACCGGAACAGATAATCGTGTAATGACAAGTCCAGATGGAACTACGTGGACTAGTCGTGTTTCTCCATCATCATACCCATTAGAAGAAAGCTATGTTTTAACAATAGCAAATCATCCAGTCATCTCGTCGTTAGATGGTGTTTATGTTTCGGTTGGTACTCTATACCGGGATGCGACCAGTAAAAGGTTCAGGCAATCACTAGATCATCATTTATTCAGAAGGGATACATCTACTAATACGTATTTGTTATATTCAGAGGGCTTCGCGACATCTTCTGTTTGGTATGTAGGCGTTTATCCTGTTCTCCCAACTAACGTAAGCTATGTAAATCATACCGCAACAAGTCTCGGAGAAATATCAGAACACCGTATAGGACAAAGTTGGAATGCCTTCTCCTCAGGAACTGGAAACTATCCAAGTCCAAATGGTACTACTGAGCCAATACTTTGGACAATAACGGGAGTCCATACCGCTGCATCTGGGGCGACTATCCCAGATAATATTTGGAGAGATATAACTTATGGTGGTGGACTATTTGTTGCAGTATCGTCATCTGGAACAGGTAACCGAGTAATGACAAGTCCAGATGGAATTACATGGACTAGTCGCGTTTCTGCTGCAGATAATGAGTGGATGGGTATTGCATATGGTAATGGACTATTTGTTGCAGTATCGTCATCTGGAACAGGTAACCGAGTAATGACAAGTCCAGATGGAATTACGTGGACTATTCGCGTTTCTGCTGCCGATAATGATTGGGAAGATATAACTTATGGTGATGGACTATTCGTTGCAGTATCAGAGACTGGAACAGGTAATCGAATAATGTCAAGTCCAGATGGAATTACCTGGACCAGTCGCGTTTCTGCTGTAGATAATAATTGGTCGGGTATTGCATATGGTGGTGGATTATTCGCGGTTGTAGCAAGTAGCGGAACAGGTAACCGTGTAATAACAAGTAATTGTATTATAGCTACTGCTACTGGAACACTCTCCATGGTAGCAACCGTCGACGTTCCGTACGATAACGTCTTGAGTAGTTATTCGACAATAAATGCTAGAATATTTTCCCCTACTGAAATAAGAAGGATTAGTAAGTTTGTTAACGTACAATTACCGAGCTATCTAAATTTACCCGGAGCTATCGCTGGTACAATTAACTTGTTGAATTATACTGTACCGGGAATAGAAGGTACCGATTACCCAATTAACCCGGATCTTTCTACTATAAATGGATATTATAAGGGGTTATTTATCGGTCTTACTACAGACGGTATATCTTATTATTACGGGTATGTGAAAGACCATATAGTTATTCGAGCATCATCTGACTCGAAACCGAGCAAGAATTATATCATTGTCGACGACGACTTTATTGCTAGTTTTATAGTAGGTACAAACAGTGTTGTTATTTCATGTGCTAGAACAGAAACATTTAACCGTACCCCATACACAAAATTACCTACATCATCCATAACTGAAAGATTTTCCGTACTGAAATACACAAAAGATAATTATTCATACCTTTCACATAGAGGAATGAAATGGGGCGGGTATAAAACATCAAAGAAATATATGGTCTCATTGATGCATTTAATTCTCCCAAACAGGCCATTGAAGAATGGGAAAGGTGGGTATATTACCCAGTACCCGTACGTATATGTTAGGTTTCAGAATAATCGCGGAGGGCGAAGTATACAAACAAATGATTCGTTCTATTCAAATAACCCAAATGCAGAAGGGAAAACATTTCGTGTATTGATATCCAACACGGTGGATGATCAAATAACTAATTTTGTTACTTTAGTAGCAGGTGACATATCACAAACACAAACTTTTACTCTAGATGATAACATAGACTTTGCTGTTTTCCTACCAGACGGAAGTTTGTTCGAAACCATCGAATTAGAAACATTACAACCAGATATTCCGAACAGAGAGATCCAGATAAGCGCGTTGTTTTCATTGACAAATATTGAATGATGAACCAAGTCGTTTTAAGGGCATATAACACTTAAAAATGTAAGTTGTTGTAATAAATGGATATCAGGATACATGAACGTAATAGAATTAATTTGGAAATAAAGGAATTAAGTGGATATAACGAGACAGACGAGTCTAAATTAACACGATTCAAAGGGATGAGAGCCGACGATTTATATGTCCAAACGCAATTGGAAAAACTCAATAAAAACATCGTTGAACGAACCGATACATTAACAATATTAACAGACCGTTTACATATGTTAGATAACGGGGAACTAGATTCTGAATTGAAAAATTTAATAAATACTAACACCCTTATTAGCAACACAAAAGGGGTTGCTACAAAGCAACGAAAAAAGGAAGAAAAGGCGTCACGCGAAGAGGATGTTAAAACATCTAAAGAATATTATAACAATTCACGAAAACACGATAAAGAATCTAAAGGACATATTTATAAGTCATCTACGAGACATTTCTTTCGTGCATGTGATAGTATTCCAGAATACATGAAAATAAATCTAAAGAAAATGCCCTCTAATACGGGGTTTGTATGGAAGAGCGTCTATTGCTGGGGGGAGCGGAACCCCGATTCATCAACTGAATATACAATGACAGAGAATAGGAAAGGATTTAAAATAATTACGAAATGGAACAAAACACATATACGCGTGTATGAGAAGACAGGTCGAGAAAATATGATATTGAAATCTGAAAACCTTCGCCGAATAAAAAGTTGAACATAATTTTATACTATCCATATAATGATTCACAAGAACACCTTTCGGTTGGGTATATTAATTGTTTTACCGGTACCATAGTTTATCGTCATTTATATTTTGTTTTAGTTTGTATTAAAAACAAAATAATATATCCATTTGTTGAATTATAACATCATTTCCACGATCTCGTGTACCGTATCCAAATCTTTGCGTTGAAACAGTTTGATTTGTGTATCTTTGTTTATGAAATTGGTTCATTTTATATTTTATATATAAAATAATTATCAGAATGTTAGTATATTAAACGAAACGTTCGATTGCTTTCCCTGAAATCATAATAGCACTATTTACACCAACAAATAAACCACCGGTAATAAGCCAATCATACAATGTATTAAATTTCATAAGATCATAAGGAGATTCATATGTTTCACCGTCCATATCAATAACATCCATATTTAAAAATTTGAAATAACATACAACCCATAACATATACAAAGACGTAAATATCAGTGTGTTTGGATACAAAGATTTGGTTCTGGTACCACTATACCGATGCAAGTCGGTAAATGCTTTAGTTTTCATATCAATTAAATTCAAAATAAGAGGAGTGGTATTATATAATAAACCGGTTGATGTTAGAAGTCCGGATGGTCCATGTGCCATAGTTGTTGTTACTACCCATAAAGCACATATTACAAGAGAGAGAGAAGCCGATAATTGTCTTGTTGTGAATCTCTTAAGCTTCAGATCATTTTGTATAGAATCCCTGGTCGATAATAGAAAAATACGTGAATAAGTATGATAGATAAGCCCCCAAGATGATAAATATGTTGAAAAATAAGCAAGAGCCATCACTGATGATTTCCAAAAATCATCATGTATATCGTACACACTTGTGCAATTCAATAATTCGAGCTGTGGTTCAACCACATCGTAGATGACACTTGTCCACATCTGTGAACTGATTGATATAACCGAAATCATACAGAAAGCTAAAGTTGTAAATCCACCTTTTAATATAGAAGTTAGCATTTTATATTAAAAACGATAATATATTAAAAAAATTTAATAAACATTAAAATGTCTGATAATATTGATTGTTTTGTATGTTACGAAACCATAAACCAGGAAACTGGAAAAGTATTGACTCCGTGTCAACATGTTTACTGTGTATCATGTTTTTCAAAACATATGCGAACTAGTAATAAATGCGGGTATTGTAGACGAGAAATCGCTACTGAATTGAATATACCACCAGAACCAGTGTATACTGTCGAATTAAGCCATTATACATTCGAAGAGGCTATATGTTCTTTAATAGGATCAGATTATTTATTTGACATATGGCCGCAAATGAGTGGTATAGTATACGGAGATTTAAATGATGAACATTAACTGTGTTTTTTGTAATTATAATTTGTTACAAAAAATAATGGCGGGTTGAGGGAATCGAACCCCCGACCTCTTCCACCCAAAGGAAGAATCATACCTCTAGACCAAACCCGCTTTTATATATGTATATCTAATTCTTAAATGATCAATCCCAATCAGAATCGGAATCGGAGTCTTTGGCCATGTCAACACTCGCCATCATCTGGGTTAACCTGTCGTGTTTAGTTTTAACCGCCGAACAGTTCTTTCCATTTTGTACTGTCCCAGACGGGCATTGTTTTACACAAACTTTTTGAACCTCGTCCCATAGTTCGTGTGTATCACATGTATAGCTAGCTACAGCTGTCTTTTTGAGTTGTACACCGCCTTTGATTTGATCAGCTAAATTAACGGCTCGTGTCTTTAATATGCATCTATTACCGACTCTTTCATCCCCGCTTTTACATGTGTCTACGCATGTCTCTTCTGAGTTATCCCATAATTTTCCAATGTCACATGCATATGGACCATTAACACTTTTCTTAAGAGATACATTATCCAGCATTGTCTGAAGTTCGGAAACTGTGCTTTTGACGTATGGACTTGCCGTTTCCAGTTTTCTATCGAGTTCTTTTATAGATTTCATGACATCGAGTCTCTGCTGGGCTAATTTTTTTCTAGTCTCGTTCTTCTCCTCCACCTTCTCTTCCATCAGTTTGTAACCACCAGCTAGCTTATTAACAGAAGCTTCTGGTATCGTTTCACCATTATTTACATCTTCCTGTAACTTATCCTCTAGCTTATCGATACCCGAAGCACCGTTTAGTATTTTAGCACGTTGTAACATTAAATCACTCTCGAGAATTCCAAACTTTATTATTTCATTCTTTACTTCTTTAACACTTTGTTTTAGAGGACCATCTACATCTAAACTATTAGTGAGTTGTAAAACAACAGATTTCGTATCATTACTTACCTGTTTCAAATCAGCGATTCTGACAGAAAGATCATCATCTGTAAGATTTCTAACTTCGTAACGCATCTTCTCTTGATCATCGGTTAAAACTGTATCCATTCTTTTTTCGAACTCAATCTCCGTCGATACATGTTCTGACTTATATTTAGTTACAATCTGCTTCATCCCATCTACAAATGAAGACATCAATTTCTTCTTGCTGTCCAATGGTACATCACATCTCATTTCGCCATTCTTATCCATCATAGAATTATTTTTAGCAATAAACTCAGCTGTATATTGACTTGCTAACTCATCTAGTTCTTCATCTTTATCGTATATACCAAGAGACGTCATTTGTGTTTCTAACATTTCATCTAGTTCTTTGTGTTCGGATTTACATAACTTATATTTAGTTACAATCTGCTTCATCCCATCTACAAATGAAGACATCAATTTCTTCTTGCTGTCCAATGGTACATCACATCTCATTTCGCCATTCTTATCCATCATAGAATTATTTTTAGCAATAAACTCAGCTGTATATTGACTTACTAACTCATCTAGTTCTTCATCTTTATCGTCTATACCAAGAGACATGATTTGTTTTTCTAACATTTCATCTAGTTCTTTGTGTTCGGATTTACATGATGTATTTTTAGTTACAATCTGCTTCGTCTCATCTGTAATTAAATTTATATTAGACGATGACTTAAACGGGGACCTAGACGGGGACTTAGACGGTGACTTAGACGGGGACCTAGACGGGGACTTAGACGGGGACTTAAACGGGGACCTAGACGGTGACTTAGACGGGGACCTAGACGGGGACCTAGACGGGGACTTAAACGGGGACTTAAACGGGGACTTAGACGGGGACCTAGACGGGGACCTAGACGGGGACCTAGATGGGGACTTCTTCTTAGGACCGGACTTCTTAGGGGATCTGCACCTCTTGGTGTCGGGGTCCCTCACCTTACCTGGCTTGCATGGAGATGGGGACTT
>Ga0209630_10000146_pt1 | contig 79312 bp, 64 predicted proteins | sample COG_01_FD_184745 | JGI IMG/M metagenome (GOLD analysis project Ga0209630, IMG submission 184745) | Pelagic Microbial community sample from North Sea - COGITO 998_met_01 (SPAdes) (version 2) | ecosystem: Environmental > Aquatic > Marine > Neritic zone/Coastal water | place: Helgoland, sampling...
AGCAAAATGGGGATGACATTGTGTTTCGAGGCTTTAATAAAATTAGCATTGATAGTAAGGGGCGTTTAGCGGTTCCCAGCCGTTATCGTGATCTTATTGCTGTGCAAGCCGAAAATAATCTTGTTATCACCTTAAACCCATTAGATCGCTCTCTCTGGCTATATCCCTTGCCTGAATGGGATGTGATCGAAGATAAATTGGCCACTCTTTCCGATTTCGATAAACAAAGTCGACGTACCAAACAGATGATGCGCGGCTATGCCTCAGATTGCCAGCTTGATAGCCAGGGTCGCATCCTCCTCCCCAAGGAATTGCGCTCTTATGCAGAACTCACTAAGCAAGCAGTAATTCTGGGACAAGGTAACAAATTCGAAATCTGGAATGAAACGGCCTGGGATGCTCAGCGTGATGAGTGGTTGGAATCTGTTGGTGATGATTCGGTCCCTACACCAGAATCATTGCAGTCGCTCTCATTGTAACGCCGTCATGACGTTAAGTGATGCAACACCTTGAGTAATGGTCATAAACCAGTCTTATTAGATGAGGTTATAGAGGCACTAAATATTCGTGCAGATGGATTCTACATTGACGGTACATTCGGTCGCGGAGGCCATAGTCGTGAAATTATTAAACGACTTGGTCCTGAAGGTCGTTTGCTTGCCTTTGATAAGGATCCCGATGCCGTTATGTCTGTTGGCAATGATCTTATTCAAGATGAACGTTTCGAAATTATCAAGGGCTCTTTCACAATGTTAATGCAACATGTTAGGCGACATGAAGTTGAAGCACAGGTCGCTGGCATTCTATTTGACTTTGGTGTTTCTTCACCGCAGCTAGATGATGCCGAACGTGGTTTTAGTTTTAGATTTGATGCTCCGCTTGATATGCGCATGAATCCTTCTGAAGGACAAACGGTTGCCGAGTGGCTTAACCATGCTAGTGAAACTGAAATTGCAAATGTGATCTATGAATATGGTGAAGAACGGGCGTCAAGACGAATCGCGAAAGCAATCGTTAATGCTCGCGTTGAAAATACGATTACGACAACCAGTCAGCTTGCAGATCTTGTGCGAAAAGTTGTACCAGCAAGAAAGCACGCGAAAAAATCAGGTGATGTTCATCCTGCGACGAAAACATTTCAAGCCTTACGTATCTACATTAACCGTGAACTTGATGAGATAAAAGATGTGCTGCCACAAGCCGTTGATGTTTTATGTCCGCGAGGTCGGCTAGCAGCGATAAGCTTCCACTCATTGGAAGATCGAATTGTTAAACGATTTATGCGTGATCAATCAACACCGAAGGCATATCCACCAGAGATACCGATCATGCCAGACAACAGTAATGTACAACTGAAGCTAATTGGTAAAAAAATACGGGCTACTAAAGAAGAAATTAATCAAAATCCGCGATCACGCAGTGCAACTTTACGTGTGGCAGAGCGTATTAGCTCATGAAAATATTATTTCAATACGGATTTTATATCGTCATTTTTATTTCTGCTTTACAAGTCGTCATTGCGCGTCATGAGACTCGACGTTTGTTTGTTGAGTTGCAAACACTGGAACGAACACGTGATGCATTAAATGAAGAATGGGGCAGATTACAACTTGAACAAAGTACTTGGGCAATCAATGACAGGATTGAAACATTTGCCCGAACCAAACTTAGTATGAAAATACCCGAACGTAGTTCAGTGGTTCTATTAGCGAGATGAAGTTACGTACCATACAAGCCCAATATCCTGTCCGTCGCTGGCTCATCCTCAGTTTATTTCTCTGTGGCATGGTTGTGCTTTCATCGCGCGCTATTTATTTGCAACTCTTAAATAATGATTTTCTTAAAGACCATGGTGATGCGCGGTCAATTCGTGTGGTAGAGATCCCGGCACATCGTGGTGTGATCACGGATCGTAATGGTGAACAGTTAGCTATGAGTACGCCAGTTGATTCGATCTGGGTTACGCCAAGAAAAGTTTTTGAAAATGTAGAACGTTTACCTGAGTTGGCCGAGGCCATGGGAATGACAGTAAATGATTTACAAGTGATTCTGCGTGATCGTATGAGTAGAGAGTTTGTTTACTTAATGCGACATGCTAATCCGGATGTCGTTAAAAAAGTTAAACAACTGGGTATGAAGGGCGTTTCAACCGAACGTGAATATAAACGTTACTATCCAGCTGCTGAGGTAACTTCTCATTTTATTGGTTTTACCAATATAGATGATAAGGGGCAAGAGGGGCTGGAGTTAGCCTATGATAATTGGCTAACGGGCAAACCCGGCAAGAAACGTGTATTGAAAGATCGTTTAAATAGAATCGTTGAAACCATAGAAAGTATTGAGCCTTCCATGCCAGGCAAACAACTCGAATTAAGTATTGATCGACGAGTACAATATCTAGCCTATCGAGAATTGGCAGCGGCCGTTAAGTATCATCAAGCCAAAGGCGGTTCGCTGGTTATGTTGGATATTAGAACCGGTGAGATCATGGCGATGGTTGGACAACCGTCCTATAACCCGAATAACAGGAAGGGTCTAAAGAGCCAGTATTATCGTAATCGTGCTGTGACGGATGTCTTTGAGCCGGGCTCAACAATGAAACCGTTTACAGTTGCTGCTGGATTAGAGTCCGGGAATTACAAACCGCATACATCAATCAATACCTCACCCGGATATTATAAAGTTGGTGGATACACGGTTCAGGATATGCGTAATTATGGAAAAATTGATGTCTCTACTGTCATCACGAGATCGAGTAATGTTGGCGCTAGTAAGATCGCTTTATCTTTAGAGCCAGAACAATATTGGGACGCTTTAAGTCGGTTTGGTTTTGGTCAATCTACTGGCAGTGGTTTCCCGGGAGAGTCCTCTGGTAGTTTAAACCCGTTTAATACATGGTCAGAAATTGAAATGGCAACCTTGTCATTTGGTTATGGCCTTTCGGTAACACCCTTACAACTTGCCCATGCGTATTCTGTCTTGGCAACGGGTGGTGTGATGTTGCCAGTTTCATTTGTAAAGGTTAATGGGCCTGTTTCGGGCAAGCGGGTGATGCCAGAGAATATTACACGGCAGGTTAGGAAGATGTTGGAGACAGTTGTCTCTGCAAGTGGTACCGGTAAACGTGCAGCAATTAGAGGCTATCGTGTTATTGGTAAGACTGGCACGGTACACAAGTCTGTCCGTGGCGGTTATTCTGACGATCGTTATCTTTCCTTGTTTGCCGGGATCGCGCCTGCGAGTGAACCACGTTTCGCCATGGTTGTTTTGATCGATGAGCCTGGTGGAGACCATCATTACGGTGGTGTTGTTGCAGCACCTGTTTTCTCAAAAGTGATGGAAGGTACCTTTCGTATACTCAATATCCCACCAGATGATTTACCTACGTTTACCAGCCCGATCATGGCAGATCGACAGAAACCCGATCAACTACAAGGGTTTGACTGATGATGACAGTTGAAAATTTGAATTATTCAAAATCACTTGGCGATCTTTTTAGTGATCCGACATTAGCTAATGCATCTCTTAATGTTACCGGTGTCGCTATAGATAGTAGAAAGGTTAGATCTGGTGATTTGTTTCTAGCTTACAAAGGTTCGCAAGCTAACGGAATTGATTATATTGAAGATGCAATTCAATCAGGTGCAATTGCGATTGCAGTTGATGAAGATGAAGAGATTAATACTAAGTCAAATTCTATAAAGATAATTAAAGTAGCAAACTTACGTAAACAAGCTGGATTTATTATAAGTCGATTTTATGATCAACCGTCAAAGGCGATGCAATTAATCGGCATTACAGGCACCAATGGCAAGACCACGGTTTCTTATATAATTGCCTATGCCTTATATATGCTCGGTCAGCAAAGTGCTGTCATCGGAACCTTGGGTTATGGAAAGTTCCGCCAATTAGAAGTCAGTACATCAACAACCCCCGATCCAGTTAAGTTACATTCTTTGTTTTCGAGTTGGCGAGACGCAGTTGATTTTGTTGCCATGGAAGTATCATCGCATGCCCTGGATCAGGGACGAGTCGCAGGAGCCGAGTTTGATATTGCCGTGTTCACCAATCTAACACGTGATCATCTTGATTATCATAAAACGATTGAAGATTACGCCGAAGCAAAGTTTCAATTATTTGAATCAGCAGAACTTAAGTATGCCATCGTTAATAGTGATGATAGCTATGGTGCTCAACTCATCGAATCATTACCTTCAACATTGAATACTGTTATTTATTCGGCAAAACAAAATCTCTCTGAATTGACTAAGAGTGATATTTCTTTTGTTTATTGCAAAGAAATAGAGACTAATAATCTTGAGTCAACTCTATCAATAGCGAGTTCGTGGGGACAAGCAACTGTACAGACAAGTTTATTGGGTGAATTTAATGTAGATAATATTCTTGCCGCGTTTGCAACACTCTGCGTGTCCGGTTTTGATGTTGAACAAATCGCTGAGGCATTGTCAGGGTTTACAGGTATTCCAGGTCGGATGGAATATTTTTCTACTGAGGAAAAACCATTACTTGTTATTGACTACGCTCACACGCCAGATGCTCTTGAAAAGGCATTAACGGCATTAAGACCATACTGTTCAGGAAAATTATATTGCGTCTTCGGTTGTGGTGGCGATCGTGATGTAGGTAAACGATCGCAGATGGGAGCTGTCTCTGAACAGCTAGCGGACCAGGTGGTCTTGACCAATGATAACCCGCGTACAGAAACACCAGAGCAGATTGTCGAGAATATCCTTGAAGGGATTCACAACAGGTCCATTGTTACGGTTAAGTATGATCGATCAGATGCGATCACCAATACATTTTTAAATGCTAATAAAAACGATGTGATTTTGATTGCAGGGAAAGGCCACGAAACGACGCAACAGATAGGGGCTTCTTTGTTACCTTTTAGCGATCGCGAGTTAGCACGGCGATTGACGGAAAAAGAATCATGATTAGCATGTCACTTTCCAAAGCGGCTATGGCAATTGAGTCTATTTATAGTGGCGAAGATATTATATTTTCTGGTTGTAGTATTGATAGCCGAACTATTGAGAAAGGAAATTTATTTATCGCCTTGAATGGCGCGAATTTTGATGGACATGACTATGTGTCAATGGCAGAAAAGAAAGGTGCTGCTGCTTTATTACTTGAACGTGAAGTGGACCATGACAAACCATTTTTGAAAGTGAAAGATGCGAGAAAGGCAATGGGTCTGTTAGCAAAATCATGGCGTGAAGAAATGACGGTTCCGGTAGTTGCTATAACCGGTAGTAATGGCAAGACAACAGTAAAAGAAATGGTCAGTAGCATCTTATCTGAATTATCTGAGGTACATGCAACACCCGGCAACCTGAATAATGATATTGGTGTGCCATTGACGCTATTTGGACTAGATAAAAAGCATCAATATGCAGTGATAGAGATGGGTGCGAATCACCCTGGAGAAATTGAATGGCTGAGTGCTATAGCTCGTCCTAATGTCGCAGTGATCACGCAATGCGCACCAGCACATCTTGAAGGGTTTGGTGATATAGATGGTGTCGCAAAAGCGAAAGCAGAAATCTATTCAGGTTTGCAACCTTCCGGCATTGCAATTATTAATGCTGATGATACCTATGCAGAATTTTGGAGTAAGCAATGCAAATTGCTAAATCAACTTAGTTTTGGAATTGAATCTAAAAACGTAGATGTTAGAGCAAAAAATATCCAGATGGCTAAACAATCGGCGTCTACGAATTTTGAATTAATTTGTTCAGCTGGTGCAATCAATATAATTTTACCCCTTTCCGGGACACACAATGTTATGAATGCATTGGCTGCAGCAGCCTGTTGTTTGAGTCTGGATATTCCTTTGCAATCCATTAAAAGTGGATTTGAAAAAATGTCGCCGGTTAAAGGGCGTTTGCAGACTAACCAAGGTAAGCAAGGTGCACGAATTATTGATGATACTTATAACGCTAATCCCACTTCTTTAGAGGCGGCATTAAATGTTCTGAGTAATCTTGAAGGGACACGTTATTTGGTGTTGGGGGATATGGGTGAGCTCGGTGATACAGCGATAGAGTTACATCATGATGCTGGTGTAGTAGCGAAACAAGCAGGTATTGATGGTTTATTTACTATTGGTGACTTGAGCATAAATGCAATGGAGGCTTACGGTGATGGTGCATTACATTTTGAGTCTTATGAAGCACTGAATAAAGTGTTGTTAGAGTTATTAACTAAAGACACAACGATTCTGGTTAAAGGTTCTCGTGCCATGCAGATGGAACGTATTGTAAATAGATTAACGGAGGAACAGAACTAATGTTGTTCTGGTTGACAGAATATCTATCACAGTTTGATAGCGGCTTTAATGTATTTCGTTATTTGACTTTAAGAACTATTTTAGGTGTGCTGACGTCACTATTTGTCTCCTTTATATTTGGCCCCTATTTAATACGTCATTTGACTAATAAACAGATCGGCCAAAGTGTTAGAGACGATGGCCCGGAAACGCATCTTGAAAAGTCTGGTACTCCTACCATGGGAGGCCTGTTAATTCTGGTTTCTATAACCTTTAGTACATTATGTTGGGCGGATTTAAATAATCGTTATGTATTGGTTGTCTTAATAGTAACGTTATTGTTTGGCGTTATCGGTTTAATTGATGACTATAAAAAAGTTATTTATAACAATCCAAAGGGACTAAGTGCTAAATATAAATACACGGCACAGTCTGCAGTGGGTATATGCGCCGCGGTTTATCTTTTTCAAACTGCCGTTCTCCCCGTTGAAACACAATTAATTGTGCCATTTGTTAAAGCATTCGTTTTTGATCTGGGATGGTTGTATGTCGTGCTTGCCTATTTTGTCATCGTTGGTTCAAGTAATGCGGTTAATCTGACAGATGGTTTAGATGGTTTAGCCATTCTACCGACCGTTATGGTCGCTGGTGCGTTAGCTATATTTGCTTATGCCACTGGTCATGCTGGATTTTCAAAATATCTTGGTATTCCATTTATTCCTGGCGTTGGTGAAGTTGCAATCTTTTGTGCAGCCATAGTTGGTTCGGGGCTGGGTTTCCTTTGGTTTAATACTTATCCCGCTCAAGTCTTTATGGGCGATATAGGCGCCTTGGCACTAGGAGCAGCGTTAGGTGTCGTTGCTGTAGTCACACGACAAGAACTAGCGCTATTCATTATGGGCGGTGTCTTTGTTATGGAAACGGTATCGGTCATTTTACAAGTTGGTTCGTATAAGTTAACCGGTAAGCGGATTTTTAGAATGGCCCCCTTGCATCATCACTATGAACTTAAAGGTTGGCCAGAACCCAGGGTCATTGTTCGGTTCTGGATTATTACCGTCATCCTGGTATTGATTGGCCTTGCTAGCCTGAAGATACGATGAGGGATGCCAGTTGCTTTGTAAGACAGAAAAAAAGATAACGATGAAAAAAACTAAACACCATTACGATGTGGTCATTGTCGGTCTTGGCAAGACTGGGCTCTCGTGCGTGCGTTATCTGTTGGATAAAGGCTTGAATATTGCTGTTACGGACAGTCGCGTTAATCCGCCAGGTCTCTCGACATTAAAGACTCAGCGCACACCCGTCGCTACATTTCTTGGGGAAATCAATGCAGAAGTCCTGTTGTCATCAGATCAAATAATTCTAAGTCCAGGGGTGTCGTTAAATAACGAGGCTGTTAAACAAGCGATTGCAACTGGAATTCCTGTTTTTGGTGACATTGAATTATTTTGCCAACAAGCGAAGGCACCAATAATTGCAGTATCTGGTTCTAATGGAAAGAGCACCGTTACAACTTTAATTGCGGAGATGACTCGGCAAGCTGGTTTGAAAACATGTGTCGGTGGAAACCTGGGTACACCAGCACTTCAATTACTAAATGAAGATATTCCCGATATATATGTACTTGAGTTATCTAGTTTCCAATTAGAAACAACTTTTTCCTTAAGTGCACATGCAAGCGTGATATTAAATATCTCACCTGATCATATGGATCGGTATGCGAATGCAGATGAATACGCTAATGCAAAGAAAAGGATCTATTCAGGTAATGGATTGATGGTCATCAATCTAGATGATGATGTGGTGAGAGCAATGGATGACAATTCGAGGGAATCTATTTCTTTTACCCTCGACACACCTGAGAAGAATAACTTCGGCATTATTAAAGATAATGCTGAAGTTTGGTTATGTCAGGGTGATAACAAAATCATCAAACAAGATGAGCTTGGAATAAAAGGTGAACATAATGTTGCCAATGCTCTAGCTGCAATGGCTTTGGCGAGCTCTGTCAACGTATCAGTTGGTGCAATGGTAGAAACCTTAAAAAGGTTTTCAGGTCTGGAACATAGGTGTCAGCGAGTCGCAACGATTAACAAGGTTGATTGGTACAACGATTCGAAGGCGACAAATGTGGGTGCTTGTATCGCCTCTATTAAAGGGCTTTGCGATCTTGGCAATATTATTCTTATTGCCGGTGGCGATAGTAAGGGTGCAGATTTATCCAGTTTGAATCCAATTATTAAACAATATGTGAAACATGTTTTGTTATTGGGCGCCGATGCAAAAAAAATAGCAGATGCTATTGGTTCAGAGGTCATGCACGAATTTGTGATTGATATGAATGAAGCGGTAAAGATTGCAAGCGACTTGGCAGAGGCAGGTGATGTAGTCCTACTTGCTCCGGCCTGTGCAAGTCTGGACATGTATGAAAATTATCAACAGCGTGGTGATGCATTTGTTGCTGCAGTTAATGCATTGGAGGCGTATTGATGTCTGCAGTGTATAAACAACAGGCAACAGTACCTTCACACTACCATGTGAAGAATAAATTAATAGCAGGTTACGACCTCTGGTTAATGGGCATCTCTTTATTAATACTTTGCATTGGCTTGGTTATGGTGGCATCTGCATCTATTTCAATTTCAGCCAAGGAATTTAATGACCCATTACATTATTTTTGGCGACAGGGCATAGCAGCAACAATGGGTTTATCCTTTGCGTTGATAATTTTGAAAATTCCAATGCGATTCTGGGAAGTCGTCAGTGTGCCTTTATTGATGGTGGCAATATTCTTATTAATCTTGATTTTGATTCCCGGTGTTGGTAAAGAAGTTAATGGCAGTATGCGTTGGGTTCAACTGGGGCCATTCGCTTTACAAGCCTCTGAACCAGTTAAGTTATGTGTCATTGCTTATCTTGCTGGATATCTGGTGCGCCATGGAAAAACCGTACAAACAGACTTCACTGGATTTATCAAGCCGATTGGAGTACTGACTTTTATCTCAGGTTTGTTGTTACTTGAACCTGATTTCGGTGCAAGTGTTGTCTTGTTTGCAACCGCATTAGGCATGTTGTTCATGGGCGGTGTCCCATTGACACGTTTTTTTGCATGGGTGTCCGTTGCGGTTAGCGCATTAATCACACTGGCAATTCTTTCTCCTTATCGTATGCAACGACTTATGAGCTTTGTCGATCCCTGGAAGGATCCTTATGACAGTGGTTTCCAGTTGACGCAGGCTTTGATTGCATTTGGTCGCGGCGATTGGTTCGGCGTAGGTCTTGGCAGTAGTGTTCAAAAGCTTTTTTATTTACCGGAAGCACATACTGACTTTGTTTTTTCTGTTTTGGCAGAAGAACTGGGATTGTTCGGTAGTATTACGATGATTATTTTATATTCTTTTATTGTCTGGCGAGCATTTGTGATTGGACACATAGCTGAACGTGTAGAGAAATATTTTGCTGCCTACTTTGCTTACGGCATTGGATTAATTGTTGGCATACAAGCATATATAAATATTGGTGTGAACATGGGTGTTTTACCTACCAAGGGTTTAACGCTACCGATGATGAGTTATGGTGGTAATAGTTTGATTGTCTTTTGTATGTTGTTGGCTATTCTTTTACGAGTTGAATATGAAAACCGCCAGGATAATCGCAATACCATAAATAATGCGGTGCCGGCCTATGCGTGATAAAAACATTCTTATCATGGCCGGTGGAACGGGTGGACATATCTATCCAGCATTGGCTGTTGCAGACCATCTAAAAGAGAATGGTTTTAATTTATTTTGGTTAGGCACTGACAAGGGACTTGAAACGAATGTTGTTCCTAAGCATGGTTATCCACTATTAAAAATTAATGTTGCTGGCGTAAGGGGTAAAGGATTAGTCCGTTTATTATTCACGCCCATTATGCTTTTAATCGCAGTGATTCAGGCACTCTCGATAATGATAAAGGTTCGTCCTGTTGCTGTATTAGGCATGGGTGGCTTTGCTAGTGGACCGGGAGGGGTTGCGGCATGGTTAATGCGAATACCATTGTTGATCCACGAACAAAATGCAATAGCTGGATTGACAAATAAATTACTAGCGCCATTTGCTGTTTCTGTTATGGCAGCCTTCCCTGGTGCATTTAAAGAGTCTGCAAAAATGACGATAACGGGTAATCCTGTACGCACTGATATTGCAGATTTGCCGGGACCTGAAATACGGCATGTGAATGATGATGCCAAGATAATAAAGGTATTAGTGCTTGGTGGTAGCCTAGGTGCAAAAGCATTAAATGATGTGATCCCACAAACATTATTAGCTCTGAGTAGTGATTATCAGATTGAAGTAAAACACCAGTGTGGAGAGAGACATTATGCGGTAATGAGCACTGCCTATAATGACAGTAGCATCAAGTCTGAAGTAACAGCCTTTATCGATGATATGGCAGTTGCCTATGCCTGGGCAGATATTGTCGTGTGTCGGGCGGGTGCATTGACCGTCGCTGAACTAGCGGCGTGTGGTGTTGGCTCAATACTCATCCCATTTCCTTATGCCGTTGATGATCATCAAACTGCAAATGCGAGTTATCTGTCAACAGAGGGAGCAGCGATCCTGATACAGGAAACCCAATTCAACGTTGAAAGATTGAAAGAGGTTTTATCGCAGCTTATACATGCGCCTGAGCAGTTATTGCAGATGGCCATAAAAGCGCGGTCACTTGCCAAACCAGAAGCGACAAAGCTTGTTGCAAATCTATGCATGGAGGCAGCATATGGCTGATATGCAAACACACGCAATGGGTCGAGTGAAAAATATTCACTTTATTGGTATCGGTGGTGCTGGCATGGGTGGTATCGCTGAGGTGCTGAAAAATATTGGTTATGAAATTAGTGGTTCTGATATTAAACAGAGTGCTATTACGCAAAGACTTGAATCACTAGGCATACAAATATCAATAGGACATTCTGCAGGCAATATTAAAGAAACCGATGTCGTTGTTATTACCAGTGCAATTGATGAAAGTAATGAAGAATTATGTGTAGCACGTGAAAATAGAATTCCGGTAGTACGTCGTGCAGAAATGTTGGCGGAATTAATGCGTTTTAGTCCTGGAATTGCTATTGCAGGTACACATGGGAAAACCACTACGACAAGTCTGGTTGCTAGTGTGCTGGCAGAAGGTGGACTTGACCCGACCTATGTTATTGGTGGTTTATTAAACAGTTCGGGGTCTCATGCACGTCTTGGAACAGGTAAGTATATAGTTGCTGAAGCAGATGAAAGTGATGCTTCTTTTCTGCACCTTTATCCAATAATTGCAGTAATCACAAATATCGATGCAGATCACCTTGATACTTATGCGGGTGATTTTGCAAATCTTCGACATAATTTTGTTGAGTTCTTACATCAGTTACCTTTTTATGGTTTAGCTGTTTTATGTATTGATGATGAAGGTGTTAGAAAAATATTGCCAGAGGTCACAAAGCCCGTTGTAACTTATGGGATTGATTTTGAAGCTGATTACAACGCTGAATTAATACGACAGGAAAATGCAAGAACCTGGTTCAAGGTTTCACGTAAAGATAAAAAAGACTGGTTAGAAGTCGAACTCAATTTGCCGGGAAAACACAACTTATTGAATGCTCTGGCATCAATTGCTGTTGCACATGAATTAGGTGTTAGCGATAAAGTTATTATTAATGCGCTATGTCATTTTCAGGGGATATCACGTCGTTGTCATGTGCGTGGTGAAATCAAAATTAATAATTCAAATGTAACGCTGATAGATGACTATGCCCATCATCCAACAGAAATTGAAGCTACATTCGCAGCTATTAGAGCCGGTTGGTCTGCTCGGCGTCTGGTAGTCGTCTACCAACCGCATCGATACACACGTATGCGTGACTTATTCGAAGATTTTAGTCGAGTACTGTCACAGGCAGATTGCCTTTTAATTCTCGACGTTTATGCGGCTGGTGAAGCTCCAATTGCTGGAGCAGATAGTCGTTCATTGTGTCGTGCTATACGGTTAAGAGGTCAGACAGAACCTATTTTTATCGAGGATAAAGATAACGTTCTAGAGGTGATGGCGAGTGTGATTAAAGAGAATGATCTGCTCTTGACATTAGGTGCTGGTGATATTGGTTCAATCTCAAAACAGCTTTATCAAGATTGTTCTGCAACAGTGAATTAAAGGATAAAGCTTTGTTAAGTGTACAAAATGAAATGCAACATAGGCAGTCAGGTTTAAATAACAGAATGCGAAAAACTATTGATACATCAAGATTAAAAGGTGAGTTGCGAGAGCAAGAATCAATGTCTCGTCACACCTCCTGGAAAACGGGTGGTGCTGCTGATTATTTTTATACGCCAGCTGATATTGATGACTTATCTGTTTTTATTTCTGAAGTACCAAAGGAACTACCCATTATCTGGGTGGGGATGGGAAGCAACTTATTAGTCCGTGATGGAGGTGTCCCTGGTGTCGTTATTTCTGTAGTGGGTGTGTTTGATAATCTTGAGTTTACTAATGGAAATGAAATTTCTATTGGTTCGGGTGTGCCGTGCGTTAAAGCAGCTCGCTTTGCGGCAAAACAAGGTCTTCGAGGAATTGAGTTCTTAGCAGGTATTCCCGGATCAATTGGTGGAGCCTTGGCTATGAATGCAGGTGCCTATGGTGGAGAAATTTGGCGAAATGTGAAACAGGTCGAAACAATAAATCGGAAAGGCGAATGTAAGATCTATCCCAGAGAACATTTTAAGGTTGCCTACCGTAGTGTCTCGCTTTCAAAAGATGAATGGTTTACTAATTGTAAAATTGAATTGGAAGTCTCTGATCAGAGTGTTGTTGAGAAAAGTATTAAAACAATGTTAAGCGAACGAGCAGAAGCACAACCTTTAGGACAATTAAGTTGTGGTTCAGTGTTTAGAAATCCACCAGCGGATCATGCGGCGAGATTAATAGAGTCATGTGGATTAAAAGGAAGACATGTTGGTGGTGCATGCGTATCAGAAAAGCATGCCAATTTTATTATTAATATGGGTGATGCGACTTCGTCTGATATAGAACGCTTGATCGAATTGATTCGTGCCACGGTATACGAAAAGCATGCGGTTAAATTAATTCCTGAAGTAAAGGTTATTGGTGAACCAGGAGAGATCAATAATGGATCTGCCTGATTATGAACCGCAAGAATTTGGCAAGGTTGCTGTCTTGATGGGCGGGCAATCTGCTGAGCGAACTATTTCGCTGGAAAGTGGCAAGGCTGTGACAACGGCCCTATGTAATGCCGGTGTAGACGCACATGAAATTGATTTTGATAAAAAGACGTTTAATCGATTAATTAATGATGGTTTCGATCGGGTATTTATCGCATTGCATGGACGCGGTGGTGAGGATGGAACAATTCAGGGCGCTTTGGAGACAATTGGCCTGCCTTATACCGGCAGTGGTGTCTTAGGTTCGGCATTAGCAATGGATAAAATCAGAAGCAAATCACTCTGGCGAGATATTGGATTAACAACACCTACTGCGGTTGAACTATCTGTAACAAGTCAGTGGCATCAAATAGCGGAACAAATTGGTTTGCCGGTCATGGTCAAGCCAGTCAGAGAAGGTTCCAGTATCGGCGCAAGTAAGGTAGTTGAAGCAGGTGATTTATCTATCGCATGGTCTCAGGCAAATCAATTTGATGGTCGAGTGATGGCAGAAAGTTGGGTTGAAGGTAATGAATATACAGTCCCAATATTAAACGACGTCGTTTTACCTGTTATTAAACTTGAAACAGCACGTGATTTTTATGATTACAAGGCAAAGTATGAAGACAACGATACAAAATATATTTGTCCTTGTGGTCTTGATGATGTGTTTGAAAAAAAATTGGGCGAATTGTCTTTGAAAGCATGCCAATGTTTAGGTGTTACTGGTTGGGCGCGTGTGGACATAATAGTAGATGATGCAAATCAAGCTTGGCTGATTGAAGTCAATACTGTTCCAGGTATGACTAGCCACAGCTTGGTTCCCATGGCAGCTAAACAAGCAGGTATATCTTTTGAACAATTAGTCGTTCAAATATTGGCTACGAGTCTAGCGGTACCCGCTGAGCTGGAGCTACAAAAATAATGACTATTGATATGACCATTGATCGAGACAAGTTACATATTGAAACACCAGGTCAAATTTATTTTCTTGGCTCAAGATTGCTTGGCAGTGTAATTGTTTTGGTTTTTATATCGATGATGGTATGGGGAGGGGTAATCTTATCAAACCCGGATACTTTACCTATAAAGCAAGTAAGAATTGAAGGAGATTTTACGAATCTATCACCAGTAGATCTGCAGTTACTTGTGACTGATAAAGTGAGGGGTGGTTTTTTCAATCTTGATGTGGATGCTGTTCGACTTGCCTTATTGGGTGAGCCTTGGGTGAGTGAAGTTATTGTGAAGCGAATATGGCCAGATGCATTACGCGTCATCGTGATTGAGCAGATCCCTGTTGTTCGATGGGGGGATTCAGGTTTATTAAATCCAGCAGGTGAATATTTTTCACCAGAGTCAGGAACAATTCCTGATGAGTTGCCATTGTTATCAGGCCCCGTGGACTCAGAACAAAATTTATTAAACCGATTTAATTCTATGCAGGAGCAGGTTCAGTCTATTGGATTCAATATAGCATCACTCTTCCTAGACAATAGACGGGCATGGTCATTTCATTTTAAAAACGGCATCAAGGTGATTCTTGGTCGGCGCGATTTCGAAGAACGGTTTAATCGGGTTTTAACATTAATACCAATAACAACATCAGGTCGCATTGATCAAATTGAATCAATAGATATGCGATATACAAATGGTTTTTCAATTCTATGGAAAAAATAATATCAATCACTCTGCAAGATAATATCAGGCGGATTAAATATGGTTAAAAAAGTAGATAAAAATCTAATCGTTGGATTAGATATCGGTACATCCAAGGTGGTTGCAATAGTTGGTGAGATTTCAATTGATGATGAGATTGAGATAATCGGCATTGGATCAAACCAATCACGCGGCCTTAAAAAAGGCGTGGTCGTTAATATTGAATCAACAGTGCATTCAATACAAAGAGCGATTGAAGAAGCTGAGCTAATGGCCGGTTGTGAAATTCACTCCGTTTATACGGGTATCGCCGGCAGTCATATACGCAGTTTGAATTCGCATGGCATTGTTGCCATTCGCGACAATGAAGTGACCTATAGTGATGTGGACCGGGTTATCGATGCTGCGAAAGCTGTTGCTATACCAGCAGATCAAAAGATTCTGCATATATTACCGCAAGAGTTCATTATTGATAATCAAGAAGGGGTTAAAGAACCTATAGGTATGTCCGGGGTACGGCTTGAAGCGAAGGTGCATATGGTTACGGGAGCAGTCAGTGCTGCACAGAATATAGTCAAGTGTGTACGTCGTTGTGGTCTGGAAGTAGACGACATTATTCTGGAGCAACTTGCTTCAAGTTATTCAGTTTTGACCGAAGATGAAAAAGACCTTGGTGTTTGCATGATTGATATTGGTGGTGGTACGACTGATATTGCTGTCTTTACTGATGGTGCAATTCATCATACTGCTGTTATCCCGATAGCCGGTGACCAAGTCACTAATGATATTGCTGTTGCTTTACGCACGCCGACACAACATGCGGAAGATATAAAGGTTCAATACGCATGCGCACTAACACAATTGGCTAATCATGATGAGAGTATCGAAGTGCCTAGTGTCGGTGATCGTCCATCACGTCGATTGGCCCGACAAACGCTCGCAGAAGTCGTGCAACCTCGTTACGAAGAATTATTTACCCTGGTTCAGGCTGAATTAAGGCGCAGTGGTTATGAAGGTTTGATCGCTGCTGGGATTGTTTTAACTGGGGGTAGTTCAAAGATGGAAGGTGTCATCGAATTGGCTGAAGAAATTTTTCATATGCCTGTTCGTCTTGGCATACCACAATATGTTTCAGGTTTGTCAGACGTTGTTAAAAGTCCAATTTATGCAACGGGTGTTGGCTTACTTATTTTTGGAAAGCGACAGAGTCAAGAGGGTAATACACAGATTCATATCAATGACGGTGTTAAAGGTATTTTTGAAAGAATGAAGAGTTGGTTTCAGGGTAATTTTTAATTAATAACTATATGCAATGTAGGAGGTTACAAGATGTTTGAATTAGTCGATGCAACTAATCAGGCGGCTATTATAAAAGTAATAGGTGTCGGAGGTGGTGGTGGCAATGCGTTACAACATATGCTGGGTGCCAATATTGAAGGTGTTGAATTTATTTGTGCGAATACTGATTCACAAGCACTTAGAAATTCAAACGCAAAAACTGTTTTGCAATTGGGTACAAATATGACCAAAGGATTGGGTGCAGGTGCCGATCCAGAGGTTGGGCGGCAAGCAGCATTAGAAGATCGTGATCGCTTGATGGATGTCCTCGAAGGTTCGGACATGGTTTTTATAACTGCAGGCATGGGTGGTGGTACCGGTACAGGCGCAGCACCAATAGTAGCTCAAGTTGCAAAAGAAATGGGTATCTTGACAGTTGCTGTTGTGACACGTCCATTTGCATTTGAAGGTAAAAAACGTGCTGCAATTGCAGAAGAAGGTATTATTGAATTAAGTCAGTTTGTTGATTCATTGATCACAATACCGAATGAAAAATTACTAAGTGTTCTTGGTAGAGATGTGAGTCTGCTTAATGCTTTTGGTGCAGCAAATGATGTGTTGTTAGGTGCTGTGCAAGGTATCGCTGAACTAATAACTTGCCCTGGTCTAATCAATGTGGATTTTGCTGATGTTAGAACAGTAATGTCTGAGATGGGTATGGCTATGATGGGGTCCGGAAAGGCTCAAGGTGAAGAACGTGCAAAAGTCGCGGCTGAGGCAGCAATTTCCAGTCCATTGTTAGAAGATGTCAATCTGTCGGGTGCGAGAGGCATCTTGGTTAACATTACTGCTGGCATGGATCTATCTATTGGTGAATTTGATGAAGTAGGTAGAACAGTCAAGGAATTTGCTTCTGATAACGCAACAGTCGTTGTTGGAACTGTTATTGATCCTGAAATGTCTGGCGATATTCGAGTCACGATTGTTGCAACCGGGCTAGGAAATATAATCAAAGAAGATGCATCTCGGATAAAATTGGTTCAAGATGACAGCATAAATGTTAATTATAAGGATTATGAGCGTCCCACGGTAATGAGAAATCAAGTTCCAGAGGCAGATGAAGAAGTGGTCTCGGAAGATACCGACTATCTTGATATCCCAGCATTTTTGAGGAGACAAGCGGACTAAATTTAGTTTGTACGTGGTATAATGACCCCGGGATTGGGGAATTCCGGGTTAGCACATACTGTTGGCGCCATAATTGCCTATAAAACAAGTACTTAAGAATAATAGCTCCTATAGAGAGTAAGTTTGCAATAGCTAAGATGATAAGGCAACGGACATTAAAAAACGTAATTCGAGCTACCGGAGTAGGTCTACACACGGGTAAAAAGGTATTTTTAACCTTGAGGCCCGCAGCTGTAAACGCAGGTATTAATTTCCGTCGTGTCGATCTGGACCCAGCTATAGAAATTCCCGCTAGCCCTGAGTTTGTGGGTGATACCAGTCTTTCAACCACATTAGTTAAAGATAATGTGCGCATCTCAACCGTTGAACATTTGCTGTCTGCCTTGGCAGGTTTTGGCATTGATAATGCTTATATCGATCTTAGTGCTGGTGAAGTTCCTATAATGGATGGCAGTGCCGGTCCATTTGTGTTTTTAATTCAGTCTGCTGGAATCGAAGAACAAAATACGGCAAAAAAATTCTTGAAAATAAAACAAAAGGTGCGTGTTGAGCATGAAGGAAAATGGGCTATGTTCGAGCCATTTGATGGATTTAAAGTAGGCTTTACAATAGAGTTCGATCATCCAGTTTTCAATGATAAAAATTGTCATGCAGAAATTGATTTTTCTACAACTTCTTTTGTTAAGGAAGTTAGTCGTGCTCGTACCTTTGGTTTTATGCGCGATGTTGAATTGTTACGCGAGAATAATCTGGCATTAGGTGGCAGTCTTGATAACGCCGTTGTTGTTGATGATTATAGAATCCTTAATGAGGATGGCTTGAGGTATGAAGACGAATGTGTAAAACACAAAATACTTGATGCTATTGGTGATTTGTATTTACTAGGACATAGCTTGATCGGATCTTTTGAGGGATATAAATCCGGACATGCTCTAAATAATGCACTATTACGTGAATTAATGGCGAATGAAGACTCATGGGAACTGGTAACCTTTGAAGATGAACATAAGGCACCGATTTCATTTATGCAGGCAATGCCTGCAAATTAATCTTATTTAAGACGGTTTTTAGAAATATTTAAAATACATTTGCGTATTTCAGGATCGTTGAAGTTATTAGCAATATCATTAAGAAATTGCGCTGAATTATTCGACAAATAAATTGGTTTTTTAGTTACAACAGAATTTTCGGGCAAAGATTTTTTAATCTTAATTCTGACAGTTTTAATAGAAGTAAAGTTTAGTTGGTTATTAAAAGCATCAAGGATGATTGGAATATTATAACGAAGGCGGGTTGCCCAGGCTGAAGAGCTAACCAGAAAAACCGCAACACCTTCGTTTATATTAGCTAATTCAAATTTATCTTTTAAGGATGGATCGAGTAGTTTTTTTAAATTTCGATCAATTTCCCGGATAGAATTTGCTTTTTTAAACAAAGTAGCAAATGAACAATGATCGTCATTTAATAAACTACTGATAGACAGAGTTTTATTTTTATTGTCAGTGTTCATTAGTATTTACAATTATAGATTTAAATTTGTCACAATTATATGCAATTATTTTTAATATCGAAAACGAGAAAAAAGAGTCTGTCCCTTACTCTAGGGCCAGTATCTATATGTGTGTGTGTAGTATTAAGTCTAGTCTGTGGTTTATTGGTTTTTCACGCGGGTAGTCAATATGCATTGAATTTGACCCGCGGTTCAATTAAGAACTTGTATACACAAACAACGCCTATCTGGAATCAAGAGTTAGAAATTCAACAAAAAATGCTTGAAGATGTTCAAGATAATGCAACAAAGAATCTTGATGCACTAGCAACACGATTAAGTAAATTACAATCACACGTTATGCGTCTGGACGCCCTTGGTTCACGTTTGGCTAGCATGGCTGATCTGCATGAGATTGATTTTGATATCTCATCTACACCTGGCTTAGGCGGTCCTCAACCTGAGCAAAATCGCAGTTCGATGGAAGTAACGGACTTTCTCAGTGCCTTACAAGGTTTAAGTTCCAAAATTCAAGATCGTTCTGAAAAATTGTCAGCAATGGAATCAATGTTGATTGATAGTACATTGCAAAGTCAAACAATTCCAACAGGTAGTCCTACGCTAGATGGCTGGGTTTCATCATTGTTTGGCAAGCGAACTGATCCAATGACCGGCAGGGTTGAGTATCATGACGGGATAGATTATGCAGGTAAGTCTGGTTCACCAATACTTGCGGTTGCTTCTGGAATTGTGACTTGGTCAGGCGTTCGTCATGGTTATGGCAATATAGTTGAGATCAATCATGGTAATGGTTATCAAACACGCTATGCTCACAATAAGAAAAATATTGTTGTTGTTGGTGAAAAAGTTGATAAAGGTCAGATAATTGCTCTCATGGGTTCTTCGGGTAGATCAACGGGTACACATGTTCATTTTGAAGTAGTCAATAATGGTAAAGCAGTCAATCCCAAAAGAATATTTCACTGAACTAAGTCTCCCGCTAAGTTACCGTTGCCATCCGATTATAAACAATCTTTTCTAGAGTCCGTGAAACATCACGCGATATTAAATTAAGACTAAATACTATGATTATAGATGCTGCAAAAAAAATATTTGGTACGCGAAATGATCGGGTAATCAAAAAACTCAGTAAGAAGATTAAGCAAATCAATGTGCTTGAAGATGAGTTGAAGTTATTGAGTGATACGGATTTTCCAGATAAGACCAATCAGTTAAAAGAAAGGGTCAAGCAAGGTGAAAGCCTAGATGATATCTTGCCTGAGGCATTTGCTTTAGTAAGAGAAGCCGGTCGCCGTGTACTGGATATGCGACATTTTGATGTGCAAATGATTGGTGGCATGGTGTTGCATAATGGCAATATTGCAGAAATGCGAACAGGTGAAGGTAAAACACTTGTAGCTACATTAGCCGCTAGTCTAAATGCCCTGTCTGGTATAGGCGTGCATGTCATTACAGTTAATGATTATTTAGCAAAACGCGATGCTGAGTGGATGGGACAGATCTATGGCTTTCTTGGTTTAAGCACAGGTGTCATCGTGTCTGGCCTATCAATGGAAGATAGAAAAGCTGCATATGCTTGCGATATTACCTATGGAACAAATAATGAATTTGGCTTTGATTATCTACGCGATAATATGGCATTTAGTAAAGAAGGCCGAGTTCAAAGGGATTTAAATTTTGCTATCGTAGATGAGGTCGATTCAATCCTGATCGATGAAGCCAGAACACCGTTAATTATATCCGGGATGGTTGATGACAAATCAGATTTATACCTCACTATAAATAAATTAATACCCAAATTAGTTGCTCAAAAAAATGAAGATGGTCCCGGTGACTTCACCTTAGATGAAAAATCAAAACAGGCATATCTTACTGAAGATGGACATGATCACTTTGAACTCTTGTTAAGAGAGGAAGGGATTATTGCTGAGGGACAAGGCTTATATGATCCCGTTAATATCGGCATTCTACACCATCTGAATGCTGCACTGAGAGCACATCATTTGTTTCAAAATGATATTGATTACATAGTTAAAGATGATGAGGTTGTAATCGTCGATGAATTTACTGGACGCACCATGCAAGGTCGACGTTGGTCTGAAGGTTTGCATCAAGCAATAGAAGCAAAAGAAGGTGTGACGATTCAAAATGAAAATCAGACACTAGCATCTATTACGTATCAAAATTATTTTCGTTTATATTCAAAATTGTCCGGTATGACAGGTACTGCAGATACTGAGGCTTATGAATTTCAGACGATATACGGGCTTGAGGTTATTATTATACCAACACATATGCCAATGGTTAGAGATGACCAAAGTGATGTTATTTTTCTTACAGCTAAAGAAAAATATGATTCTATAATTGAAGATGTAAAAATATGCCAAGCTAATGGTCAACCTGTTCTTGTTGGTACAGCATCTATAGAAGTTTCTGAATATTTATCTAAATTATTAGATAAAGAAAATATTAAACATCAGGTTTTAAATGCAAAGTTTCATCAAAAAGAAGCAGAAATTATTGCCCAAGCGGGTAGTCCGGGTATTGTTACCATCGCTACAAATATGGCGGGGCGGGGTACCGATATCGTGCTTGGTGGAAACCATGAAGTTGAAATTAAAGAATTGGGTGATGCAGGTCAAAAGGAAATAAATGATCTTAAAGAGAAGTGGGATAGTAGGCACCAAAAAGTTCTTGAGAGCGGAGGCCTGCATATAATTGGTACAGAACGGCATGAGTCAAGACGTATTGATAATCAGCTTCGCGGACGTTCTGGACGACAAGGTGATCCCGGTTCAAGTCGCTTTTATTTATCGTTAGAAGATAACCTGATGAGAATATTCGCCTCAGAACGAGTTTCTGCAATTATGCAAAAGCTAGGCATGGAAGATGGCGAAGCAATTGAATCAAAGCTGGTGTCACGCGCAATAGAAAACGCGCAACGTAAAGTAGAAGCTCACAATTTCGATATACGCAAAAACTTACTGGATTTTGATGACGTTGCCAATGATCAAAGAAAAGTTATTTATCAACAACGAAATGATCTGCTTGAAGGTGAAACGGTCTCTGAAGAAGTAAATGACATGCGATATGAAGTCATTGAAAATGTGATCGAAGAATATATTCCCCATGGAAGTATGGATGAAATGTGGGATGTTCATGGATTGGAGGGAGCTCTTCAGCATGAGTTTGATGTGTCTGTAGATATTCAAAAATGGCTAGAACAAGATAAATCCCTATATGAAGAAACATTACGTAAAAAACTTCATGAAACCTTAGAAAAGGTCGTTGAAGAAAAAGAGAAAGTCATTACGCCTGATTTAATGAGGCGAATAGAAAAACAAATCATGCTCGACGTGTTAGACAGACATTGGAAAGAGCATCTCGTAAATATGGATCATCTAAGACAAGGTATACACCTTAGAAGTTTTGCCGCTAAAAATCCAAAACAAGAATATAAGCGTGAAGCTTTTGATTTGTTTTTACAAATGCTTGAAAATATTAAACATGATGTCGTCGTCTTTTTGTATAAAGTTAATATTAGAGCCGAAGAAGATATAGAAGCAGCAGAGCAGAAAGAGAAAAAACAAGATATGAATTTTAATCATCCCACTGCACCTAATAGCTTGACTGATGAATCACCGGTAAATGAAGTACGTACAGAAAAACCTTTTGTTAGAAATACACCTAAAGTTGGACGAAATGAACCTTGTCCTTGTGGTTCAGGTAAAAAGTATAAGCAATGCCATGGAAAACTATCTTAATAGATCAGGATTCTATTAATTTTCACTCCTTATCTATAGGTTGAAAGTCATGTCTGTTGGTTTAAAACTCCCCACATCTATATTGCCTATAAATGGAATCCGGCTATCTACCTGTTGCGCAAATCTATATAAAAAAAAGAGAACAGATCTAACTTTAATAGAATTTGCTGAAGGTAGTAATGTTGCTGCAGTATTCACCAAGAATCTATTTTGTGCTGCACCCGTACAAATAGCAAAACAGCATTTAACTGAGTATAAGCCACGTTATTGTTTGATAAACGCGGGCAATGCAAATGCTGGAACTGGTGAACAAGGTTTATTAGATTCAAGCATTACTTGTAAGGCTTTAGCCAATGCTACGGGATGTAAAGAAGGTGAAGTTTTGCCTTTTTCTACAGGCGTGATCGGGGAAGTATTACCAGTAGATAAAATAAATACTGTGCTACCTGAATTAGTTGAAAATTTGTCTGCTAATAGTTGGCTTGATGCAGCTAAAGCCATTATGACCACGGATACGATTCCTAAAGCGGTATCTAAAACTATATCACTAGGTGAATCTGCTATAAGTATAACCGGGGTTGTAAAAGGTTCCGGCATGATACGTCCCAATATGGCGACTATGCTGGCGTTTATTGCTACTGATGCAAACATAAGAAAAGATATGCTTGAAAAAATATTATTGCATGCAGTTAATAAAAGTTTTAATCGGATTACTGTTGATGGTGATACGTCTACAAATGACTCTTGTGTTTTAATTGCCACAGGCAAAGCAAGGCATAAATGTATTGATGATCAAAGTAGTGAGGAATATGCGATATTAGAAAACGCTTTAACAAGTGTTTTCTGTGAATTGTCTCAAGCAGTCATTAGAGATGGGGAAGGAGCAAGTAAATTTCTAACGATAAAGGTTACCGGAGGCAAGCAGCAATCTGAATGTATTGATGTCGCCTATAAGATTGCTGAATCACCATTAGTAAAAACAGCATTTACCGCATCAGATGCAAATTGGGGCCGAATCTTATCGGCAATAGGAAATTCAGGAATTAATGATCTAGATATAAATAACATTGAAGTTTTCTTGGACAACATATGTATTGTTGAAAATGGTCAACGAGCAGCAAGTTATACAGAAGAAAAAGGAAGCATGGTCATGCTTCAAGATGAAATAAAATTAACAGTGAATCTTAAAAGGGGTGAACATCAGGAAGTAATATGGACAACTGATCTGTCACATGAGTATATTAAAATTAATGCAGAATATAGAACCTAGAAGCTAAGTATTTATTCCTTTAGCTGCAATAAAAATTTGTAAATTAATGAGTCAAAGAATACATGTTGCCGTTGGTGTTATTTATAACGCAACAAAAGATAAAGTTTTAATTTCAAAACGTTCAGGCGGTCAGCATCTAGCAGGATGTTGGGAGTTCCCGGGTGGTAAAGTTGAATATAACGAAGATGCTAGTTCTGCATTAAAGCGTGAGTTGTTTGAAGAGTTAGGAATAACAGTAACCAAGGCAGAGGCATTTACATCGATTAGTCATGATTATTCGGATAAAAAAGTATTACTAGATGTTTGGAAAGTATCTGAATGGTATGGGAATCCCGAAAGTAGAGAAAAACAGGAAATATGCTGGGTAAGAATAAGTGAACTCAATAATTATGAATTTCCCGACGCAAATAAACATATTATTCAATCAATTTTGTTGAGTCCTATGTATGTAATTAGTCAAGAATCATATAAAGATTATTCGCACTTATACTCAGTTAGTGAGGAGTGTTTTGCAGCAGGCTTAGGAATATTTCAATTAAGATTAAAAATAGAAAAGAATAATATTTTTCAAGAAGTTATAAAAAAACAAAGTGAAATAGCAAAAAGATATAATTCAAAACTAATACTAAATAGTACAGCTTCAGATATAGACAAATATCCAATTGATGGCATTCATCTCAATTCTAGTGAGTTAAAAAGACACGAGAGTAGACCTATAAGTGAAGAATATCTATTAGGTGCCTCATGTCATACTGAAGAGGAATTGATTAGAGCAGCTAAGATAAATGTTAACTATGCTTTCTTATCACCTGTTCTGGCAACAGCTAGTCACCCTGAAGCCAATGCGATTGGCTGGAAAAGATTTAGTAGTCTTATCAATACGGTCAACTTTCCAATATATGCACTAGGTGGAATAATGCCGACCGATCTAAAAACCGCAAACTCTTATGGTGCCTATGGCATTGCTATGCTGGGAGCAGTATGGAATACAGATACACCAGGTAAAAAAATAAAATTTAATAAAAGTTAGTGTGTTTCAGGGTAGATTTGTACATCATCAACCGGGGAACCATCAGTAATACCATATTTTTCATTGGCCCATTTACCCAAATCTATTAATCGACATCGTTCAGAACAAAAAGGACGGTTTAGATTTGAAATATCTAGTTTAGTCGCTTTGTTACACATAGGACAAGAAATTGACTTATTCATAAGCTGCAGCACTGTAGTTTAAAATCGACATCATTTTCAGCCTGAGTCGGCCTGCTATCTGTTGTTGATTCTTCCATAAAACGTATTGTAAATCGGTGTTTCCCGCCACTAATTTCAGGATAATAACGACTAACCGATGGTAAAAATACTCTAATTAATTGACAGGATAAAGTTGATTCTATGGGTTTTTGATAAAATCCAGTCTCAGCTTTTTCCTTAGTAGGATGCGCACTGTTCCTGACCATGTCTAATGCTATGTAGATCGACTTTTTAATGGGTTCCAGATCAGTTGACCATTTAATGAAATCTTGCTTACGAGTAATACCGGGCTGATTTAACCAGTAATGAAATCGTGGAAGATCAAAACTACAAGTCCCTCCTGGAATGCTGATACGTTGTTTGATGCTAGTGACTAACTCATCATTTTTTAATTGAGTTCCAGGTTGGTAACCATTATCACGTAGTTTTATTAATAAATCGCATATATCGTTATTGATGCTATTTAATCTATTCTCATCTACAGCTGGGTTATCTTTTAATGATGTGAGCATCAAAGAATGTCGTTCCAATTCTTTAATGAGTTCACCTTTTAGGTCAGATCGACTTAATAAATCGTTTATTTCAAGAAGTGATTCAAGAGTGCTTCTGCAATCCCATTCAAGGGTGTCCTGCGAACGAAACTCTATGTGATTAAAAAGATGTTCTAAACGTAAGAAATTTCTCATTCTTTCGTTTAGTGGTTGTTCGTATATTATTGTATTTTGCATAACTAGGTATACAAATCTTCATTCTCAATATTAGTGTTAATCATATAGCTCAATTTGCTTCAGCTAATTTCAGGTACTTATTATGTAGCTTTTGTACGGCGTTTGTAAGTTCTTCAATTTTGACGCTATTGTCAATAATATCATCTGCATATTTTAGTCGTTGTTCTCTACTTGCCTGATTTTTAATAATTTCCGATATCAAATCTATCGATGTATTATCTCTGTCAGAAGCTCGGGCAAGCTGTACCGCCTCTGGAAGATCAACCAGTAGAATACGATCAAATTTTTCTGTTGCCTGAGTCTCGATAAGTAAAGGAATAGCGATCAGACAATACGGGTAATCTATACTAGATGCCGCTCTTTCTATTTCCTGATAGATAACAGGATGTAGTAATTCTTCCAATTTCGTTTTGGCTTCTGAATCATTGAATATGATGTTACGAAGTTTATGACGATCAAGTTCACCTTTATCGTTTAATAGCGTACTGCCAAACTCGTCAATAATATTTTTTAAACAAGGTTTTCCAGGCATTACTATAGTTCTCGATATAACATCTGAATCGATAACCGGTACTCCAAGTGATTGAAATATCGATGATACAGTCGATTTACCACTACCAATACCGCCAGTTAACGCAACATGTAAGGTTTTCGACATTTAAATTACGGTATTCAGATAAGCTGACATTATGTAAGGTCCCCATAACATTGAAATCCATCCGGCGATAGCCAAGTATGGACCGAATGGTATAGCTGTATTTCTGTCATGTGATTTAAAAATTATTAATGAAATACCAATAACCGCTCCAACTAGAGAAGATAAAATTATTATTAGTGGAAGCGACTGCCAGCCAAACCATGCACCTAGTACAGCCAATAATTTGAAATCACCGTGGCCCATACCTTCTTTTCCAGTGACCAATTTAAATATGATATAGACCGACCAAAGTGTTCCGTAACCAAATATTGCACCAAGAACGCTTGATTCAATATCCGTAAATACGCCAAAAAGGTTTATTATGATACCAAGCCAAAGCAGCGGTAAGGTAATGTCATCAGGCAAGTATTGAGTATCAAAATCTATCATGCTTAAAGCAATAAGTGACCAAGTTAAAAATAGTGCGAATAATGTCTGAGTGGAAACACCGAAATAGTAAGCAACAATAACTACAGATATACCACTGACTATTTCTATTAGTGGATATCGAATAGAAATTTTATTTTTGCAGTTATTGCATTTCCCCTTTAAGAAAAGGTAGCTAATAACTGGAATGTTCTGGAATGCACTGATTTGATGTTTGCATTTCGGACAGTGAGAACGAGGAGTCACTAAATTAATATTTGCTTGATCTTTATTGAATTTAGCGTCATCAAGATCAAGTAATTCACAGCATTGTTGTTTCCAATCTCTTTCCATCATTACTGGTAATCTCAGTATGACAACGTTCAGAAAACTACCAATCAATAGTCCTAAAACGAAAATAGTAGATAGGTAGAAATAAGGGTGATTAGTTAAGAGTTCAATAATATGTGACACGAATAGTCTCAGTAAGTTGATAATCCAACAATAGTAATTAGTGGATTAGTGAAACAGAATTCGGTGTTTTTAGAGTTGTTTGTGATTAAACCACAGAACCCATTTTAAAGATCGGGAGATACATGCCAATGACGATGCCGCCGATGACAACACCTAGAAATCCCATAATTGCGGGTTCAAGTAGACTCGTTAAGGCTTCAACAGCATCATCAACCTCTTGTTCATACCAATCAGCAACCTTGCCAAGCATGGTATCGATTGCACCTGATTCCTCTCCGATGGCTACCATCTGGACAACCATATTTGGGAATAACCCGGTGTCTCTCATCGATGATTGAAGTTGTGTTCCCGTCGCAATATCATCTTTCATCTTCATTGTGGCATCGTAAAAAACGATATTGCCACATGACCCGGCTACTGACACCATAGCTTCAACTAATGGCGTACCTGCTGCAAACATCGTTTCAAGAGTTCTAGCAAAACGTGCAATTGCCGCTTTCTCCATAATTTCACCGAGGACAGGAAGTTTTAAAATCGCACGGTCCAGAAAATGCTGGACTGCAATAGATCTCTGCTTAATCTCCATTAAGCCAAAGACGGTACCACCCATAACTGCAAAAATAATGTACCAATAAGACACAAAAAAGTCGGAGGTATCGACCAAAAATTGGGTCAGTGCGGGTAAGTCAGCTCCAAAGTCTGAAAATAGTTCAGAAAATTGAGGGATGACAAAGATCATTAAAATCGAGACAACGATAACAGCAGCAACAATAACTGCAGCTGGGTAAAATAATGCCGATTTGATCTTTGATTTTAAAGCCTCAGTTTTTTCCATATAAGAGGCGAGCTTATGTAGAATAGCTTCTAAAATACCAGCATGCTCACCAGCCTCAACTAGATTGCAATAAAGAGCATTAAACTGAAGAGGATGTTTCTTTAAAGCTTCAGTCAGATTATTCCCTGCTTCTACATCACTTTTGATAGTTAAAATTAATTCCTGCATTCCTGCATTTTCATGTCCACGACCGACAATTTCAAAGGCCTGAACCAGTGGCACGCCAGAAGACATCATGGTTGCTAATTGGCGGCTAAAGACGGTGATATCTTTTGGTGTTATTTTAGCTTTACCGCCGCCACCTAGTAGAGGTTTAGATTTCTTTTTAACCTTTATAGGTTTTATGCCTGAACGTCTAAGCCCAGCTTTGACCAGTGCTTCACTCTGGCCACTGGTTTCCCCTTTTACACGCTTACCCGATTTATCCATGCCTTCCCAGGCATACATGTCTGCTTTCTTTGCTTCAGCCATAATAGTTACTCTACGGTTACTCGGTTAACTTCAGTAAGACTGGTCACGCCAGATGCAGCCTTCATCAATCCCGACTTTCGAATATCCCAAATACCTTCAGCAGCAGATTGATCTGCCAACTGTATCGCATTAGCGCCTTCGATAATTAAGCGTTTCATATCATCGGAAATAGGCATGACTTGATATATCCCCGCACGCCCCTTGTAGCCTGGGTTATCATCAGTTATTTCGCCAGGCTCAAATAAGTTAATGCCCTTTGCAATTAAGTCTTCAGGATAGCCTTCATCTCTTAATGCATCATCAGGCATCTCAAATGGTACTCGATTGTTTGGGCTCAGGCGGCGTAGTAGTCTTTGCGCGGTAATCAGGTTGATAGCCGTTGCAACAGCAAACGCCTGGATGCCCATGTCTTGTAAACGCGTTAGAGTTTGTGGACCGTCATTGGTATGTAGGGTAGACATTACCATATGACCTGTTTGTGCAGCTTTAACCGCAATTGATGCCGTACCCAAGTCACGAACCTCACCCACTAAAATAATATCTGGATCTTGACGTAAGAAAGCTTTTAATGCTTTTTCAAAAGTCATTCCAGTTCGTTCGTCTACCTGAACCTGATTAACACCTGGGAGGTTTATTTCAACCGGGTCTTCTGCTGTAGAAATATTAATATCTTCGGTGTTTAATATATTGATACCTGTATACAGTGAAACGGTTTTACCCGAACCAGTTGGGCCTGTTACCAGAAACATGCCATAAGGTTTATGCAAGTTGGTGAGAAACATTTCTTTCTGGTGGTCTTCATATCCTAATTGGTCAATCTGTAGAGCGGCCGCATCTGAATCGAGAATACGCATACAAGACTTTTCGCCAAATAGTGTTGGGCATGTACTGACGCGAAAATCGATTGATTTTGTTTTAGACAGTTTTAGTTTAATGCGCCCATCCTGTGGTACTCGACGTTCAGACACGTCCAGTCTGGACATGACTTTAATACGGGCTGCTATTTTGCTTGATAGGCTCATCGGTGGTTTTGCTACTTCCATTAAAACCCCGTCTATACGAAATCGAACACGGTATGTCTTTTCATAGGGTTCAAAATGAAGGTCAGAGGCGCCTTTTTTGATAGCATCCAACAAACATTTATTGACAAAACGCACAACGGGGGCATCATCAACTTCAGTATCATCTTGTTCCTGAGGACCATCTTCAGCAACTTCCAGATCATCTAGATCATCGAAGTCTTCATCGTCCATATCTCCCAGACCACCTTCAGCAGCTTCAATAGCCTTTTCAATATTCTTAGTTAATTTATCTTCCTCAACGATGATGGCATCCGTTGTTAAACCGGTTGCGAATTTAATTTCATCCAGAGCTTGAATATTTGTGGGGTCAGAAACTGCAACAGCCAAGCGTTTGCCTCGTTTGAAAAGAGGGAGGGCATGATGTTTTTTAATCAGCTCTTCTTTGACCAGTTTGATTATATCGGGATCTATTTCCAGTAGATCAATATCAACCAAAGGTGCGCCAAACTCGTGTGCGGCGGCTAGTGCAATACTGCTGCTGGGGACAAGCTTGTTTTCAACTATAAGACTAACAAAGGGTTTTTTCTTCTTCAGAGACTCTTCGAATGCACTTTGAGCCTTTTCTTCATCAAGTAAGCCATCGAGCACGAGTTTGCGCGCTAACCCACTGAGATTTATTTTTTTTGTTGGAGCAGCCATTACTGTATTCTTGACCTATTGTTATCAAGTATTTATGTTAAATATTAGATTATATGACGTAAATAACCAACTGTTTTAGCTCATAAATAGGGTCTAATCACCTCAAAATATATAAATCCGGACTATTTGTTAATAATTGGTCAAAAATCTGCTCAGGATGCATCTGTTTCTAATGCAGTGAAAATTAATTTCTCATTGGCGACATCAATTTTTATCACAGCGCCAGCACAATATTGGCCTGATAGTATTCTTTCCGCTATTGGCGTCTCAAGTTTATCCTGAATGACACGTTTTAGAGGTCGTGCACCATAGACAGGATCAAACCCTGCCAAGCCTAGATTATTTATAGCTTCTGAGCTCAATTCAAGAGAGATATCCTGATCATGTAAACGCTTACGTAAACGATCGACCTGAATTTCTGCAATCGCCATAATTTGTCTCTGTATTAAGGCATGGAAAACAACAACTTCATCAATGCGGTTGAGGAACTCGGGTCTGAAATGATTGCTGACTTCATGCAGCACCACTTCTTTCATATTGTCATATTCTGAATCAGCGGACATTTCTTGTATCAGGTCAGAACCTAAATTAGAGGTCATCACGATAACCGTATTTCTAAAATCAACAGTACGGCCATGCCCGTCTGTTAAGCGACCATCATCAAGCACTTGTAACAGAATGTTGAATACATCGGCGTGAGCCTTCTCGATTTCATCCAGTAATATCAGGCTATATGGGCGACGGCGGACGGCTTCAGTTAAATAACCGCCTTGTTCGTAACCGACATAACCTGGCGGAGCACCGATTAATCTAGCGACAGCGTGTTTTTCCATGTATTCGGACATATCTATGCGAATAATCGCATCTTCACTATCGAATAAAAATTCTGACAGGCTTTTACAAAGCTCCGTCTTACCAACCCCCGTTGGTCCGAGAAACAGGAAACTGCCATTAGGCTTGTCTGGATCGGAAAGCCCAGCACGTGAGCGACGAATGGCATTGGAAACTGCTGTAATGGCTTGTTCCTGTCCAATGACCCGATTATGTAATATGTCTTCCATAGACAACAGCTTCTCACGTTCGCCTTCGAGCATTTTACTAACAGGGATTCCGGTCCAATTTGCAACAACTTCTGCAATTTCATTCTCAGTCACTTTGTTTCGAAGTAACGTCATCTCTGGCATATCTGCCTGACTCTCCAGATCCAGTTGCTTTTCAAGTCCAGGAATAACACCGTACTGAAGTTCCGACATGCGATTTAAATCGCCAGTACGTTTAGCAGCTTCAAAATCGATTCTTGCCTGTTCCAGTTTTTCTTTAATGTTATGCGAGCCTTGTAAGGCCGCTTTTTCTGATACCCATATTTCTTCCAAATCAGTGAATTCACGTTCAATCTTTTTAATTTCTTCGTCGAGCAATTCAAGACGTTTTTTAGAGGCTGCATCGGTTTCTTTTTTTAATGCTTCACGTTCGATCTTCATCTGGATTAATCTGCGTTCGAGACGGTCCATGGATTCTGGTTTTGAGTCAATCTCAATACTGATTCGACTTGCAGATTCATCAATTAAGTCAATGGCTTTATCAGGTAGCTGCCTGTCTGTGATATAGCGATTAGATAATGTTGCTGCAGCGACGATGGCGGGATCTGTTATCTGCACGTTGTGATGTACTTCGTAGCGCTCTTTGAGGCCGCGCAGAATTGCTATGGTGTCTTCAACAGTCGGTTCATTGACCAATACCTTTTGGAAACGTCGTTCCAAGGCAGCGTCTTTTTCAATATTTTCACGATATTCATTCAGGGTTGTCGCGCCGACACAGTGAAGCTCACCCCTTGCCAGAGCAGGTTTAAGCATATTTCCTGCATCCATTGCGCCTTCGGCCTTTCCGGCACCGACCATGGTATGCACTTCATCTATGAATAAGATTATTTGGCCTTCCTGCTTTGACAAATCATTCAATACTGCTTTTAAGCGTTCTTCGAATTCACCACGAAATTTTGCGCCAGCAATTAATGCCCCCATATCAAGCGATAATACTCTTTTGTGTTTTAAAGATTCAGGGACTTCTCCATTGACAATACGCTGTGCCAAACCCTCTACAATTGCGGTTTTACCTACACCGGGTTCTCCAATCAGGACAGGATTATTTTTAGTGCGGCGTTGTAATACCTGAATAGTGCGTCGGATCTCTTCATCACGACCAATTACCGGATCAAGTTTTCCGTTTTCCGCACGAGCTGTGAGGTCAGTGGTATATTTTTCCAGTGCCTGTCGGTTTTCTTCTGCATTTGAATCGCTAACTTTTTCGCCACCGCGCAGCTTATCTATCGTGTTATTTAATTTATTTTTATCTGCACCAGATTGACGAAAAATCTCTCCCAGTCTACCTTTATCTTCTAGCGCAGCTATGGCGAAGAGTTCACTGGCGATATAGTCATCATTTCTATCCTGAGCAGTTTTATCCATTACATTCAATAATCGTTCAAGATCTCTGCTGATATGGACATCACCCGCTGAACCACTGCCACTAACCGTAGGCATCGTGTCTAGCAATTTACTCAGTTCGGCTCCAAGTTTATTCAGGTTGATATCTGAACTGGAGAGTATGTGAGAAAGAGTTCCCCCATCCTGATTTAATAGGCTATGGGCTAAATGTACGGGTTCAATATACTGATGTTCACGACCAACGGCTAAACTTTGTGCCTCTGCCAGAGCCATTTGCAACTTTGTCGTCAATTTATCGTGTCTCATTTACGTAACCTTAATTTTGTAGTAATTGAACTATTAAGTATGGCCAATTGATAGAGATTCAAGTGTTATTGAGGATATCGCTAAGAGAACAATTGCAATAACAAGCTTGTTATTGCAATTGGAAAAAACATAATGACTTAATTTAGAAAACACCTATATCAATATATGAACGGACTAGTTTCTGAATTGCGACTACATATGACGCTGTTCTAAAATCGTTGATGTTATCGTCCGAGTTATAGGCCTCTTTTAACTGCTGATAACTATTACGCATCGTATCATCAAGTCCAGATCTAACCAGATCCAGTTCGTTAGCACCTTGAACTAATTCTTTTTGCATCCATTCTTCGGATTGTTTTCCTGTCATCGTTTCAAGTATTTGTAACATGTGCGCGCCACGCATTTCATCATGACGCCTTTCCATTCTGCCAAATCGAATATGGGCAAGATTACGCACCCATTCGAAGTATGAAACAGTAACGCCACCTGCATTGACATAGGCATCGGGCAATATAGTTACGCCACTTTGGCGTAAAATATCATCAGCCTCAAAAGTGACTGGTCCGTTCGCTGCTTCAACAATTAATTTGGTTTTTATATTTTCAGCATTCTTTCTAGTTATTTGAGCTTCCATTGCGGCAGGGATTAAGATGTCACACTCAATTTCTAAGCCTGTTGCACCATCCTCTGAGAAGGTGGCATCAGGAAATCCTTTTATAGTTTTATGTTCGTTTATGTGCATCCTTACATCTTCGACACAAAGGCCTTTCTCATTCATTAGTACGCCATCTCGTTCAACGATGGCTATGATGTTGCTCTCATCTTCCTCATCCAGAAGTTTCGCAGCGTAGTAGCCCACGTTTCCCAGCCCTTGAATGACGATGCGTTTTCCACCAAGCCCCGGTTTAAGTCTCGCTGCCTGAACATCATCGGCATTGCGAAAGAATTCACGTATCGCATAAACCACTCCACGGCCGGTTGCTTCGGTTCTACCGACAATGCCACCATGGGCAATGGGTTTTCCCGTGACGCACGCGGCATAATTTATATCCTCAGGATGAAGGTGCTTATAGGTGTCGGCTATCCAGGCCATCTCCCTTTCTCCTGTTCCCATGTCGGGTGCAGGGACATTTTTTGCGGGGCTAAGAAAGCCTTTTCTAACAAGCTCTCGAGCAAATCTTCGAGTAATTTTTTGTAAGTCATCTCGCTTATATTTGGAAGGATCAATTAATAGACCACCTTTTGAACCACCAAAAGGCACGTCAACGATGGCACATTTATATGTCATTAGTGACGCCAAGGCCTCGACTTCATCTTCATTAACGATAGGAGCGAATCGAATACCACCCTTTGAAGGCAATCTATGGTCACTATGCACAGAACGCCACCCAGTGAAGACTTCTATTTTGCCGTTGATTTCTACTGGGAAATTTATTTTTATGGTTGAATTACAAGCTTTGAGAGCGGCTGAAATGCCAGAGTCAATCTCAAGAACGGATAATGCACGATCAACCATGAAGTTGACGCTCTCGCTGAAACTTAGTGATTTATTATTCTTCTTTTGCCCCATTTTTCTTCCCCTGATGATTAATTCAGTTCTTATATATTAAATAAAGCTTAGTCTAATATTTCTACTATTCCATCCAAATCATAGAAGCTGTACGTCCTGTAACTCCTTCGCGCCGATATGAATATAAGAGTTCGTTCATCGTATAGGTACATAATTCACAGTCATAAATCATTCTAATGCCGGAGTTTTTAAGAATTATTTTTACCATATTAACTAACCCGCATCGCCAATGATTTTCGTTTATCTGGATGAAAGCACCCTTGAGTGAAGTTTTGTGCGCTATGCATCGTTCATAAACCTCTTTGCCTACTTCATAGTGGTTACTGCTGATGCATGGGCCTATCCATGCTAATACTGCGTCTGGATTTGAGTATACATTAACAGCTTTTTCAATTATTCCGTTACAGATACCTCTCCAACCAGCATGAATAGCGGCGACTTTTGAGCCAGCGGTATTACAAAATAATATAGGTACACAGTCTGCTGTCATGATAGTGCACACATTATATTGCTTCGTTGTATAGCTGCCATCAGCAGAGATGTTTTTGTGATGATTGTCTAAAGATATAATGTTGGAGCTGTGCGTTTGTTCCAACCAAACGGGTTCTGAAACTAACTTTAGATGTTGGGATAATATTTTCCGATTATTCAAGACGTCTTTCTCATCATCTCCCACATGCAGCCCGAGATTGAGATCGTTAAAAGGAGAGAGGCTAATACCCCCATTTCTGAGAGACGTGCCGGCATGTACATTTCCTGGTGCAGGCCAATTTGCCCACAGCCATCGATCATCTGACGGTTTAGTCATAACTATTTAAAGCATCGATTAACGATTTTATATCGTTGGGTAATTCCGCAATAAACTTCATTTCTTGCTTGCTTTCAGGATGAGTTAGTTCAAGTGAAAAGGCATGCAAAGCTTGGCGATTAAAATTAAGGATGAAATCACGAAGTGATGAATCTACCCCCTTTCGAATAGATTTATTATTTCCATACACCGGGTCACCAACTATTGGGTGTTTAATATGAGACATGTGAACGCGTATTTGATGTGTACGCCCTGTTTCCAGTTGCACATGTAGGTGCGTGTAATGTTGATATTTCTTGAGTATCCTATAGTGCGTAGTCGCTATTTTCCCGTTATTCGTCACAGCCATTTTAATCCGTTGTTTCGGGTGGCGCCCCATCTTGTTTTCAATAGAGCCACCGGAGGTGAGTTGACCACAGACTATCGCTTGGTATTGACGCTTTATATCTCGTTTTTGAAGTTGATCGACTAAACTCGTATGCGCTTCAAGTGTTCGTGCAACAACTAACACCCCCGTGGTGTCTTTATCAAGACGATGAATGATCCCCGCTCGTGGAATAGCGTCAAGGTTTTCGTCAAAATTCAACAAGGCATTAACTAATGTGTGGTTAGGATTTCCTGCGCCAGGATGGACGATCAGTCCAGCAGGTTTGTTAATAATAATTAAAGACTCGTCTTCATGCAGAATAGTTAAATTGATTGCTTCGGCCTGGTGCTTATCGATGTTGTTAATTTCAGTATTTATTTCAATAATGTCACCGTTGTGTACTTCAGTCCGTTGTTTATAGGTTGATTTATTGACGCTCACATCTCCAGCCCTAATCCATGATTGGATCCTTGAACGTGAATGTTCGGGGACTAGTTGAGAAAGCGCTTGATCCAGACGTCTGCCTGCGAGTTCTTCCGGTATGATTATTTGTAATTGAAGTTTAGGCATATGTTTCAAGCTTTGCCCTCAAGATGGGTTTGAGCTAACCTACAGTCTATGCGACATTCAATAATATTTTTACTGATTTTTATAATTTCAGGCTGTTCTCATTTCAAAGATAAGGGCGATGATACTGCTGCTTGGGATGCTGATCGACTCTATACTGAGGCAAGGGGAGAACTGGACTCTGGCTCATTTGATAAGGCAGTCGAGTATTATCAAAAATTAGAGACCAGATTCCCATTCGGTGTCCATGCGCAACAAGCATTAATGGATTTAGCTTTTGCTCATTACAAGAATGAAGAACCGGATGCTGCAATTGCAGCATGTAATCGATTTATTAAATTATACCCTCAAAATGCACACGTCGATTATACCTATTACCTAAAAGGTTTGACGCACTTTAATCGAGGCAAGGGCATGATGCAGCGTTATATGCCTACAGATGAATCTCAACGTGACCCGGGTGCAGCTTTTAGTGCCTTCCAGGAATTTTCTGAGCTTGTTAAACGGTTTCCCGAAAGCCAGTATGTAGCAGATTCAGCAAAGCGGATGCGTTATTTACGAAATATCCTGGCAAAAAATGAGGTGCATGTCGCTAATTATTATATGCGTCGAGGGGCATTCGTCGCAGCTGTTAACAGGGGCAGGTATGTGATAGAAAATTACCCCAAGACACCATCTGTTCCTGATGCCTTAGTTGTTATGGCCAAGGCCTACCGAGTACTGGAGATGGATGATCTTTCCAATGATGCGTTACGTGTGCTAGAACTGAATTACCCTAATCATCCCGGGCTTTATGAAGTGAAGGAAATAGAAGTCGTTAAATAATCATTTATTTTCTGTATAACCCGAACTAATAGGATAACGGCGATCTCTGCCAAAAGCCCTTTCAGTTATTCTGACTCCTGGCGCTGCTTGTCTACGCTTATATTCATTTCTATCTACCAGAGCAATAAGTTTATATACAGCGTCTGCATCATAGCCTGCGGCAATAATTTTTTTCGGATGCCTATCAAGCTCTATATATTGCTCAAGAATAGGATCCAGAATCTCATAATCAGGCAGTGAGTCTTGATCCAGTTGATCATGACGTAGCTCGGCTGTAGGGGGTCTATCGATGACTCTTTCTGGTATTACAGCTTGTTGCGTATTACGCCATTTTGCGAGTCGGTAGACCAGCGTTTTCCATACGTCTTTGAGTGGCGCATAGCCGCCCGCCATATCACCATAGAGCGTGGCATAACCAACAGCCATTTCACTTTTGTTTCCGGTTGTTAAAACTATCTTTCCACTTTTATTGGAAACCGCCATGAGTAAAATGCCTCTACAACGGGCCTGAATATTTTCTTCTGTAGTGTCGGTAGGTAAATCTTTAAAACGAGGTTCTAGTGCTTTTAGCAAAGCTTCAAAAGGTTGTTCAATAGAAATTATTTCATAATCAACATTAAGCATTTTTGCTTGTAGACAGGCATCTTCATTACTCATGTCTGCGGTATAGCGCGAAGGCATAATCAATACTTCAACATTTTTAGATCCTAAAGCATCGACAGCAATGCTGAGAGTGAGTGCTGAATCGATTCCGCCTGATAGACCAATAAGCGCTCCTTTAAAGTTATTCTTTCTTACGTAATCTTTTACGCCAAGGACAAGTGCGTTGTATATATTCTCTTCCTCGTTTGATGGCGCAGTATATACATTATTTAGTTTATGATTATTCGGGCACTCTAAATCTAATGTAGTACTGTATAAGCCTTCTATAAATTGTGGTGCATGGAAAATACGTTTGCCATGATTATCAATAATCATTGAGTTGCCATCAAACACGAGTTCGTCTTGGCCGCCTACTAGGTTGGTATAGACGATATACAAACCTGAGTTCAAAGCTTGTTTTGAAATTATTTCTTCTCGTTGTGATAACTTGTTTTTATGATAGGGCGATGCATTCATATTAAATAAAAGTTGCGCTCCTGCGGCTGCAATCTCTTGAGTGAACTCTGGTACCCAGACATCTTCGCAGATACTTATTGCTGCTTTAATACCATTAATGTCAAACAAGCAATGTTCGGTTCCTTTCTTGAAATAACGTTTTTCATCGAACACACCGTAGTTCGGCAAGTTTTGTTTGAAATAGGTTTGTAATATTTTTTTGTTTTTAATAAGGCTGCAAGCATTGTATAGCTCACCTTCATGTAAACAGGGATAACCGATTAGTACATGAATGTTATTTGTAGCAGTTATAATTTCATCTAGTGCTTTTCTCGTAGTGTCTAGGAAAGCAGGTCTTAATAGTAAATCTTCTGGCGGGTAAGAACTAATAGTGAGTTCTGGGAAAATAATTATGTCAGCGTTATAAGTTGAACAAGCAGTATCTATAGACGCAATTATTTTTTTTGTATTACCCTCAAGATCGCCAACGGTAAGGTTTAATTGAGCTAGTATAATATGCAGTTGATTTGCAGACATGTTTTCATGATCTAACTAAAAGCCTAGAAACTGATTTTATCTGCTTGTTAAAATAACAAGCAGATAAAAGATGTGTTCAAGTTTAGGGTAGATATATTAATCCTTGATAAAAGGCTAGGGCATTATGGATGCAATGGCAGTTCCTAGTTCACTTGGTGAGCGAACAGTTTTAACATTTGCTTCATCAAGAGCGGCAAATTTATCATCGGCAGTCCCTTTCCCTCCTGAAATAATAGCGCCAGCATGGCCCATTCTTTTTCCGGGCGGGGCAGTGACGCCAGCGATGTAGCCAACGACAGGTTTAGTAACATTATCCTTAATAAACTGTGCTGCTTCTTCTTCTGCTGTGCCACCTATCTCACCAACCATTATGATACCTTTCGTATCAGGATCTTCTTGAAATAACGCCAAGCAATCAATGAAGTTCGTGCCATTAATAGGATCGCCGCCAATACCCACACAAGTACTTTGTCCAAGTCCGTTCATTGTGGTTTGATGAACCGCTTCGTAGGTCAGTGTTCCTGAGCGTGAAACTACGCCGATACTGCCAACTTTATGAATACTGCCTGGCATTATGCCTATCTTGCATTGGCCAGGCGTAATGACGCCGGGACAGTTAGGCCCAACAAGTCTTATCTCTGGAAATTGGTCAACATAAGCTCTTGCCTTAACCATGTCTAATACTGGTATGCCTTCAGTGATACAGACGATGATATTAATTCCGGCTTCTGCAGCTTCTGTTATCGCTTCTGCTGCGAATGCAGGCGGTACCATAATCATGCTTGCATTAGCCCCAGTTTCATTTACTGCGTCTGTAACCGTATCAAACACAGGCTTGTTCAGATGTTTTTCACCACCCTTCCCAGGAGTAACGCCACCAACTAGTTGTGTTCCGTATTCAATGGCTTGTTCTGAATGGAATGTACCTTGACGACCGGTAAAACCTTGCACAATTACTTTAGTGTTTTTGTCGATTAAAATTGCCATTATTTTGCTCCTCCAACAGCAGCAACTGCCTTTTGGGCAGCATCAGAGAGATCCTCTGCTGCAAGTAAGTCAAGTCCACTTTTTGCGAGAGCGGCTTTACCTTCGTTTACATTGGTACCTTCTAATCTAACGACTACGGGCACATCAACGCCTACTTCTTTTACCGCTTGAATAATTCCTTCTGCAATCAAATCACAGCGGACGATACCGCCAAAGATATTGACTAATATAGCTTCTACATTTTTGTCAGAGACAATTAACTTGAATGCTTCCGCAACTCTCTCTGCAGTTGCGCCGCCGCCGACATCAAGAAAGTTTGCAGGTTTGCCGCCGTGTAGTTGAATAATATCCATCGTTGCCATTGCTAAGCCAGCACCATTGACCATGCAGGCAATGTTGCCATCCAGAGTGATATAGTTAAGATCAAACTGCCTTGCGATATTTTCTTTTTCATCTTCTTGAGTTGGATCTCGTAGCTCTTCAAGTTTGGGGTGCCTAAAGAGGGCATTGTCATCTATCCCCACCTTTGCATCGATGGCGACTAAATTGCCTTCTTTGTTAATAATGAGTGGGTTGATTTCAACTAGGCTCAGATCATTTTCGGTAAATAATTTGTACAAGCCTTGCAATATAGAGGTCAACTGCTTTCTCTGATTATTATCAAAACCTAGCGCAAAGCCGATCCGACGAGATTGATGACCTTGCAGCCCAAGCACGGGATCGACAATAACGCTTATAATCTTTTCCGGTTGAGTGGCGGCTACTTCTTCAATGTCCATTCCACCTTCTGTTGATGCCATAATGGCGACTCTTCGACTAGCACGGTCGACGACTAAGCCGAGATATAGCTCAGAGGCGATATCAGAAAGTGATGCAATTAAGACTCTGTTAACAGGCTGTCCATGAGGTGCGGATTGTTTCGTGACTAACTGAGAACCAAGTAATGAATCGACAATAGACTCCAATTCCTCTTCTCCTTTTGCAATTTTTACGCCGCCCGCCTTGCCTCGCCCGCCAGCATGAACCTGAGCCTTGACTATCCAGCCATCACCACCTAGCTCTGATGCGCATTGTTTTGCCTCAGCAACACTTTGTGCTGATTTGCCTGACGGGGTGGGTATGCCATAGTCATCGAATAGTTTTTTAGCCTGATATTCGTGTAGGTTCATGTTATGTCCTTAACAGTGATAGATTGAGATAATGTTGTAAGAAATGTGTTATTTCTTAAAAAATAGTCGTTGTATTCAACAAATTTAATCAATTATGGTGCATTTTTAATGAATTTAATCGTCATAGTCATTTATTAAGCCATCAATTATCCATAATCTTATATTATTCGACCTATAGTTTCGACATTAAAATATAGGCCACAATAAACGTGCCAAATAAAAATAATCTATAATACTTGATGGAAAATTTTAATAAAAAAGCATCGGTTTCGTATGATCAAGATTCCATAAATTGGCAAGCACTAGCCTATTTTAATTATTATCGGATATTACTTTCAGGATTATTTCTGCTTTTAGTCTATATCGGTCGCTTACCCCAACCACTGGGTAGTCTTGATGAGGAACTGTTTTCTATCGCATGTCATAGCTATTTATTGATAGCTATAGTTTTTAGTTATTTTATTCGATGTGAATTTCCAAGGTTTAATCTTCAGGTTGCATTCCATGTCTTGATAGACATCATCATGTTGAGTTTGTTGATGTATTCAAGTAATGGGCTTAGCAGCGGTTTTGGGTTGTTGATTGCAATTGCTGTTGCCGGAGGCAGTCTTCTTCGAGTAGGAAAAATAGCAATCCTGTTTGCTGCTATCGCAACTTTTTTCGTGCTTGGGCATGAAGTTTATCTTCAGTTTTTTGAATTTTATTATTCGGTAAATTACACCCATGCAGGAATTCTAGGTGCTACGTTTTTTATAATAGCTATTATTGGCAATTTACTTGCTACCAAAGTAAAAGAAACTGAAGCATTAGCAGAGTTGCAAGCAATTGAAATAAATGAGCTTGCGAAACTAAATGAACATATTGTCCAGAGGATGCGGTCCGGGATCATGGTATTGGATCGCGACATGAATATCTTGTTAATAAATAAATCTGCAAAGCATTTAATTGGACAACATGGCGAAAGCACTAACAAAGCTTCATATTTCATTAGTTTTTATATAAAAGAACATCTTGATGTCTGGCTCCAAAATAGTGATAAACAGAATATTATTATTAAATTTGATGAAGGTGAAGTTGAACTTCAAGTCTCATTTATAAAGTTAACATTAGAATCAAGTTATCAAGTTTTAATTTTTATTGAAAACTTTTCTCGAGTGAAACAACGTGCGCAGCATTTAAAGCTTGCTTCACTTGGTAGACTTACTGCAAGTATCGCGCATGAAGTCAGAAATCCATTAGGTGCAATTAATCATGCTAGTCAATTATTATGTGAATCTGAATCTCTTACAGTTGAAGACCTACGGTTAACCGAAATAATTAACGACCATTCACTTCGTATAAATAATATAATAGAGAATGTTTTAAGTATTAGTCGCAGAGAAAAAACAACATCTGAAGAGTTCGCTTTAATCCCGTGGTTGATTAAGTTTATTGACGAGTTTGCAACAGGATGTGAATTGCCTAAGAACTGTGTGCGCCTGGAAGAAAATAAGAATGATATATTTGTGAGGATGGATCCTTCTCAATTATACCAAGTATTATGGAATCTATGCGAAAATGCTAAACGCTATAGTAGGGGTATTCCAATTGTGACATTGTTGTGTGATGTCGGTGATGACTCACAAAGACCATACATCGATATTATTGATTATGGCATGGGTATATCAAATGAAATTAAGGAACAATTGTTTGAACCATTTTTCACAACTGAAACAAAAGGTTCTGGATTAGGTTTGTATCTGGCGCGTGAACTTTGCGAGGCAAATCAAGCAACTCTAATTCTTCATACAACATCAACTAAAGGAACAATATTTAGAGTGAGTTTTATGCCTATCAATAAATCGGAAGAGTTGGAATAGGAATGCCGCAACTTGTATTAATTATAGATGACGAACCTGATATTCGAGAATTATTGGGGATAACTCTGAAACGAATGAACATCGACAGTTATTGTGCGGAGGATCTGGCAGTGGCGAGGACTCTATTAAGCCAGCATAAGTTTGACCTGTGTTTAACAGATATGAAATTACCTGATGGAGACGGTGTAGAATTTGTTGATGAAATGCAGATGAACTTTCCGCAAATCCCTATTGCTGTAATTACCGCGCATGGGAGCATGGATAGTGCTATTCAAGCATTGAAGTATGGCGCATTTGATTTTTTAACAAAACCAATCGATCTGAATACATTAAGAACAGTAGTGCAAAGTGCATTAAAAGCAAGATTAAAAAAAGATACAAAAAAACAAATGATCATTGGTGTTAGTAAGGTAATGCAAGATTTACAAAAGAAGATTGAAAAAGTTGCTCACAGTCAAGCCCCGATCTATATCAGTGGTGAATCAGGAACGGGTAAAGAATTAGTTGCCAATATGATTCATGATTATGGACCTCGCGCGGATAAACCCTTTATTCCAATCAATTGTGGCGCGATTCCATCCGATTTAATGGAGAGTGAATTATTTGGGCATAAAAAAGGGAGTTTTACTGGTGCGTTGACTGATAAAGGGGGCCTTTTTCAAGCTGCAGACGGGGGGACACTATTTCTTGATGAAATTGCTGAACTACCACAACATATGCAGGTTAAATTACTTCGCGCGATTCAGGAAAAGGTGATCCGACCTGTTGGTTCTCAGAACGAAATAAAAGTGGATGTTAGAATACTAAGTGCGACGAACTACGATTTGTCTGAGCGCGTTAAACAAAAAATGTTTCGTCAGGATTTGTTTTACAGAATTAATGTCATCGAATTAAAAATTCCGCCATTAAGAGAAAGAACAAATGATATCTTATTGCTTGCCGATCATATTCTTGACGCAATGGTTCAGGTTTCAGGCAATAAAAAGCAGGAATTAAGTGATGATGTGAAAAAATTACTTGAGTCATATCAATTTCCAGGAAATGTCAGGGAATTGGAGAACATACTTGAACGTGCAGTAACATTATGCAGTAATAATATTATCAGCTTAGAAGATATTCAGCTTTCAGAACCTGTCAAAAAAGTAGTATCAAACAACGCTGCTCTGGATTCAGTGTTGGATGATATAGAAAAACAGAAAATCATTGAGGCCTTGGAAAAAACACGATGGAATAAAACAGCAGCAGCGAAATTACTGGGAATCAGTTTTCGCGCATTACGTTATCGACTTGAGAAATTAGGTCTCAATTGATGTTTCGACAATACAAAAAAGCACGACATAATAATGTGTTGAAAAGTTTTATATGAGTGAAACAAATGAAAACATTTCGTTGTTGAATAAGCATAACAAAATATGGAATGAGAAGTTATTGCTTCGGAAGATATACAGAGACTTTTATATATTAATAAAACAAAACCTTGTTTTAAATAATACAGGGAAAATAGTTGAGCTGGGTTCAGGCATAGGGAAAATAAAGGAAATTATTCCTGAATGTATATGCACTGATCAGCATGATAGTAGTTATATAGATGGTATGGAGAACGCATATAATTTATCTTACCAGGATAACTCAATATCCAACTTGATATTGTTTGACGTTTTTCACCATTTAAAATATCCCGGAGATGCCTTAAAAGAATTCAATAGGGTGCTCATGGAATCTGGGAGGTTATTAATTTTCGAGCCGCATCTAAGTTTATTGGGGTTATTAGTCTATGGTTTTTTTCATCCAGAACCATTGAGATTAAATAATAAAATTGAGTGGAATAGTGCTTCACAATCATTGACATTTGATCAGCAATATTACGCAGCGCAAGGTAATGCAAGCAGAATATTTTGTTGGGAAAAATGTATAAGAATTAAAAAAAATTGGAATGCACTAAAAATTATTAAAATACCAGCTATTTCTTATGTTGCTAGTGGAGGCTATACAGGAACGCAATTATATCCATCAAGATTTTTTGCTTTAATGCAGATAATAGATCGGCTATGTGCTTGTTTGCCTCGCGTCTTTGCTACGAGAATGCTTATAGTTCTAGAAAAGAAATAGTTAGGCCAACAATAAATGTTATACAAATTAAGTAAGACGTATTAACGACCATAATCATTTAGTCTATGTCTTAAATATTATATGAAGATTTTTGTTTATCATGAGTGAATTAAAGCGTAAGGACAAAATAAGAAGAATGGCCGATCAGTATGCTTGTGATCGTACAATATGGAAGCAGAAAAACGTATTTTTTCATCAACAGGATCAACGTTATTTGTCTTTTTTAGTATCAAATAACTCAAGGATTTTAGATTTAGGTTGTGGTAATGGGGACTTGCTTGCATCGCTTGAGCCTTCGCGGGGTGTGGGCATTGATTTCAGTGAGAAGGCGATTGATATAGCGAGAAAGGAACATCCTGAACATACCTTTTATGTTGCAGATGTTGAAAATAAAAAAGCAATTGAAATTATTGATGAAAAATTCGATTTTATAATTCTTTCCGACACCATTGGCTCACTAGTGGATTGTCAAAAAACACTATTTCAGCTTCATCCCTTATGCACCAGAGAAACAAGAATCATTATTAGCTATTACACGTACTTTTGGGAGCCGGTCTTAAAACTCGCCGAAATAATCGGTTTGAAGATGCCACAAGTGGAACAAAATTACATGGCAACAAGTGATATTGTTAATATTTTAGAACTTGCTGATTTTGATATCGTCGGTTGTGATTGGCGACAATTACTACCCTTACGTATGGCAGGATTAGGAAATGTAATTAATAAATATATAGCGACACTCCCCATCGTGCGTCGTTTTTGTTTGAGAAATTACGTGATTGCAAGATCGCTTAAACAGATTCTACCTAAAAACAAAAGCTGCTCAATTATAATTCCTTGTCGAAATGAAAAGGGTAATATTGAATCTGCAGTACAACGAATTCCGCAATTTACTGAAGAGATTGAAATTATCTTTGTTGAGGGCCATAGCACTGATGGGACATATGAAGAAATAGAGCGAGTGATAGGTAAATACCCTAAGTCGAACATCAAACTATTGAGACAATTAGGTAAAGGTAAAGCTGATGCAACATTTATGGGATTTGATAATGCACAAGGTGAAGTGTTAATAATACTTGATGGAGATCTTACGGTTCCACCTGAGGAACTCGATAAATTTTGGAACGCAATAACCTCGGGGAAAGGAGAATATATAAATGGGAGTAGGCTCATTTACCCTATGGAAGAAGAGGCGATGCGATTTTTAAATTTAATTGCAAACTGGGGTTTTTCATTAATGTTTACCTGGCTCTTGAATCAAAGGTATACGGATACATTATGTGGTACCAAAGTATTGACTAAATCAGATTACATAAGGATGAAGAAAGAAAGAGACTATTTTAAATTCTATGATCCTTTTGGTGATTTTGATCTATTGTTTTGTTCTTCGAAGTTAAATTTGAAAATGGTTGAAATTCCTATAAATTATAAACAACGGCGTTATGGTAATACGCAAATACAAAGATTTAGAAATGGTTGGCAATTATTAAAGATAGTCTTGTATGGCTATAAAAAGTTGAAAGCATTTTAAGATGTTTTTAATAATCTGATTATTAAAAATTTCTTCTGCTACAGTTGATATGACAATTTACGTCACATTCGGACATAGAATGTTAATAGTTTTGTGTTGTCAGATTGTAATTTAATTAGCATAGTCAATTATTATTCATAATATACAAAGAGTTATGGATAATATTTAATTGAAAACTAATTGGCATAGATTCTGCAGTACACTTACACGCAGTTCAAAATGGCGTACTATCCAAATATAATTGGAGTATCAAATTTTAAGTAATCTTTGCAAAGATTGTTATTAAATAAAACCAACTCAAAGGAGTTAAAAAAGATGAAAAAAACACAACAGGGTTTTACCCTCATAGAATTAATGATTGTTGTTGCAATTATCGGTATTCTTGCCGCAGTTGCTATCCCTTCATATCAAGACTATACCAAGCGTGCACACGTCTCTGAAGGTCTAGGTTTGGCCGGTGCTGCTAAAACGGGTGTGTCCGAATATTATGGTTCTATGGGTGCTTGGCCTAGTTCAAATGCTATGGCTGGAATTGGGGCTGCTGCAAGTATTAACGGTAATGCGGTTAAAACTGTCACAGTTGGTGCTAGCGGTACTATTCTTATCACTTATAATACAAAAGTAGATAGCGCTGATAACTCTACTCTTCTTTTATCACCTTCAGATACCGGTGGTTCTATAAGTTGGTTATGTAACACTGGTTCGGTGCCATCTAAGTTGCGACCTTCTAATTGTAGATAATTCGAAGCTATTTCAACAGGTAGTAATAAAAACCCCTCTTCTGAGGGGTTTTTTTATGGGTGTGATATAAACTAGATAGTTTAGTTATCTATTTATTGATACTTTAAATTTATTCTAAATAACTTTAGATGAATCAGTATTAATATGTACGACACATCTAAAAAAGCATAACGTATCTTGACCGTGTACATTATATGCAAACTATAAATATGACCTTACCTATGAGCGTGAATCAGCGATATGCATTTTTCTTATTTATTATTGCAGTACTAGTTTATCTGCCTGGTCTACCAGGTGAGTTCATTTATGACGATTATTTTAATATTCTCCAAAACCCAGCGATCAATAATTCTGAATTAAGTTTATTAGATGCTTGGACAGCATCGATATCAGGAACATCTGGACCGTTAGGGCGCCCGTTAGCAATGTTAAGTTTCTACTTAAACTATCATTTAGCTGGTTTCTCTCCGCTTAGTTTTAAATTAGTCAATATTTTGGTTCATGCACTGAATACGGTCATTGTATTTTTTATCGTATCCAAACTATTAAGTTTATTAGCAATCAGGACAAATTTTTCAAGTGAGATTGTAGATATTAGGTCGACTGCATTTTGGTCAACAATAATTTGGGCTGTCCATCCCATAAATTTAACAGCAGTTTTATACGTAGTACAAAGAATGACGAGTATGGCCGCCATGTTTACGTTACTAGGTATATATTGCTATATAACATTACGTGAAAAGATAGAAAATAATTTATCACAATTTATCTCTAAACTAATATTGATAATATTGTTTGGACTTGTATCAGCATTGTGTAAAGAGAATGGATTATTATTATTTGTATTTTTATTGGCGATAGAATGCTTTTTTTTCCATTGGCATGTTAATACATTGTCTGAGCGACAATGTTTAAATATTTTTTATTTTATTGTGATTTTTTTGCCTTCGTGTTTGGCAATATTTATGTTATTGAATGGAGAGTTAACGGCAAAATATAGTGGCAGATCATTTGATTTAATTGAAAGGTCGTTAACTCAATTTCGTGTCATTTGGTTTTATATTTTTCAAATACTATTACCTCAAGCTGATATCTTTGGTTTGCATCATGATGATTTTATTCTATCTAAAAGTATTGTTGAACCTATATCTACACTCTGGGCAACAGCATCACTTGTTTTACTTTCTTTTTTTGCAATTAGACATAGAAAAAAAATACCATGGCTGGCTTTCGGGCTTACATTTTTTTTCATTGGTCACTTGATGGAGTCAACAATTCTTCCTCTGAATTTAGTTCATGAACACAGGAACTATCTTCCTTCGATTGGTTTAATTATTATCTTTGTAATATCACTTAATTTAATGGTGAATAAGATAAAGTTTATTAATAAGCATTATTTTTTTGCCGTAATTACATTACTTTTTACTATACTTACAATTAGCCGAGCTCATGATTGGAGTGATGTTATTCTATTAGGTGAAAGGTTAGTGCAGCATCATCCCAACTCCGTCACTTCAAATTATGAGATGGGTTATGCTTACACTAAAAAATACTTACAAACCAAAAACCCTGTTTTTGGAACTGCAGCAAAAGTAGCCCTACGCAAAGCAGAAACGCTCGCGATTAATACGACACAGCCGGCAATTGCACTTATCCATTTAAATGCGATGCTTGGTGAAGAGGAAGATCAAAGCATTATAAACAAGCTCGTGATTAACTTGAAGAATAACAAGATCAATAATACTGAGATAGTAGAGTTACGTCAGCTTATTAACTGTCAGGTCGAATCCAAATGTAATTTAACTTCTACTACGATACACAGCTTATTTTCTAGTATTTTAGAAAATGAAAAGGTAACAGGAAGATTAAGTGATGATGTGCGTTATATATATTCTTCGTACCTAGTGACCATCCCTAATGGAGCAAGTCAAGGCTTAGCCATCATGCGAGATGTCGTTTTAAGGAATCCGAACACGCTTGAGTATCAAATAAAATTAATATCAATATTGTTGACCAATGAAAAAGTTAATGAGGCGAATATGCTCATGAAAGACTTAAATAAAAGTCATGGCATAAAGTTTCATACTATCAAAGAATGACATGCTATTAGGCGTTTTCAGTTCTATTTGAAGAAATTATAATTAAGCCAGACCAAATGAAAACAATTATTTATGTTGTTAAAAATTTATTAGATTCTGGCGTCATAAAAATTAATATAATAAGAAATTAATGTGAAAACAAAATCCATTACTCTTCTCTCTAGCACTATTTTATTTTGTTTGGCGTTTTTTATTTTTAAGTCGTCATTAGGGTACGATTTTGTATGGGATGATCGAGAAATTATTGTTAATAACGAGCATATCAGGTCGTTTAGCTTTAATAGCATGCTTTGGGCATTTACGAACACTCTGGGTGGTCATTATCAACCATTAACATGGTTGTCTTTCATCATGAATTACCATGTCTGGGGTCTGGAAAGTTATGGTTACAGGTTAACTAATATATTACTGCACAGTATTAATGCTGTGCTGTTAATGCTGGTGATCTATTCGGCTTTAAGATTGTTTAATAAATTATCTTCGAATAATTTAAATTTAATAATATCATCTCTAGTTGGGGCATCAATTTTTTCATTACACCCATTAAGAGTAGAGTCTGTCGTATGGGTGACTGAAAGAAGAGATGTCTTCAGTGCATTATTTTTGTTAATAAGTTTTCTTGCATATCTACATTTCAGGTTTCATAAAGAAGTACTCGCATCAAGTAATATATTTAAGAAGAAATTATATATTATTTCTTTTTGTTCTTTTTTCCTGTCATTGTTATGTAAGGCATGGGCAATTACTTTTCCTGTGGTGTTAGTTCTAGTAGATATAGCAATTCTTAATTCCACGAAGCCCACAGTTGCCTTTATGATGAATAGTATAAAAACCAAGATCCCATTTATCATTATATCTTTCTTATTTGCATTGATAGGTGTCTTTGCGGCGAATACATCAGGAGCGATGGTTTCTTGGGAAAAATTAACTCTGGTAGATAGAATTCTGCAGGCAAGTTACGGTTTTAATATGTATTTATTGAATACATTATATCCTTCAAATTTATCGCCATTATATTTGTTAGGGAAAACGAATTTTTATGATATTAAGTTTTATGCGCATTTCTTTGTTTTTATATTCGTATTTGTAACTGCATTTCTGATAAGAAAAAAATATCATTGGCCATTATATTTTTTGCTAATTTATTTAGTGATTATCTTTCCGGTTCTCGGTTTTTCCCAAAGTGGCCCACAGATAATGGCAGATCGGTATGCCTACATTGCTTTAATGCCGTTTTATTTTGTTTTGAGCTATATGACCTTAAAAGGATTGAGAATAAGTTTTAAACAAGAAAAAAATAAAAAAATAATGCTACTGTTTTCTATGCTACTAGTATACGTAATTATATTATGTGCATTAGTAAACAGTACGAAAAGACAAATCTTAATATGGGAAAATGAGGAAACATTGTGGTCACATGCAATAAATGTTGATAAATCAAATTACAGAGCTCTTAGCAACAGAGCCGATTACAGAATGAAGAAAAAATGGTACAACAAAGCCATTGAGGATTATTCTTCAGTTCTACAACTAGACGAGAATAATGCCTATGCTTTAAATGGAAGAGCGTCAGCTAGAATTTATTTGGGAGATTTAAATGGCGCAATCGAGGATTTAAATTCTGCGTTGCTCAAGGCACCTAATAATATTGAAGTCTTGTTAAATAGAGGGGTTGCTAATAATAATCTTGGCAACGTGGATATGGCAAAAAATGATTTTCAGGCAATTATTAAAGATTATCCAGAACATGAAAAAGCAAATTACTATCTTGGCATAAGTTATTTTTCATTAAATGAATTTAATATGGCGATTAAATTATTGACAAAGGTTAATCTTGCTAATCCAGGTCATATTGACTCTATATATTATCGTGGTCTTTCTCACTTAAATATTGGAAATCAACCACAAGCAAAAAAAGATTTTGAATACGTTTTGTTGAAGTTACATAATGACGCTATTCTATATAAAAACGCTGAGCAGCAGCTCAAACTGCTAAATGTTCCTTAAATTTATTTAAAACATTATGAATAAAAGCCTAAGTATTATATTACCAGCAAAGAATGAATCGGCTTCTTTGAAAATATTGTTGCCTGAATTAACATCCTTATATGCTGATGCCGAAATTATCATTGTTAATGATGGGTCTGATGACGATACATTAAGTATATGTAATAAGTATGCTGTGAAAGTTATTAATCATCCATACTCGAAGGGTAATGGCGCATCAATAAAATCAGGCGCGCGGTTTGCAACAGGTGAAATACTAGTTTTCATGGATGCTGATGGCCAGCACAGACCAGATGATATAAAAAGTTTACTCAACGGCATTGATGAAAATCACGATATGGTTATTGGTGCTCGGGAACGAATAACACACGCCAGCATTCCAAGGTATGTCGCTAATGTATTTTATAATAAACTAGCTAGCTATATGTCAGGACATAAAATAGATGACTTGACCTCGGGTTTTAGAGCAGTAAAAGCAGATGTATTTAAACAGTTTTTATATCTGTTGCCAAATGGATTCTCTTATCCAACTACCATCACTATGGCCTTGTTTAGATCCGGCTACAGTATCAAATATGTTCCAATATCTTGCGAGCAAAGAACAGGTAATAGTCATATTAAATTAATTAAAGACGGGTTTAAGTTTTTATTAATCATTTTTAGAGTTACTGCACTATATTCACCATTAAAAATATTTTTTCCAGCTAGCTTAAGTCTTTTTATTATAGGTTTATCCTATTATGGATATACTTATTTTTATCATGGGCGTTTTACTAATATGGGTATATTCATATTTTTAACATCAGTAATTATTTTCCTCATAGGTTTATTGTCAGAGCAAATAACATTTCTTATTTATAGTCAAAATCAAAAAAAGGATGATTGAACAGTTATTATTACACTGTTTAGAATTATAAATTTTGTCTATTTATGTACAGTCCTGAACATAAAAAACATATCCTTGTAGTAAGCTCTACGTTTCCACGTTGGCTTGATGATACTGATCCGCCATTTGTAAATGAATTAAGTAAACGCTTGGTCAACAAAGGTATCGAGGTCGATGTTTTGGCTCCACATGCATTTGGGTCTGAAAAAAAAGAAGTACTGGACGGCATCAATGTATATCGATATCAATACTTCTTTAGTAAATGGCAATTGCTTGCATATGATGGTGGAATTATTGCAAATCTTAAAAAAAATAAGTTACTTTACCTATTAGTTCCAATATTTATATTTTCACAGACATGGTCACTATTAACGTTATTAAAAAAAAATAAATATGATCTCATTCATGCCCATTGGTTAATACCACAAGGCTTAATAGCTGTATTCATCTCAAAGTATCTATATAAAGACTGCCCTAAAATATTATGTACATCACACGGGAGTGATTTATTTTCTTTCCAGTCATTTTTGTTTAAAAGTATTAAAAAGTGGGTTTTGAACTATTCTGATGGAATAACCGTTGTAAGTGAGCATATGCGGGAAAATTGTTTACAGATCACAAACATTAAAGAAAAAATACATGTCTGCTCAATGGGTGTTGATTTAGTAAATACATTTATGCCATTAGCAAATATAAAACAAGACAATAATAAAATATTGTTTGTTGGAAGGCTAGTTGAAGAAAAGAATGTAAATATTTTACTGGAAGCAATGCATAGTCTTATCCAGAAATATCCAAAATTAAAATTATTCATCGTAGGTGATGGTCCTGAAAGATGTCAATTAGAAGCACTGTGTAAAGAATTGAGTATTGAGCATGCTGTCGAATTCATTGGGGCAATAAATCATAATCAATTACCAGAAATATATTCATCATCAACAATAGCTGTGATGACCTCAAAACGAGAAGGGCTAGGATTGGTAGCAATTGAAGCCATGGGCTGCGGATGTGTTGTCATCGCACCATCATTACCAGCAATGGAAGATATTATCGAGAATGGTGTAAATGGAGTTTTAGTAAAGCCTGGAGATTCAGTGCAGCTCGCGAATGCAGTTGAAAATATATTAGTGAATAAAGAAACTAAAAATATGATTGTTGCAAATGCCAGGCAAAGTGTAATAGATAAGTTTGACTGGGGAGTCATCGTTAATAAATACAGAGAGATAATCGAGTCTATGAGTGAGAAAGAATAATTCGTATGAAATTAATTGCTAATATTAAATAAATTTGGTTGGTTTAAATATTCGACTATATGCCCAAATTTGTGATGCTGTTCATAACATTCCTTCTTGAAATATCAAACATATCCGCTATTATGTTCTAATTAATAGAACATAATAGCGGATGTTATATGTCGATTCTATCTTCACTTATTGCCTCAAAAACACGTATTAAGATATTGATGCGTTTGTTTCTAAATCCGGATCAACAGGCATATTTACGTGAATTATCTGATGATTTTAGTGTATCTCCCAGTCAAGTTTCAGGTGAATTGCAGCAATTAAGTGATGCAGGTTTGTTAAACAGCAGCAAGTCAGGCAGGCAAATTAATTATCGTGCTAATACTGAACATCCTTTATTCCCCGAGCTTCATTCGATGGTCAAGAAAGCCTTAGGCATGGATCAGATCCTTGAAAGTATTCTGGAACGTTTGGGCAACCTAAAGCAGGCGTATTTAATTGATGATTATGCACAAGGTAAAGATACGGGGCTGGTGGATTTGTTATTAGTTGGCGATATCGACCTTGAAAGTCTCCAAGATCTTGTTAAAAAGACGGAAAAATACATAGCTAGGAAAATACGAACGTTGGTATTAACTGAAGATGAATTTAAAAACATGGATAAGTTATTTATGCAAAAACCCAGAGTGCTGTTGTGGGAATCTGGGTTGGAAACAAACGAAATATAACGAGATATTTAAGTTGATAGTTTAAAACATGCGATACCTTTAATTAGGTCCTGTATGGCGGTAGCGTGTCTAAATCAATATTATATAAGATTAAGTCATCAAATATGAATGAATCTAAACAAGATAATTGGGATATTGAAATCTACCCAAAGAGCAGTTTGTTTGATATTGATTTAACAGAGATATGGAAATATCGTGATCTGATATATTTGTTTGTACATAGAGATTTTGTTGCAGAGTACAAGCAGACAATACTTGGTCCAGCCTGGCACTTCATACAACCATTATTTACTACTATTATTTTTACAATAATTTTTGGGAAGATTGCGCAAATACCAACAGACGGTTTGCCGCCATTTTTGTTTTATATGTCAGGAATAGTGATATGGACATATTTTTCTAATGTACTTACTGCAACATCCAATACATTTATTGGCAATGCAGCCATATTCGGTAAGGTATATTTTCCGAGAATGGTAATGCCATTAGCCAATATATTCTCGAAACTGATTGCTTTCGTAATTCAATTCTTCTTCTTCTTATGTTTTCTCGGATACTTTACATGGCAAGGTTCGAAAATTCAGCCAAATATCTGGGTGCTGGCAACGCCGTTAATGTTATTTATGATGGCAGCACTGTCACTTGGTTTAGGTATTATCATTTCTGCCATGACGACACGTTACAGAGATTTAAGAATACTGGTGGGTTTCGGAGTGCAGTTGCTGATGTACGTTAGTCCAATAATTTATCCGTTATCAACATTGCCAGAAGATTGGCGCTTTTGGGCAAGTATCAACCCGATAGCACCGATCGTAGAGTTGTTTCGTTATGCTTATTTGGGGGCGGGTTCAATTGATCTTACTATGCTCGGCTGCAGCTTTCTGAATATTAGCGTAATACTGATTATAGGAATTGTAATGTTTAATAAAGTCGAACGTACTTTTATGGATACTGTGTAATTCGCACATTATATCAAATTAATGTCAACTGTAATTAAAATTGAAAATCTTTCTAAGTACTATCGTCTCGGATTAATCGGTGGTGGTACTTTAAACGAGGATATAAATCGATGGATTGCAAAAATACGTGGCAAGCCAGACCCATTATTAAAAGTAGGTGAAAAGGATTATGATAACCGGAAGGATGACCAGATATGGGCACTGAAAGATGTGAATCTGCATGTACAACAGGGTGAAATTCTTGGCATCATTGGGCGCAACGGCGCAGGTAAAAGCACTTTACTTAAGATACTTTCTAGAATAACGGCACCAACCGATGGAAGAATAAAAATCAAGGGTAGAGTAGGTAGCTTGTTGGAAGTCGGTACTGGTTTTCATCCTGAACTGACAGGTCGAGAAAATATCTATCTGAATGGTGCAATACTAGGTATGTCCAGAAATGAGATAGCACATAAATTAGATGAGATCGTTGAATTTTCTGAAATGTCTAAGTTTATTGACACACCAGTAAAGCGATATTCATCTGGAATGACAGTAAGACTAGCCTTTGCAGTTGCAGCTCATTTAGAGCCAGAAATATTAATTGTAGATGAGGTGTTAGCTGTGGGAGATGCAGCTTTTCAAAAAAAATGTCTTGGTAAAATGGGAGATATAGCTAAGGAAGGTCGTACCGTATTATTTGTAAGTCACAATATGCCTGCTATCGAGAAATTATGTTCAAGAGTTATAATTTTAAATAGTGGCAAAGTGTTTGCCGATACGATTGCCTCTGATGCATTATCAATATATTACAGTTCTATAATGTCGCCTCCAAAATGTACGCTATCAAAACGAACAGATCGAACCGGTACTGCAGATGTGAAAATCATTTCATTCCAAATAAAGAATAAAGCAGGAGAGGCATTAGAAAGTATTCGAACTGGTCAAGATGTTATCTTCCAATTCAAGTTTGAGTCGAAAGTTAAGACGATCAAAAGTTTAGACTTTGGCTTTACTGTCAGGCATAAATTTGACTCAATTCTATTTCGTAACCGAACTGTCGAGAGTGGTTTAGATTTAATAAGTCCCTTTCCAAAAGATGGTTGTCTTGATTGTTATATTCCGAACTTTCCTCTTACTGAAGGGACGTACAGTTTTGGGTTTAGGCTCTTAGTTGATGGCGTGGAGTCTGATTATATTACGGGGGCTTATGCTGCTCAATTTGATGTGGTAGAAGGTGACTTTTACAAAACTGGTAAGATAACCTCATTTGCACCAGTTCTTGTAAATCATGAGTGGAAAATAAGACCCTCATAATCTAGTTACAATTATGGACTGTATACCTATATATCCTTTGAGTTCAGCGGGCGAAGAGAGTGTTATTGCTGCTTTTCATGATCCAATTATTGCACCTTCACTTGACATACAATTAAAAAATTTATCAGTTGTTCAATGTGAGATTAATTATTTTTGGTGTTATACCAACCTGGTTTGGGAATCGTCTGAGGAGGGAATTGAAGCCACAGAGTTTTTGCTTAAAACGAAAGTAGATATTTCAAATTATGACAAGCTTATTCTGTGCTTAGCTGTTCCAGAAAATGTCGATTTTTCTATCGCTTTTAGAGTAGATGAAGAATGGTTTTTGTTTGATAAAAAATATCATGGTACAGGAAGTAGGGATGAAATATTGTTGCCACTCTCTGGTTCTATACTTACAGAAGTAAAAATAAAATTTATTTCTAATCGTATCGGACATGATGTCGTACACCTGTCATGGTTTGGAGTGCAGAATACAGCCCTTGTTGAGGAGATTACTAATTCACAAAGGGAATATCCTTGGAATTGGAAACAACTAATTATAGAGCCTGAGGATTGGTTAGAAATTAAATTTGAGAAAGAGTTATTATTTTCTCCTGACATTTTGCAAGAATTACGCATTAAAAAAAACATGCCAGGTTGGGATACTCATTTTAAACTCCTTGAGAATGAAGCAAATAAGTATTTAACACGTAACCCGGAAGAAGATTTGGGTGAGTATTTACCTCTTAATGATTCTAGATATATACGTGAACGAGAAAGAGGAAGAACACCATACTTTTGTGAAGCTTTGGTATTAGGTTTTGTTGGCCTAATAAACAATAATAAAAACATGATGTATCACGCTTTACGATATCTCTGTTGCATGTTGCATACGCGTTATTGGGTTCAATCAGCTGAAAGTAAACTAACTGGAAGTACTTGGGATCAGCGTTGTTTTATGGAAGAAATGACAACGACCAGCGTTGTTCTACTAGCCGATTGGTTTTCTTTTGCATTAACTGCACAGGCAAAGGAGCTTGTAAGACAATGTATCTGGGATAAGGGGCTTGCTACTATTGAGCGCGACATGATGAAATATGATTATTTATACCATTGTAATCAGGGCATAGGTTTTTGTCGGGCAAGGATACTGGGTGGTTTATATCTGCAAGATACTTGGCCTCGCATGGGAAGATATGTTGAGCGTGCGTATACAGATCTGACGCAAATTATGGATAGATACGTACATGCTGATGGTGGTATCGACGAAGGTGTTGGTTATTTTGGACAATCGTTTCAAGGAGCATTGCCAGGCATCATTGCTAATGCCCGATATAAAGGACAAGATTTCAGAAAAGTTCTCAAAGCAAATTTTAAAAAAACTATTAATTATGTTTCTGCTTTGGCAAGTACTGAATATGGTAAGGCTATCCCTATCGGCGATTGTAGAACCGAATATTTTTGCGGAGATATCATTCCTATAATGGCTGCATTATTTCCTGATAGTGCTTTTGGTGGTCTTTTAAAACCATGTATTGAAAAGGGCAGTATTTTTTCTCTCACTGGCATGATGACTAATAGCGGAGGTATTTTAGGTTTTATTTATGGGCCTGATAAAATTCAAGAAGCAAAATGTGTTGTTCCAGAATTTTCACAATTACCAGTTACAGGAATTTTGTCCAGTTATAGACAGAAAGGAATACACTCTGTTAGAGTTTTTATACAGGGTTCCCAACCTAACCCATCACATTCTCATTTTGATAAAGGCAGCATAGTAGTAGAAATTGATGGGTTACCCGTTTTGGTTGACCGTGGCATGCTTAGCTACGCAGATACAGAAGCTAATAAATTATCATATTCCCTTTTTCATAATGTATTGACGCCTGTTCTAAGAGGTAAAATATATCCAAATCAAGATGTTCCTTCGAAATTAATTGTTCCGAAAGGTCGGGGGACAAAAAAAATATTGTCATCAACAATAGATCTGGCCAATGTGTGGCGAAGTTATATGCAAAAATATACTAGAAGTATTAAGTCAAAAAACATAGAACAGTTTACAGTGAATGATACAGGCGTATTGAATACCCCGGGACAAATTGCTTTTCATTTACATTCAGTTTATCCCTTTGAAGAAACGTCAAAAAATATAAAAGTGAGAACTGAATATTTTGATTTGAATATCACGGCAGATTGGGCTGACTCTATAAATCATGAACAAAAATCCATCGACCTAAAGGGCCATGCTATTTATACGCTCATAATATCTAGCGGTATAAAAAATGATTTTAATCTAAATACTTATTTTGATATTGAATATCATGGCTGATTTAAATATCGGTTCATACTTTCACAAATGGCTCTTTGCTCCCAGGCTAAACTCGCTACAGAAACCTGTATTTATTGTTGGGTGTGGGCACAGTGGGACTTCAATATTACTTAGAATTATTGCTAGCCATTCAAAATTTCATGCAATAGAAGATGAATCACGTTTATTTTATAAGTCAAATAGACAAATAACTAAAACATTAAAGCATTGGTCGCAATTATTAAGTGATAATAATAAGAAACGTGTAATTGAAAAGACACCTGAACATATTTTTTGTATAGAAAATATAATTAAAAAAATTCATGATGTAAAAATTATATGCATGGTTAGAGATGGGCGAGATGTTGCATGTTCGCATAAACAACGAACATCATTTGAGTCAGGTCTAGATAATTGGATTAGATCTACTATGGCAATAGAGCCGTATTTAAACCACCCAAATATAATGATTGTAAAACTTGAAGATTTTGTATCAAATCCAACTGAAATTATTAAAGAGATATTAGGTTTCTTAGGAGAGTCATTTGAAGAAGATATGTTGGATTATCATAAGTATCCTGCATATTATTATGATTCACGGATAGAAAAACCTCTGAAAGCAGAAGATGGAAACAATCATCGTGCTCTAAGAAACTGGCAAATCAATCAGCCTTTGTTCAAGACGACAACAAGATGGAAAGTAGAGTTGTCGGAAAATGAAAAAAAATTATTTAAACAAAAGGCTCAAGTTTATTTGTCTTTTTGGGGATATGATAATTATGAAGAATGGTGAAATATGAATTTAGGCTTTGCACGGATTAAAAACCTTTTCTTAAAAAGATTAAAGAATAATTATTATTTGTATGATCATGATTTATATAAAAATCATAAAATATCATTTTCACAAGAAGGTGAAGACATTGTGTTAGAAAGGTATTTTGATGGAATAAATTCAGGATTTTATGTTGATGTTGGAGCTCATCATCCTCAACGTTTTTCAAACACATATCACTTTTACCTAAAAGGTTGGAGAGGTATCAATATTGATGCGACACCGGGCTCAATGCTTAGTTTTAATGATTTGCGTCCTAATGATATTAATTTGGAAGTTGGAATATCAAATGATAATAAAGCGTATAAATATTTTGTTTTTTCAGAGCCAGCGCTAAACACAATGAGTGAATTTACAGCAAACCAATATATAGATAAAGGTTGGCCACTTGAAAAATGCATTCAACTTCAAACTAAAACGCTGGAATCAGTCTTGGACCAATATCTTACTCATGGGCAACAAATAGATTTCATGAATATTGATGTCGAAGGATTTGACTATAAAGTACTTGCTTCTAATTGTTGGGAAAAATATAGGCCAAAATTTATGCTGGTCGAATTGCTTAATTGTGATTCTTTGGAAGACGTAAATAAGACAAAAGAATATAAATATTTAAAAGAATTTGGATATTGTCTTGTAGCAAAAACTTTCAATACTGCTTTTTTTAAATATATATAATTATGTGTGGTTTGGCTGGGGTTTTATCATTTTCAGATGGGTCTTATAACTCTTTAAATAAAATTTTAGATCTCCTGAAACATAGGGGGCCTGATGATCAGGGTACGTATTATGATCAAAAAATTACATTAGGTCACACAAGACTTTCTATCCTTGATCTCAGTCCATTGGGACATCAGCCAATGAGTTATGCCGCTGAGCGATATTGGATTATATTTAATGGTGAAATATATAATTATCTTGAACTTCGAGACGTTTTACAGACGAAAGGTCATCAGTTTAGAAGTCAGACTGATACAGAAATCATTTTGGCAGCTTATGCCGAATGGGGTGTCGCATGTTTAGATAAACTTCGAGGTATGTTCGCATTTGCTTTGTGGGACAAAGAGAATAAAAGGCTCTTTTTAGCCAGAGATCGTACAGGAGAGAAGCCTTTATATTATTGGCATGATGACAAAAATTTTTATTTTGCGTCAGAGCTTAAAACGCTCATTAAATTATTGCCCGAGCAACCGGCACTTGATCCGGCTTCTATAGATTTGTATTTCCATTATCAGTACGTTCCCGAACCAAGAACACCTTTTAAAAATGTATGTAAGTTACACGCAGCACATTATCTACTTATAGATAGTAATAATTGGGAAATCACTCCTAAATTATATTGGTCATTTGATCAGATTGAATCAGTACAAGGTAATCCTGATGAATTGATCCGAGCTGAACTAGAGCACACAATTGAATTGACTCTACGCTCTGATGTGCCTGTTGGTGTAGCCTTAAGTGGTGGTCTGGATTCGAGCGCGATAGCAGCATTGGCAGCAACTAGAAATGGCAATCTTCAGGCTTTCAGCGTTGGTTATCCTGGTCGTCCTGAATATGATGAACGAAAGCAGGCAGAAGATTTATCAAGGAACCTTGGATTACCGTTTCACGATGTAGAGTTAAATACAGAGGAATTGGTTAAATTTTTTCCTTCACTTGTTGCCACCATGGATGACCCGATTGCTGATATTGCAGCTTATGGACACTATTCCGTTAGTAAGCTTGCCGCAGATCATGGTGTCAAAGTTATGCTTAGTGGTCTCGGAGGAGATGAATTATTTTGGGGATATTCGTGGGTTTCTCAAGCAGCACAACTTAGTATCCAAAAGCAACGTCTGTTGAAAAGCCCTTTACCATTAACAGCATTATTTTGGATAGGGGCTTTATCTGAAAAAAATATATATCAACGATTAACTAATAACCAAAAAATTCCATCCCCGATCAGAAAGCTGCTGCATTATGGTACCAAGTTAAAAAAAATGACTTTGAATCATCCTGATCAGGCAGTTTTTCAAGATTTAGTTCCTGATTTCCAAACTGCAATTCCTGTTTGTGAACAGATATATACAAATGAATTTAGATCGCAGTTATCCGATAGGAATGCTTTTACTCCATTCATAATGGATATTGAAAATATAAAAGATATTCCACTTAATATTCAAAAAACATTATTTGAGACATGGCTTGTGTCAAACTGTTTATCTTTAGGAGATAGAGTCAGCATGGCATCTTCTATTGAAACTAGAACGCCATTTCTTGATTATAAGTTAATTGAATTAGTGATTGGCCTAAGCAAGCAGACTCCTCAGTATAATCTCAAACAAAAAGCGTGGTTGAAATCAGCCCTTAAAGGAACCCTGCCTGATACTATATTAAATCGTCCAAAAAGAGGATTTCAGCCGCCTGTCCAAGAATGGATCAATGCACTTATTAAACATTATAGGGAACAGTTAATGGAAAGTATTTTGGTCAGAAACTTTATTGTGTCCAAAAAGGAATTAGAAATAATGTTGATGGATGTTCCTCGTTACAACTTTATGCTATATAAATTTATTGTGTTAGAACTTTGGTACAAAAAAGTCATGGTCGAAGTATGAGTGCTATCTGTCAAACTCATAACGCAGCTCCTATTGCATTCTTCACATATATACGACCAGAGCATACTAGGTTAGCCCTAGAATCATTAAAAGAAAATCATGGTGCTGAATCAAGTGAGTTATATATATATTGTGATGGACCAAAATCAGCATCAGAAAATATATTAATAAATCAAGTGCGAGAAATAGTCAAAAGTAAAAAATGGTGCGGTACAGTACATGTAATTGAGCGTGAAACGAATATGGGGCTGGCTAATTCCGTCATTGCAGGAGTTACCGATCTCTGTGAGAAATTTGGTCGGGTAATAGTAATTGAAGATGATCTGATTCTTTCTCCTTACTTTTTAGATTATATGAATTCTGCATTGGATCTTTATCAAGAAGATAATCAAGTAATGCAGGTATCAGGGCATATGTTTCCTGTAAAACTCAGCTGTGTCGAAGATACATTTTTCTTGCCATTTACAACTTCCTGGGGTTGGGCCACCTGGAATAGGGCTTGGCAATATCTCGATTCTGATGTGAAGCAATTTGCTGAATTGGCTTCTGACCCAAAAAGGGTCAATGAATTTAATCTCGATGGTAGTTACCCTTATTTTTCTATGCTAAAAGATCAATTAGACGGAAAAATAGACTCTTGGGCAATCCGTTGGTATTTTTCGGTTTTTATTATGAATGGACTTATTTTGTATACTAAATGGTCACTTGTTAACAATATAGGTTTTGATGGAAGTGGAACTCATTGTAATAAATCTAAAGTATTGAGACAAAAATTTAGAAAGAAAGCTCCTAATATCACAGTTCCTAGTGTAGTTAGTGTTTGTAATTCATCATTTCAGCATATACGAAAATTTTTATCTGCTAAAAGTAAGCCAGTTAGTTTTTCATTTAAAAATATATTAATTTCCATAAAAAAGCGTTGCTCAGATAAATTAAGGTCCAATAAACTATGTAAATAGCAACTAGGTTTAAGTTCAAAATATACAAGGCTATTTTCAATATACTTTCTGATGAAGCCATCGATGAGAAACTGCAAGCACTACAAAATACGGCTCATATTAATAGCTCAGAGATAATTTCTTCGGAGGTAAGAGTCAACAATCGCGCTCATGATTGTGAGTTAGTAGTAATAGGATCAAGTTTAGTTTTACGGGAGAAATTAATTAATATTGTTCATGTCTGTCCAATTCGTATTTGACGGGAGTGGAATGCATTGGGTGCTGTGCAGGACATTGTCACGTTCCGGAATAAGTTAAGAATTTGGGCCAAGAGTCTTTCTGGAATCAATCATAGTTGTGGAGGTATGAAAAAATGTTTGTGATGGACTGTAGCTGCGATTGTTTGGTGGTATAGAACAAAATGGGGGCGCGATCTTTTGTAGGAAACTTAAGCATCAGTTTTGCAAACTAGCATATAGGCTGTAAAGGTGATTAAAATTGGTATAGATATGGAAAATTAATATGACTGAAAAAACGCAAGGAATACTCTCGCAGCTTGTTAAGCAAGTTTGCCCCCCTATAATCTTGAGTGGGGCAAAAATGCTGGTTGAGTCGCATACTATACTTCGCTCATCAATTGGAAATTCTTCAGAAAGTGTTGTCGAACAAGACCTAGATGTTTATTGGGATGCTGAAATGGCGCAGGTTCTTGAAACATGGGGAGAGAAAAATGTATGGAAGGAAATTCAACTCCTCATAGTAAATTGCCAAGGAAAGGTTCTTGACGTAGCGTGTGGCACCGGAAAGACAATGGATATAATTTCCAAGTTTCCCCTTGACGTTCACGGATGCGACATTTCTGATTTATTTATCGGGAAGGCAATTGAGCGGGGAATACAGCAAGATCATCTGACGATATGCGACGCCACCAAAATGCCGTATGAGAATAATTCTTTTGACTATGCTTATTCAATTGGATCACTGGAGCATTTCACTGAAGAGGGTATAACGCTGCTGCTTCATGAATGTCACAGAGCCGTTCGTAAAATTTCATTTCATATGATACCTGTTTCACATAGCGGTAAAGATGAGGGATGGCTTAAAACATACCAAAGCTTCCATAACAATTCAGTCTCATGGTGGTTAGAAAAATATCAATCGGTATACAAAACAGTGTGCGTTTTGGATTCCACTTGGGAAGACGAGATATCTGTTGGTAAATGGTTTGTGTGCATTAAACACGAGGAATAAATCATGCTGCGAAAACTGGCTACCTACATTAAATCTAAATTATCTGCTCCCCATATAGAAAAAGGGAATAAGGATAAAGTCTCCTCCATTGGCACAAACTCTGTGATTCACAGCTACATTGATAAAAGGGCGGTAAATAGTCGTATTGACATTGGTAGCGAGTGTCTAATCGAAGGGGGGTTGGTGACAGAAACCGATGAGAGCCGGATACAAATTGGGGACAACGTATTTGTAGGCGGAGGATCAATTATTGACTGTGTCGTTTCAGTCATCATAGAAAATGATGTCTTGATTTCCTATGATTGCTTACTGGCGGATAGTGATAATCACAGCGTCAGATATAGCTTGAGAAAGAAAGATCTGTCCGACTGGAAGTCAGGCGGAAAACATGACTGGAATACAACAATCAGTAAGCCGATTCTGATCTCGAAGGGTGCTTGGATTGGGGCGAGGACTATTATCTTGAAGGGTGTGACTATAGGGGAAGGAGCAATAATAGGAGCAGGTGCAGTGGTAACAAAAGATGTTCAACCTTGGACTATAGTTGCAGGGAATCCTGCTAAATTAATTAGAGAAATACCTGAGAGTGAACGATAAACAGCTTACATGGGAGCAGGCTGTTGAGTGGCTACGGGAACAACCAGATCAAGCCGATTTAGTACGTCATTGTTACTATGATGACCCAATACAAGAAGCAGCGGAGCGTTTTAGTCTTAGTCAGGAATGGAATGCTGTTGCAAGAATATTAAAAAAATATTTACCAGGAAAAGTCTTAGATCTAGGTGCTGGTCGTGGGATTTCGAGCTATGCATTTGCCAAACACGGTTGCCATGTTGTTGCACTAGAGCCAGATACTAGTGATATTGTCGGTACTGGTGCTATTCAATTATTAATTAATGAGACACAACTACCCATTGTATTAAGTAAGCACCATGCGGAAAAACTACCATTTCCAGATAATTCTTTTGATATTGTATATGGTCGTGCTGTTCTGCATCATACAAAGGATTTATCGATGTTATGCCACGAAGTGAAAAGAGTTTTGAAACCTAGAGGTGTTTTTCTCGCTACAAGGGAACATGTAATTTCCAGGCATGAGGATTTACAGCAGTTTCTAGATTCTCATTCCCTGCATTATTTATATGGTGGTGAAAATGCCTTTCTATTAAATGAATATATTTCTGCAATTGACAGTGCTGATATGAAACTAAAAACTCTATTAGGTCCATTTGATTCAGTGATTAATTTTGCGCCCACGACGCACGAACAGTTTAGAACACAATTATCAGTTTCGCTAAAAGTGTATTTCGGGCATAAAATCTCATTTTGGTTCTCGCAGTTTGAAATCATTCAGAAAGTTTATGGACGTTGGTTAAGCGAACATTCAGATGAACCAGGGCGGCACTATTCATTTTTGGCGACTAAAGCATGAGTAATCCACAAAATGTTGTACTGATTACTGGCGCTGCAGGATTTTTAGGTCAATATTTCTCTCGATATTATTTTCAACTAGGCTGGAAAGTAGTTGGAATAGATACATTCGTTTTAGAAAAAGTCTCAAAGGAAAATTTATCTTCTTATTACCAGATGAAGTTGCCTGACTCAAGAATTAATTCTATTTTGATGTCCCATAAATTTGATTTGTGTATTCATTGTGCAGGAAGCGCATCTATTAATATGTCCGTAGAAGATCCCAGTACAGATTTTCATTCAAATACCGTGATTACTTTCGAACTTTTAAATGCACTTCGACTGCATTCACCAGAATGTCGCTTCATATATCTATCGAGCGCAGCGGTATATGGTAATCCTGATTTTCAGCCGATTGATGAAATAAAAACTAAAGTATGTCCAGTATCCCCTTATGGGTTCCATAAATTTCAAGGCGAACAACTTTGCGCAGAGTTTTCTTCGATATACGGTATCCAGACTGCAGTAGCTCGTATTTTTTCTGCGTATGGGCCAGGATTACGTCGTCAGGTCATATGGGATATTATTCAAAAAGCAACAGCAGAATCACACATAGTTCTACAAGGAACAGGTTTAGAAAGTAGAGATTTTATTCACGCTTTAGATATTGCTGATGCCATAGGTTCTATAGCAAAGAACGCTTTGATGGAAGGGGAAGTATACAATGTTGCTAATGGTCTAGAAGTCAGTATTAGAGATTTAGCAAAATTGATTATTTCGAACCTTTCATTTCATGTGCATTTAGAATTCGATGGGAAAGTGCCCAAAGGTGTGCCCCTTAATTGGTGTTCAAATATTTCCAAAATAGAGAGTCTTGGTTTTAAACCAAAGGTCACCTTGGATGAAGGGATAAAAAGATTTACTAAATGGATGTTAATTGAGCTGGACAATTAAAATATGAGCCGATTAAAAATCGCTTTACTCTTAAATGGATCTCATGATTGGATTGGTGGAAGTGAGTATTTTGAAAATTTGATTTTAGCCCTTGGGAACTTGCCTTCGCATAGAAGAAAGTTTGATATATATGTTATCTCTGACGATGAGCTACCTGTTCACTTAAACCCTTTCGTTACCAAGATATATACTCGTAAAGATATGTTGCCAATTGGTTTTTTTGAACGCATAAAATGGAAAATAATTAGATATTTTTCTAATGATAAAAATTCTTTTTTTGAAAGTTTTTTAAAGAAAGAAAAGATAGATTTTTTATACCCTTATACTAATCTGGATAATCGCACTAAGCCTTATCGTTCATCGGCCTGGATCACAGATTTTCAGCACAAGCATTTACCAGATAATTTTACTTCATCCGAATTAGAGTCTCGAGATGAAGATTTTTCTAATATAGCTCGTAGTGCCGAAAGAGTGATTCTGAGTAGCAAAATGGCAGAAGCAGATTGTCATCAGTTTTATCCTAACTCTAGAGGAAAAACAGGCGTTATGTCATTTCGAGTAGTGCCGTTACCAGAGTGGTATGAAGGAAACCCTATTGAGACGCAGAAAAAATATAATTTACCCGATAAATTTTTTATTGTGAGTAATCAATTTTGGCTACATAAGAACCATTTTCTTATTTTTAAAGCATTACAACTTATGAAGGATAGATCTATCTTTCCAACAATTATATGTACGGGGCACATACATGATTACCGTTGTCCTGAGTATTCAGATACTGTGCTTAGTAGTATTCATAAATATGATATTTCTCAGCAAGTAATTATTTTAGGTCTCATTCCAAAAACAGATCAAATACAATTGATAAGACGGTCGATTGCGATTATTCAACCTTCATTGTTTGAAGGCTGGAGTACTATAATAGAGAATGGTCGATGTTTAGGGAAACCAATAATTTTATCAGATTTTCCTGTTCATAAAGAACAAAATCCTCCAAATAGCATGTACTTTGAACGTAACTCAGCAGAGCAGTTAGCTGAATGTATTGAAAAATATTGGAGTACATTTCCTATCGGTCCAGATCTAGAAAGAGAAAAGGGAGCGTTTTTAAAACAACAAGAATATGTTTCGGATTACGGAAAGTCTTTCTTAAAAATAAATCAATTAGTTTAAAAGTAGTTTTTGAGGACATTATAGAACTACAGCACTTCTTTATTAAGTGATTATAGAAACATAAGTATCTTAATATACTAGTATTAGATATTTTAGTCATAATGAAACATGGAAGAATTTGGTGCTTTATTATATTGATGTACACTTTCTTAAACTATTGTAGGAATCCTGTTTAATTCATAAAACAAGATATATTTAAATATTTTGATGATTGATTTTATGTTTATAAGCGGACCTTTTGTGTCAGACGTTTGACGGATGGTCTATGTGACTTAGGTAAGCTGGTTAATCATGCGTGACACCGTAACATTGAGGAGGCAAGAAGGAGTTTTCTCTTATTTATTGAAGGGTTTTGTAATCGATAACATAAACATTCACATCTGGGAAATATTTCACTTTCCCAGTTTCAAGAACAGGCTGCATAGTCCGCGTCCGTTTTACAAAGTATAGGTCAATTTAGAAAAGTTAGAGAGTAATACGAGTTATTTATGGTTGTGTCAAAAGAAAATAAACCTATAAGGGTTGGTGTCAATCTGACACCACTGAACCCGGGTAGTGTCGGAGGTATTATGCCACTTGTGCTCAGTCTCTTGGATGGCCTGATCCGTGAGACGGATCTATTATTTACCTATTTCGTAAACAATTCGAATAAGCACTTATTTGATGATTCTAATCCTCGTGTACGTGTTGTAACTACGCGTTGGCAAAGCCTTGAATTAGAAAGTCGCTATCGACATGGTGAGTTTGATGTGCTTTTCGCACCTTTGATGAATCCTGGTGTAGAAACTGCCTGCTGTCCTATGGTTGTTCTTTTAGTTGATCTGCAGCATCGTAGTTATCCTGAAAACTTTAGCCTTATTGAATTAAGAAACCGTGCACAGTATTGGGAATGGCCTGCTAGAGCGGCACAAACGCTTTGTGTGATTTCGGAATTCGTATCTGGAGAGGCGGAAAAATACTTGGGGATTCCGCGTGACAAAATCATTTTGACACCCCCCTCCTTATCAAAACAATTCCTCAATAACATGGCAGAAGAAACCCTGCCTGCTACATTGCTGAACAGGTTGCCTTCGCAGTACTTGCTTTACCCTGCAAACACGTGGCCACACAAAAACCACCTAGGGCTGTTGAAGTCCTTAGCTATAGTACGAAAGTCTGTGCCAGACCTACATGTGGTGTTCACAGGATGGGAGCACAAGGCTCATAAAGAGATAATTCGAACTATCAAGAGCTTAAAGTTAGAAAAATCCGTTACATGGCTTGGTTATGTGGATGAACAGTATATGCCAGTTCTTTATCGTTGTGCCAGAGGTTTGGTATTTCCTTCTTATTTTGAAGGCTTTGGTATACCGCTTATTGAAGCCATGGCCTGTGATTGCCCTATAGCTTGTTCTGACCGAACGAGTTTGCCGGAGGTCGCTGGGGACAGTGCAATCTATTTCAATCCTGAAAACCCTGAAGAAATTGCGACAGCAATGCAACGGCTTTGGCAGGACGATAGTCTGCGAAAAGAATTAGTAGAGAAGGGACGAGATAGGTTGTCAACTTTTAATAAGACAAATGCAATACCAAATCTGGCTGATGCATTACGTAGCGCGCCGACAGTATTTGATAATCCGAATTACTGGTCAAGTAAAAGACTAGAAAATAAAATAAATAAATTTCCACTTGTAAGTATTATCGTGCCGTCTTACCAACAGTCACGTTTTCTCCGTGAATGTATTGATAGTATTCTTGAGCAAAGTTATCCGAACTTAGAAGTTATTATCATTGATGGCGGTTCAACAGATGGCAGTGTAGAAATATTAGAATCTTATGGTAGTAAAATATATTGGGTATCGGAACCTGATAATGGTCAGGCAGATGCTATAAACAAAGGGCTGTCTCATAGTTGTGGTGAAATTATTGGCTGGTTAAATTCAGATGATTTATATAGACCTGATGCGATACTGATTGCAGTAACAGGTTTATTAGGTAACAGCGGCTGTTGGTTAGTTTATGGTGAAGCCGACTATATCGATGAGAAAAGTCAGCGTACAGGACGCTATCCAACAGATACCTACAGCCTAGCCAATTTATTGCATCATTGTTGTATTTGCCAACCCAGTGTATTTTTTAGTCGACGATTACTTGATGATGCGGGTAATTTAAATACAAAATATGATATGGCACTTGACTATGAATTGTGGCTTCGCTATTCAAGATTGACCCCATTTTTATACCTTCCTGTGACACTCGCTGCATCACGAATGTATCCCGAGAATAAAACGAGCAACTATCGTTTCCGATCGATAAAAGAAAGCATTCGAGCTTGTAAGCTACATTATGGTCGAGTATCAATATTGTGTTGCATGCAATATGCGAATCAAGTTGCTAAAAGTTTTCCTCTGATTGGCGGCCGCAGAAAATTACGAGCTCCAGTGCAGATTATGGTTCTATGCTATGCATTGATCAGGCATATGATGCCTTATTGGCTATTCAAGTCTGCACAATATATTTCACGTACGATTAGGTGATATTATAACGTTTATTACTTATGGTATTACTATTTTTCTGAGAATTATAATCAAGATTTAAGAAGATTCGAAGTTTAACTATTAATAATTAAGTCAATTAAAATATTTTTAAAACACATCTGAAGCAAGATATTTATAGGACATATAACGAATGGAAAAAACTAATACATTTGAAAATTTTCTTAACTCCCAGAGTATTCAGGTAGATCCTTTAAATTTTGCTGTTAATCTTTTGCTTGCCGCTTTTTTGGCCTATGTGCTTAGTCATATTTACAGGCTCTGTGGAAACTCTCTATCAAATAGACAGTCCTTTTCCAAGAATCTTGTTCTATTAGCAATGATTACGATGACGGTGATCAGTATTGTAAAATCATCCTTAGCACTTTCATTGGGATTAGTCGGAGCATTATCTATCGTTCGATTCAGGGCAGCCATCAAAGAACCAGAGGAGTTAACTTATTTATTCCTTGCAATATCTATCGGGCTTGGACTTGGTGCGGATCAAAGATTGATTATCATTATATCATTCATACTAACTGTGATGGTCATTATAGGACTAAAGAAGATAAGCAAAAATGAATTACTTTCTCAATCAAATATGTTTATTACAATTAGCAGTCAGAACACGAAGAATGTCAGTCTTGATGCCATAGTAAACATCGTTAACGGCACTTGTGATCGAGTTGACTTAAGACGGCTTGATAGGGACGAAAACTTAATTGAGGTTACTTTTAATACTCAAGTAAATAACACGAAAAGCTTGGAAAAATTGACATTGGACCTGACTAATATAGACAGTGACATAAAAATAACCTTCATTGATCAACAAGGGATTCTGGCTTGATTATAAAAGAAGGAACACCATCATTAAATAAAACTGTAAATGGGCGAACATCACAGAAGATTTGGAATATTTTCTCCTGTCTAATAATATTTATAAACGTTCTTATTATTACAGGGATTTTACTTTATACAAAAATTAATCCAACAGCATCAGATGCAGCGTGGAATAAAATTAATAAAACATTTCAGATAACTAAGTCTATTAAAACTTATCCCAAAGCAATTATTCATGCAATTCAAGGTTCATTTAAAAAATCGGAACACATCACCATTGACATATCACATATTAATATGCAAAAGCTCGAATATATGAGAAGACAAGCTATTCTAGTAATTTCGGGTGAACAAGAATTTGATTATGTATCTGTAAAAATTACCGAAGGGGACAAACAATTAAAAGCAAAAATAAAACTTAAGGGAGATCGTAAGATTCATTATGAAAGTTTATCGAATGCATCTTTTAGGGTGAAGATAAAGGGAGACAATACCCTTTATGGCATGAAAACATTTTCGCTTCACAAACCAAGATCGCGAAACTATATTTATGAATGGATTTTTCTGCAACTTGTTAAAGCAGAAGGATTGATTGCTCCAAATTATTTTTTTATAAACCTTTCTATGAATGGTAAAAATCTTGGCGTATACGCACTTGAGGAACACTATGATAAATATCTGATAGAAAGGTATAGGCTTAAGGATGGACCTATTATACGGTTTGATGAAAGCACTCGAGGTGGCAATGGTTATGCTGATATGCAAGTTGCACCTTACGACGAAAAAAAATGGATAAAACCTGAGTTTTCATCGGTTGCATCTAAAGCAATTAATCTGCTCGAGGGATATAAGAGTGATCAGTTATCTGTAAATGAAGTATTCGATATAAAGAAGCTTGCAATGTTTTATGCTATTACTGATATCATGGGCACCCATCATGGTGCCGTACCTAAGAGTGTACGATATTATTATAATCCAATTACTTCTTTACTCGAACCAATAGCATTTGATGGACATAACTTTTTTGATAGAGAGAAACCAATCTTTGCTTATGAACGGGGCATCACACCTAAGAACTTCATCTATAAATTTTGGCGTGAATATTTTTATAAGTTATTTAACACACCAAAAAAGGTGGATCGGGAATTTATTCGAGAATACATCCTTGCATTAGAGAAACTCTCCGCTCCGAATTATCTGGAAAACTTTTTTCTTAGTATTGATGATGAACTTAAAAATAATCTCGGGTTGATATATTCAGAATTTCCACTAGAAGATCATGTTTTTTCTTTTGGCCCGGCGCCATTTATATTTGATGAAACTATTTTAATACAAAAACGAGACTATGCTTCAAGACATTTGAACAAGGCTAGAATAAAAGCATACCTAAATAAGATTCATGACGATCGTCTTGAGGTACATATAGAGGTAATCGATAATAGACTACCTATTGAAATATTAGATCTATCTTGTGGTGATTACGTTTTCCCTGCACTAGAGAATCATACTCTACTAGTCTCTCCAGTAGAAATTACTAAGCAAATAACGCATTCAATCAGTTTTGTTTATAATGCCGAGCAGATAAATCTTAAAGATTTCCCTGCATGCTTATCTCTAGTTTACAGAAGACCTGGTCTAACAACATCTCATTCAGAACAAGTTTTTCCATGGAAGAAACATGAGGATTCAACATCGATAAAACGCGATATAATGAGACAGAAAGGAAATTATGAATCATTTAAATCGATTCAGCGTACTAGCCAAAATGTACTAACAATACCTGAGGGACGGCACATTATTAATAAAAACATAGTGATTCCTAAAGGGTATACTTTGGAAGCACGCCCTGGCGCAGAAATAGTTCTTAATAATCATGCAATTCTACTATCAAGATCTCCAATACGTTTTATTGGGACTGAAAATAACCCAGTATTGATTTCAACTACTGATGATACAGGACAAGGTATCATTGTGCTCCAGTCTGACACCGAGTCTGAGCTTGAACATGTTATTATTGATTCTCTTTCACACCCCGCACAAAATAATTGGTCTCTTACTGGAACAGTTACTTTTTATGAATCGCCTTTGAAACTCGAAAATGTAAAATTCGTTAATAACCAATCAGAAGATGCTCTAAATATTATCAGATCAAAATTTTCTTTGAGTAATCTTAATTTCACTGATGCCAAGGCTGATGCTCTCGATATTGATTTTGGCACAGGCAGTATTAATGGGGCAGTATTTGAGAATATTGGTAATGATGCTATTGATATTTCGGGAACTGCTATCACTATGCATCATATAGAGATGAATAGTGTTGCTGATAAGGGTATAAGTGCGGGAGAAGCCAGTATAGTCAATGGCAGTGATATTGAGGTGAGAAATACAGAGCTTGCCGTTACTAGTAAAGATAATTCTATAATAAACCTAAGCAGGGTTCATGTTACTGAGAGTAGTGTCGCCCTCATTGCTTTTCAGAAAAAAACAGAGTTTGGGCCCGCACAAATAAATATCAAAAATTTCACATCAGATGGTAAGGGTAAAACTAGCTTAATTGAATATGGTTCAGCACTTAATCTTAACGAAACTATTATAGTTGGGGATCAATTTAATGTCGAAAAAATATTGTATGGCGTAACTTATGGAACAAGTAGTAACTAATATACAAAATAATCACGCGTATAGATATGAACGAAAATTTCAAGTTAGGGATTTGTCATTAAGCGAAGTAGAGACCATTGTTAGACTTCATCCAGCAGGTTTTTATCGACAATTTCCAACGAGAAAGATTAATAATATCTATCTTGATACTAGAAACTTAAATTCTGTTGTAGAAAATATAGAAGGTATCGCAAATAGATTGAAAACCCGAATTCGTTGGCATGGAGAATGCTTTGGCGAAATCAACAACCCTGTATTGGAATTGAAAATAAAAAAAGGACTTGCTGGACGGAAAGAATATTTTCCTCTCGAGATGTTTAATTTAAATAATGATTTTACAATTGAGTATTTCAGGAGTCTTATCAATAAGAGTTCGATTCTTGAGAATATTAAACAACACTTGGCGTTACTTTCACCAACGCTGTTAAATAATTATACACGGCAATATTATATTTCTAATAATAAAAAATTCAGGCTTACGATTGATAATAATTTTTATAATTATCGAATTGGAGAACGCTTCAATTCATTTAAATTTAAGTCATCTGATAGGCTGACTAGCATAATGGAATTGAAGTACGAAGTGGAAGATGAAGCGGTTGCGGATCAGATAACTAAATACTTTCCACAAAGAGTGACGAAAAATTCTAAATATGTTAACGGTGTTTTACAAACAATTATGTTGTAGACGTTGACTAAGGAAAATCATAAATTATGATAGTTAGTAAATTCTGCATTAGAGTAGCTATATAAATAATTCTAAGTATTTTCTATCTAGCCAATTCTTTTTTATGGATTATTTAAAAAAGTTAGTGTAAACGAAATTAATAAAATATCTCCATGCCTTACATATCAATTTCTGATTATTTAAATATTATTAATGAGTGATATTAAATTCTCTATAATTACGGTATCTCTAAATTCAGAAAAGTATATTGAGAATACTATTTTGAGTGTTATTAGACAGACGTATAAAAATGTTGAGTACATTATTATTGATGGTTCATCGACAGATTCGACTTTAGATATTATTCATAAATATAAAGATCAATTGTCATATTCAATTTCAGAGTCTGACAAAGGAATTGCAGATGCTATGAACAAAGGGATATTAAAGGCAACTGGAGACTACATACTTTTTATTAATTCAGATGATTATTTGATTAATGAAGATATTTTAAAACAGGTTTCTCTCTTGTTAAATGAGCGATTAGATTTATATATTTTTAAAGTTTTATTTATGTTTCCCGATAATAAGGAGATAATTAAAATGAATATAGATCTGAGTATATTAACAAATTTTAAAATGGGATCATGTCATCAAGGTCATGTTGTTTCAAGAAAGTTATTCCAGAAACATGGTTTGTTTGATGATTCTTTTAAAATTGCCATGGACTATGATTTCCTTTTGCGAATATACCAAAAAAATATCAAGTTTAAATCAATTGGATTAGTTATTTCATGCATGCGTCAAGAGGGTCTAAGTTCGAGAAATGATTGGACTAGTTTGAAAGAACGTTTCATTGAAGAAAGAAGAGTCCATGAAAAATACTGCAAAAATCGCTGGTGGAAACTACTGTACTCTTTTTATTGGTTATTGTATTTACCATATAGAAGAATAAAGCTGCTTATTTGTTAGTTTATTTATGATTTGAGTAAACAGGCGGTTTAATTCTCATGTGTAAAATTAGTACTCTATAAATAATAATATCTATTATTATTTATAGAATGTTGAAAGAATATATTATCAGGCATATATAAAGTTAAATGAAAATATGGTTTCCAACAATTCGTGCTGGCACTGGTGCAGATATTTTCATTATTAATCTGGCAAAAGGGTTAAAAGAAAAGGGTATCGAAACAGAGATTACGTGGTTCCCGCATCTTGCTGAGATATTACCCCACCCATTAAAGTATATAAAAGCACCAAAGAATGTAGACCTAATACATTCTAATAGTTGGTATGGATTCGCATTTTCAAATATTAATATACCTACTGTCATATCTGCATATCATTGGGTTCATGATCTTGCATTATCACCATATAAATCAAAAGCACAAAAAATCTATCATGCTCACCTAATTAGGCGATATGAAAATGTTAGTATTGAAAATGCGGATGCAGTTGTAGCGATTAGTAAATATACAGGAAATATTTTAAGTGAAAACTTTCCTGATAAAAAAATACATATAATAAATACAGGAATAGATACAAATTTATTTAGACCTAAAAACAATAATAAGACCAGAAATGATAAGTTTAAATTATTATTCGTAGGTTCATGCAGCAAAAGAAAAGGATTTGATCTATTATCACCAATAATAAAAATGCTACCGGAGACTATAACGTTAAATTATACGGAAGGGGAGATTAAAAATATTAGTCAAGTAAATAAATTAGGAAAACTCAATTTAAAAGAATTAATAAAGAATTACCAAGATTGCGACGCATTAATTTTCCCAACTAGATACGAAGGTTTTGGTTATGTAGTAGCAGAGGCAATGGCATGTGCAAAACCAGTTGTATCAACTAATTGCACAGCCATCCCAGAATTAATTACAAATAATGAGACAGGTTTGTTATGTGAAGAAAATGATATTAAATCATTTTCAAAATCAATAATGTCTTTATACAAAGATAAAGATCTTTGTAATTCTCTAGGAGAAGCAGCAAGAGATAAAATAATTTGTGAATTTAATATTGAAAATATGATTAATAAATATATCAACCTCTATAAAAAACTTTTATAAAATAAATTATGGATAAAAAAGCATTAATAACAGGTATAACGGGTCAAGATGGTGCTTTCCTATCTAAGCTTCTATTAAAAAAAGGTTATCAAGTATATGGTACTTGTAGGCCTAATTCATCACCAATAAATTGGCGTTTAAAAGAATTGAATATTCATAATGAAATAAAAATGGTGCCTTTAGAATTGTTTGAGTATTCAAATATTATCCATACAATTGATAAAATAAGGCCAGATGAGATTTATAATTTAGGTGCTCAAAGTTTTGTAAGTGCTTCATTTGAACAACCTATTTATACTAGCGAAGTCAACGCGCTTGGTGTATTGAGGTTGCTCGAGGTTATTAGGAACGTAAATCCAGAAATTAAATTTTATCAAGCATCTTCCTCTGAGTTGTACGGTAAAGCGATTGAATTTCCACAAAGTGAAACAACGCCATTCTATCCGAGAAGCCCGTATTCTGTTGCAAAACAATTTGCTCATTCGATTACTATTAATTATCGCGAAGCTTATAATCTTCATGCCTCTGCTGGAATACTATTCAATCATGAATCCGAGTTTAGAGGCACTGAGTTTGTAACAAGGAAAATTACATCTTCGCTTGCAATGATATGGCACAATAAGTTGGATGTTCTTGAGCTTGGTAATATAAATATTGAGCGTGATTGGGGTTATGCAAAAGACTATGTATTTGCCATGTGGAAAATGTTACAACAACCAGTGCCTGGAGAATTTGTAATCGCAACAGGAAAATCACATACTTTGAGAGAATTTATTTCAATTGCTGCAGATTCAATAGGTATTAAATTGGAATGGTCAGGTGAAGGTAAAGATGAATTTGCAGTTAATAAAAGTACAGGTAAAAAAATAATCAAAATAAATGAAAAGTATTTTAGGCTTACAGATGTAGATAGAATTGTCGGCAATCCTAAAAAGGCAAATGAAGAACTGAAGTGGAAGCCATCAGTCTCATTTGAAGAATTAGTTCAAATAATGGCAAAGACTGATTACGATAGAGTTAAAAACGATAAGCTTCTAATATGATATTAAAAAATACAATTCTCAAGTTTATTTTAGTCTTGCTAGATCAAATATAATTTAATTATTAAATATCCTTTTTGACAAAGGAATCTACTAAACTCATTAACATCATGAGTATTGCTATTCTATACATAATTGCAGATTGAATTAAATGTCGATCTAATTCTCCTTCATCTGCATGCCATATTATTATGTATAATGCTGTTCCGCTAATCAATAAAAATAGCGGCAATAAAGTATTGTCAATATCAATAGATTTATTTTTTATAAATATTGAGAGTAATAATAAAGATAAAACTGGAAAAGCTATCCAAAGAAATGTATCGGTAAATATGATTTGTAATTTAGTTGGTGCAACTTGCTCATGAAAATGTAAGTCGGGAGTTAGATAATTATAAACGGGTTTATTATAATTGTTTACCTTTTGAAAAGGTCTAAAAAAGAAATAGTTTGGATGTGTTATTAAATATCTTTGATATGTTTTAGAAGATTTAGTTAACCACCAGTTATTCAATTCAGGGTAATCTTCAAAATTAGCCGTCCATAGTTTTCCAATTACTTCTTCTGGCAAGTCAGGCATACCGGAAACTCTAAAGTAATTATATATGTCTTCAAACCCGTCAGAACTAATGCGTGATGATATTAGGTCTTTCATAGGCACCTGTGATCGATCACCACTGAATAACATATATTGATTGAAAGTAAAAAGAGAAAATAATGTAAAAAATATCAGCGCATAATTGAATTTGTAGTTGTAATTACTTTTTATGAAGTGAAATCCAATAAATGGTATTAGTAAAACTATTAGGTAGTTATTCGTGATTTTTATAAAAGATAGAAAAATTAACATTAATAGAAAAAGCGTAAGAAGAATAATACTTTTTGCTACATATTTTATATGGATCAAGAAAGATACTATTATGAATAATAAAGATATAGATATTGATTCAGTTAATATGTGTTTATCCCAAAGAGTGATGCTCGATTCCAGGCCGAGCATAAGAATAAACACTGCTGAAATCAATTTTATGTAAATATTATTGAAAATAGAGCTAAAAGAAAAAGCAAATACAATGCATGATAAAGTGGAAAATACAAATTGAAACAAAGAAGCAGAAATTATATCAAAATTATTTTTTACTAGAAGATAGGGATAATTATCTAGTAATTCAATTCCCTTAATAATGGTTGGGTTATAAGAAAATAAAGATAAAAAACTGTTTTCTATTGGAATAGGATTGC
>Ga0209630_10000147_pt1 | contig 78877 bp, 37 predicted proteins | sample COG_01_FD_184745 | JGI IMG/M metagenome (GOLD analysis project Ga0209630, IMG submission 184745) | Pelagic Microbial community sample from North Sea - COGITO 998_met_01 (SPAdes) (version 2) | ecosystem: Environmental > Aquatic > Marine > Neritic zone/Coastal water | place: Helgoland, sampling...
CACCCGCATCAGCCCAACCGCTAAGCCGCACCGGCACGTCCCGCTGCAGCACCATATTTGATGTAAGAAAGGGAGCCAGCTTAACGGCAGCCTCCAGGGAGTTCCCACACAGAAACACAGACGCAACAACAATGAACCCACTGCGAAACAGAGATCCCCCGCTCACACTGTTTTTTACCCTGAAGTGATTACGCTCCATTATTTCATCCCAACCTCTTCATTGGTAAGCGCGTAAAGGCAAAGTTTATACTTTTTGCCACTGACCAACCCAGTCATCTCAATAGTTCCGTGCCGGGAACCGAAATTGAAATCCTCAAACAAACTTGAGATCTGCCCGCCTACAGCGGGAGGATTCCTGCTGGAATGCTTGTCTATTCCAAAGGTACGAGATCCCGAGTTGGGACGTCCGTCTGCGGCACGGTTGAACTCTCTCACAAATTTCACGCCATTAACAACTGCAGGTTGCCCCCTACCGAAATCGACGGCATGGGTATATCTCTTTTTCGAACTAACACCGGTATCGGCATCGTTTGTAATCTGGACAAAACACGGACTCGTTTTAACAGGAGATTTGGGCAAAATACCAGCACGATCAGGTTGCGTTCTCAAGGGGGCCAGAAACCCCTCCACATCGTTCATCGCCTTGAGAAAATATTCACTGCCAACACCGCTGAAGCCATAATTGAATACGCCGTGTCCAACATTCGGGTACTCAATGAATTCACATTGATTGCCCTTTTTCTCCATGCGCTTTTGGAAAGCCCGGATCTGGGCGGGAGTGATCACATTGTCGTTACTGCCGCTGATCACCAAGGTCGGAGGAAGTCCGGATCGCACATGGTGGGCAGGCGAAAATGCCACTGGATCCAACTTAAAGGCGCGGCATCGGTTTTGTCCGTCGTTCCAGCCATCGACCAGATCGATGGCTGGATTGATCAAAATCAGCCCCTTGGGATCAATGGGGATGGTCTTGTCATCTTCCGGATTGTCGTAGCCCTCCAGCGTCAGCATGGAGAGTCCCAGATGTCCGCCGGCGGAGGAACCGGCGATGACGATCTGATCCGGATCGATATTAAGCCGCTGGGCGTTCTTTTTGATCCAACGATAAGCGGACAGGCAGTCTGCCAGACACTCTTTCGGGGAGATTCCCTGTTTTTCGTTATATCGGCGAAATTCAATAGCCACACCCACATAGCCCTTCCGGGCCAAATGGGTGCAGTGCGCGGCATACATCAGCGGGTCACCACCCCAGCTCCCCCCATGGATGCAAAAGACGGCTGGACGAAGTTCGCCGGGGTTGAGATTTTCGGGGCGAAAAACCCAGAGGACATTGTCGGGATGATGGTCGCTGTAACGAAGCTTCTCTCCCGTTGCCAGCATGTCTCTCAAAATCGGCTGACTCTCGAGCCAGTTTTTTGGCGACTGACTCAGGTCGAATGTCTGATCAATCCCCCTGAACCGATAAGAGCCCGAACCAAGCTCGAACAGGACGTGCCCATCCTCCATGCGCAGAAACTTCACGCCACTGGCTTGCAGGGCCGGTTGACCGCTCTCCGTGATGCTGTTGGGATGCTGACCGGGGATGTGTACCGTCGCCTTCGTGTTGGCGGGGATCTTCACATCCAGGCTCACAAAGCCATCGGCAAGTTTCCAGCTGGTTTCGATGGGGCCATGAATCGAATCGTAGCGGGTCTTTGCCCAGTCGAGCCCTTTTTCGAAAACCGGCTTGATGGTGATCCGCTTATATCCAGGCGTCTCCGGGCGAATGCCTCCAACGTGACTGAAAACGAAGGCTCCCGCCGCCCCGTGCGCATAATGGGTAAAAGAGTTCATGCGCGGGTCGGTGTAAGAACCATCCGGCAGCCTGCTGTTAAAGTGTTCCCATATCGTATTACCGTGCTTGGCCATATACAGCCAGGAAGGAAATCCCTCGTTAAGCAGCAGCTTATAAGCCTCTCGGTCAAGGCCGGCGAGGGAAAGTCCCTGCAGGACACGCGGGCATCCCATGAAGCCGGTTGCAATATGCCCAACCTCCTCAATCCGTTCCGCAAAACGCCTGGCCACCAACTCTTTTTTATTCTCAGGAACCAGTCCCATGGTAAAAGCCAGGGCGTAGCCCGTCTGCGAATCGGAGTGCACGCGTCCGTCTTGATCGATCAATTTTTCGGCAAATGCTTTTCGGGTCCGTTCGTAAAGGGCGCGATATTTGGCAGCGTCTTCACGTTTCCCGATCGCCTCAGCCATCTGAGCCATGACATCCGCGTTGTGCGCGAGGTATGCGGTTCCGGTGGTAATAATAGAAACCTTGTTACCGCCGGGCGCCTTCGCGTGATCCGTCAGCCCGATTCTCCACTCCTGATTGGCACGCTCATTCTTCCCTCCACGGGTACCGTCCTGGTTGACGGTGCGGATGAGATGATCCATTGCTTTCGTCATGGAATCATAATGGCTCTCGATGATACCGGTATCGCCATATTCCCGGAACATGCGATACACACAAAGTACTCCGGCATCGGACCAGCCGACATTCGGTCCAGGGCCGGGGCCGTAGTATGGGGCATGATCAGGAAACCATCCGCCCGGCTTTTGAGAATCCTTTACATCGGCAAGCCACTTGTTGAAGAAAGCGGAGAGATCAAAATTATAAACAGCGGCGGGCATGAAAAAGTTCATATCCCCGGTATAGCCGCAACGCTCGTCCCGCTGATTGCAGTCGGTTGGAATCCCCAACATGTTGGCCCGCATCGACCATTGGATATTGCGGATAAATCGACTCAGCAACGGGTTCGAACAGCTGAATTCGGATTTTTTACCGAAATCGGAGTGAAAGACAATGCCAGTCACTTCTTCAGGTGTCGGCTTGCGGGACAAACCATGAATTTCAACAAACTGATAACCATGATAAGTAAAGTGTGGCTCAAAAACCTCCTCACCTTTTCCCTTGCAGAAATAGCGGTCAATCTGACGGTCACCCTTACCGAAATGACCCGCGCGCAGGTTGTCCACGTAAACCGTTCCATCCGGATTCAACACCTCGCCATGCTGAAGCGTAATTCGTGTCCCGGACGGAGCCTGTACCCGCAACCGTGTCCAGCCGCTGAAGAGCTGTCCCATATTCACGACATACACTCCAGGACGAGGCTCGGTGATCGAAACCGGCTTGATCTCCCCTGTTTTGCGGATGGGCTCGCTACGCTGCCAGACGAGCTTTCCGACTTGAAAGTCGAGCTTTTCCGGTTTTGCTTTCTGCTGGCGAATCACTACCGGCTTCCATCCCTTGTCGTCATAGCCGGCTTTGTCCCAGCCGTGCATCTCCCGCCGCGCATCATAGATCTCGCCTTCATAGATGCCAGAGAAACGAGTAGGCCCATCGGTCGTACCGCGCCAGGATTCGTCAGTGATAACGGTTTTTCGGCTACCGTCGGCATATTCAATTTCAAGTTGCGCGATCAAACTGGGATCATGCCCGTATGTGGGGTGCAGTTCTGTACGCCACTGCATCCATCCGCCGCAATACCATCCGTTGCCGAGCAGCACGCCCATGGCGTTGTCGCCGGAATCGATCATGCCTGTGACATCAAAGGCCTGATACTGGACCCGTTTGTTGTAGTCGGTCCATTCCGGCGCAAGCATTTGGTCACCAACCCGCTTCCCATTCAGACGAACTTCATAAAGACCCAGCGCGGTGACATATAACATGGCACGCGTTACTGTTTTTGTGGACTTGAATTCCTTGCGCAACTGGCGCGGGACCGGCCAGCGACGGCGCTCCTCCTGACCTTCCGGCGTATCCATATACATGCTGCCTTCTGGCAAATAAATATCTCCGAGCGTCTTCGCCTGCGGGGTCTGTTTGACATACGACTTGCCGTTGAACTCGTATTCCACCGTGACTTGTTTATTACCTCCCGGATCTTCGACCCCCAGTGCTTTCGGGGTCACGGTTGTCCCTAAGGTCCCCTCCTTGATTCTCGTATTGAGAATCGAGGTCACATCGATGGATTTGCTTTGCCCCGTCAGAGTCGCTTTTTTGATGACCAGCTTTCCTTCGATCACTTCATGCCTATAGGTGTCGTCGGAAGTGTCATCCTGCATTCCGATCCATTGCGCCTTCCACTCATGAGGTTCGAGGATCCCCATACTCCAGAAGGCCGGCGCACTTTCCGCTTGAGTGCCATCTATCGTCTTTACCAGCACTTTCCAGTGACAAGGGGTCTTTGATTCAAGCGGTTTGCCCGTATAGTGCACTTGAACGGACCGATCGCTCTGAACCACTCCGCTGTCCCACAAATCCCCCTGGTTACGATTCAACAGATCGGGAGCAGAGGCCACCAGAATCCGGTAGCTTTCCTGCGCCATCCCGCGCTGATCGGAAGAGAGCTCCCAGCTCAGGCGTGGATGCGCGGCATCGATCCCTAGCGGGTTGACCCGGTACTCACACCGGGGATTTCTGATCTCCAGCGCCGAAGCGCTCAACGCACCCAACGCAAGCGCCATGCAAAAAACAGTCTTAAAATACATGTTAGCTATTCTCCTTTTGAGCTCTTATTCAAAAATCGTACTGGTCCAAACAGACCTGATACAGGATCTCCACGGTAGACCGAGGGGATTGTCTGATAGTGGTTTGACAGGGTGTTATAGACCAACACCTCTACCTCGTTCGCTCCGGCCTTCAGCAACCCGCTCACATCCAGCTTCCACGGAGGAGCTACACGGACCCCTGCTTTTTTCCCGTTGATCCAAACCTCTGCGGTGGCGGTGACGCGCCCTAAGTCAATCTCGATTCGCCCTGTCGCTTCTTTTGCAGTCAGCGTGCATTGCTTACGGTAACGCACCCCGCCCGAATAGTTGTTCAAGATGCCGAATGTTGACCAGTCACCCAGCGGCATGACGCCATGCCCACTTGTCTCGATCGCGATGGGTTCCGGAATCGCAGACCCGCCGTTGCGCCCCGCAGGCGGCATCAGTCTCAGGGCGACCGCCGCTGACTTATCTACGAACTTTCGCGCCTCGAAACGACCATTGCCCTTGTCCAGCATCGGCACTCCGTCAAGCCAGGCCTGAATGGGTTCGCGACTTGCCGCTTCAAGTTGAATCGCCGTAGTTCCCGGTGCGGTCCTGAATCGGAACCATTGAGCCGATCGTTTTCCGGCATAGAGGTCAAAGGAGATCACACCCGGATCCTTGTACCAGCGCATGGCCAGCTTCTCCCTCTCCTCCGGCATCGGAACATTCTTTTGCCGTAAAACAAAATGACTGCGCCCCCAATCGTCGTAGCGAATCAGGATCGGATTTCCCCCTGCATTGAGCGACACCCCTTCTGAAGGGTCACTGACACGGGAGCCGTTCACATAGACTGCATCCGGGCAAATGACTGGTGGCGTCAGCCATTTTTCCGGCGCATCCGCGCTGACATGGATCGATGCCTGAGTCGATTCGTTCACGACAGCCGATGTCCACAGATAATATCGCTTATGTTCTTCAGGACTGTATTTCGAAACCCCGTTGGCCCAGTACTCCGATTTCCCCAGGAAGATGAAGTTGTCAGTAATCTTGCCCTTCAATCCGTGAAATCCCTGAATGCCGGGGTCGCCCTCTTTTCCATATCGCCAGGAGAATTCATACGGCTGCCAACGGTATGATGTTCCGACGATCTCAACCGGAACTGCGGGGTCCACGCGGTCAAGCTTTGCGAGTTCGGCTTCCACAATCGCAGGGTCGAGTGTTTCTGGAACCGGTCCGAGCAGATAAAACTGCGGGCCATAGCCGTGCAGTTGCGTTTGCCAACCGGAGTCATCGGCATCTGGAGCCATTGCGGAATCTGCCAGTTCGGGAGTTTCCCGCGTCCAGGTAAAACGTCGCGCTTCAAGACCGATCATCTTGTTGTCTTCTGTCACCGGCAGGCGGAAATCGCCGTAGCGATTGTCCATTGTCGGTTCGAAACTCACCTGCCACTCGCCGGAAAGCGTCTTCAAAACCACAGGACTGCCGCTCCCAACCGAAGGGTTCACGTGTCCGGCACCCGGCGTGAATACCACGATCTGCGCCTCGTATTTTTCCAACGGCAATTTCACCTGCGTTCCGACCGCGGTCCGTTTGATAACCTCCACTGAACGGACGTCGCCAGTCCAGGCATCCCATAATTCGACCCCGCCGGTTGCCCGAAACTCCACGATATCGCCGGGCTTGGCATCCATCACCAGATAAACATCCCGCGGCCCGATTTTTCGATGGAGTGCACGCACCGTGCCATTGAGCCCGCGCACATCAGGAACGAAGGCTTTATGAATCGACTGGGCCGCTTGTCTGCCATTGCTCAACCGACACTCGGCTTTGAAGGCCCGCTTATTCAATTCGGCTAGCTCCGAGTCATTCTGACCGGCACGATCACTGGCTGAGGGCAATGCTCCCACGGACAGGACCAGCCCGCCGTTCTCGCTGAATTCCGCGGCCTTTTCGAGACTGCTCCAGCGTACGGCCTCCATCCCCGCAATGATGAGAGCCTTGTAGGAAGCGCCGACATCCTCAAGCACAAGCCGCCCATTCTCAACCTTGGCGCGAGCAAGGGACTGATGGTCGATAAATTCGAAATCGATTCCGGACCGAATCAATATCTTCCCTGTCTCAAAGGCTGCATCGCGCGCGGCATCGCCGTTGAGTTCAGCTTCATAGGGTGTTACGGGATAAACGAGGGCGACATCGCAAGCGAGATGGCCTTGGCTGAACAGATAGGAGAGGCGTTCGAAATATTTCAGGAAAACATCCATGTGATCCCAGTACGGCATACGGAAGTGGTAGCACGGCGGTGCCCACTCCCAATGCGATCCATAGGTCGAATAATAGAGCCCATGCAGGTTAAAGAGCGTACAGCCATAGAGGTAGTTCTCACGGGTCGCGAACATCAAGCGTTCCGGCGCAGCACCCCAGCCCAGGCTATGATATCCTTCCAACCATACGCGCGGGCGTTTGTACAGGTTAGCAATTGATGACGATACTTTACCTTTGATCGGGTGGGCATTGCCGCCGGGCGTGTCGTGACCGGGCGCGGAGTACCAGCGATTGGCACGAAAATAGTCGCCGTAGGCGTGCGGATCCAGCCCCCGGCCATGGTTATCACAACCATAGATGATACCGCGCGAGGCATGCCATTCGTAGATCGGCTCGAAATAACGCTCCTCCATTAGGCTCATACGCACATCCGCATAATCGATGCGTAGTTTGGGAGTGATGTTACCCATATCCGTCCACATTGCCGGCAGGGCATCTAACAGATTATACCCCTTGCGCTTTTTGAACTCCACCGCGAAATCAGGGTTCCAGGCAAACTTACCTTGCCCAATTTTCAGTTCGTCATTGAAGAAATAGTTCAAGCCATCGGTGGTTTTGCCCGGATTGTTATCCTGGAACTGCTGATAGAACTCTTGGACGATCCTATCCCCGGCGCCGGACATGAGCGGGTTCATCGTCTTCGGCATGCGGGCCGCCTGAAACGTCCAGACTTCCCACTCCCCGTCCGGAGCAGTCCAGTCGACTTTGTTGTTTGAGATACGGGCTGTCAGATCCATGCCGCCGCGTTGCAGAATGCCGTTATTCAATTCATAGGCGCGGACAGCGAAGGTGTCCGGTTCACATGGAATGGTTTTGGTTTCTCCGCCTTTCAGGCGCAGCCGCTTGCCGGATCTCAATTCCAGCGCATTGTTCTCCGGCTTGGAATATATGTTGCGGGTGAACCAATTGTTCCCGTTAGGCCAGTCCAGGGTATAAGTGCTCAGACTGATGCCCATGCCCAACTGACCGCACTCCTCAGAGACCTTTGAATAAATCTTCCACCAGTCGTCAGTCAGAAGCCGCGGATTTCCAGTTTCATCAGTATCCATGCTCAAGTTTTGATGATTATAATTTACCTGAACACCACTGACACCCTTCTTATGCAATTCGCGCACCTGCCAGGTCAGGCGATCCGCATCAAGATCCTCCCCTGTCCACCACCAGAAAGGTACCTGGCCATATCCCGGCGGCGGGTTCTTGAACCTCGGCAAAACATCCAGCTGCGAATCACGGCTCGGCCAACCGGGAGCAATCGCTTCAATAGCGAAAGCACTGTTCAGCATCAAGAGTGTCCCTGCTGCGACCGCTTTCAAAAATGTACGATTTAGTTTTCCTTTAATCATTGAATGAGTTGCTACACAGTTCATTTTATTTTCCGAGATATTGCTTGAGAGTGGGCAGATCTCCCACTTCTTTTAGAATTGGCTTTGGGTTTTCAGCGAAGCCAGCGGGGCGAAGGTTGGCGGCAATACTGGAGGCGTGTTCTTTCAAAAGACGATCCAGTTCCGCGACCCTTTCTGGATGGGTGCGAGCCAGATCCGTTTTTTCACCAAGATCCGTGGACAGATCGTACAGCTCGAGCTTCGTTTCACCTTTTTTAGGTTCCTCGACCTTTTTTGGATTGGCACCAGCCAAGTCCTTCTTGCTTTCATACTACCAATGACAGACCCGTGTGCTTTCCCGACAAAATAAGTGCCATACCCGGCGGGCTTAAGGGCTTCCGCGAGGGTGACCCCATCCTTTTCGGTTCGAACCGGAGGGGCATCCATTCCCGTCATGATGGCATCCCGCGTGGGCGCGCATTTAGGATAGGTGCGGTAATCCGTGAAGAGAATCCCGCTTTCGGCAAGCTGGTCCAGATTAGGGGTCTCAACCGGACCACCCATGCAGCCGATGTCTGCGTAGCCCATATCATCGACGAGAATGTTAATAAAGTTCAGCGGTTGTGCGGTACCGGTTTGCGCCGTCGCTTCACCATAGAGGGGTTGTGCCAACATCGACATGCCGCCTAAAGCAAATAACTGGTTTTTGAATTTTGAAATGGTTTCCAGTTTCAAGTTTTTTCGTTCCATTATCTCGCTCTTAATCTCTGGGGACCTTGTGCCACTTTTCAATTTGCTTTGTAAGACGCTCAACCAGCTCTGGACGCGTTGACGCCAGATCATTCTTTTCATGGGGATCGTCCTTCAAATTGTAGAGCCGGACGGGCGCCTTGTCCCACCGGTTTAGATAAGGGTAATGGGTCGGATTCGAAACGTGATAGCGCAGCAGTAACTTCCAGTCTCCCTCCACACACCAGAGATACTGCAAGGTATCATCTGGACGCCCAGGGGTCATGTTACGGGCGGCGTGGCAAACCCCGAATACAGCCTTCCTCTCCTTGCGGGCTTTCTCATCAAGCAGGTCAATCCCGGGAAGGTTCGCCGGTGCTTCTATACCGGCAGCCGCTGCGATGGTGGGAAAAATGTCAATGGCATGCGCCAGGTTTGGAGAGCGCTCCGGCTTCACCTTGCCCGGCCATGATACCATGATGGGCGTGCGAATACCGTTCTCGTAGGGGCTGGCCTTGGAGCGCAGGGAATATTTCCCTTTTTTCTGGTTCGGATCGTCCGCGTTCTCGCTGGCCGCCACCCAACCATTATCACAGATGTAGAGCACGACCGTGTTTTCCGTCAGGCCACGCTGCTCGATGGCGCCCAATAGTTCCCCACAGGTTTCGTCAAACCACTCACACATCGCGTAATACCTGGCAACATCCATGGCTCTGCCCGGCTTGCTATACTTTTTCAACAGCCTCTCGGGGGGATTGTGTGGCGTGTGCGGCATAAACGGCGCATACCAGAGCAGGAAAGGCTTTTCTTCCGCAACCGCCAGGTCGATAAAATCCGTTACGGGCTTCATTCCTTCGCGCCCGATGGACAACCCTGCATCACCGTGCCGGCCACGGCGGTTCGGATCACCGTGGGTCATCCCATGCGTGAAGCCGCCGTCCTGGTACGAGCCCTCCCACCACTTGCCCGACTGATGGGTCAGATAGCCGTTTGCGCTCAGCAACTTAATAAAGCTGGGATGCTGATGAAAGGCCTGCCGAACCGGCTTATCCAGTTCCACACGGTTCTTGTTTCCGTCCACATCATTCCCCGTCACCCCGTGTTGGAAGGGATAGAGCCCGGTTGCCAGCGAAGCCAGGGATGGACGGCACAGCGGCGCAGCGAGATAACCCCGTTCGAACAACAGGCCCCGCTCGGACAACCTATCCAAGTGAGGCGTCTTGATGTCCGCATGCCCCATAAAGCCATAATCCGTCCAGGCCTGATCATCGCTTAATATGAATACGATATTAGGCCGTTGTGCTGTGCCAGTTTTCGCTGCGGCTTCACCATATAGGGTGTGTGCCAACATCAACATGCCGCCTAAAACAAATAACACCTTTTTGAATTGTGAAATGGTTTCCATATTTAACTTTCCCCAACGGCTAGTGCCGAAGTGACTATGATCACTTTATTTTGCATCGTTGTCTCTTTTGTAAGCTTTTTTCTGCGGGTGACTTGAGCGTTGCGATCAGGTGGATCAAATCTTTCTGATCCTCCATGGGGAATACCTTCATCACCTCACCGGATGTACTGCAGGTTGTCAATAGGTCGCAGGTGGCGACCAGAACGCAAGTGTGATTTCTATTGTTCATAATGATCCTGTCGCCTTCTTTACTATTTTGATGGCCGGACTCGCGTCAGCGAGTTCAGGCGATTTCTATAGGTTATAGGTCATGCTTCAGTTCAATAAGTGCATCCATGCAGTCTTCTGCATCGAGTGTTCCATGCAATTCATCCCTATGGTTTCAGCGTGACGGAATTCGAGCTCAGCAGGCGCACCGGCCCCAGCAGACCGGAGGTCATCAACGGCGCCTCTTTATCGTCGTGATAAAACGGATACAGTGTCCAGGTAATCTTCTGATCGGCAGGGAGTTTCCAATCGCCTATAATTCTATTCTTCCAACAGTTGGTCACTCTGACCTCCACATGGTTCGCGCCGGGATTAACGACATCTGTGATATCGACTTTAAACGGTTTCTTCCACAGCACACCGAGCGATGTTCCATTGACAGACACCTCGGCCAGCTGCTCCACCTGCCCCAGATCTAGCCAAACGCGGCCATCCTCCTGCAGACGTTCGGTGCTGATATGGACGCTCTTCTCATAGGTCGCGGTTCCGGAGAAATATTTAATCCCCTCTTCCGGGCGCTCCGTCCAAGAGATGAGCTGATCGAAAGCAATAGCTCCCTCGGGCGCGCCGCGCGCTGCCTGAAAGGATACGGTCCATCCCTGCGGCACGGCTTCCGGTGCGGGAATGTTTTCAACAGTTGCTTCGGCTGTTGCACCGTCGGCAAACTCAGCCGCATAGGTTCCGTTTTTCCAAACGGTGAAGCGCAGGCCGTTGCCGTCCAATACAACTGGCTTACCGTCTTGGGTTAACTTGACGACAGCTGCTTTCGCGGTGGCCGGGCGGAAGACAACAAAGCGCGAGCCGTACGGGTCCATTTTGATTGGAAGAGTAGTGGCGATGCCGTCATCCATATAATTCGCAACTTCCGTCTTTTCGCCGGTGACCGGATTCCAGATTTCAGGAACCCTGCCGGTGACGCGGAAGCGGAGCGTCAGGTCTTTGGTTTGGTCTTCCTGGTAGGCGACAAAATATGCGTCACCCTCTTTCAGCTTACGATGGATGTAACAGACATTGTCCGTAGCGGAATCAAAGTCGGGAACGAGCGCATCGGTTGCCAGAATCTCTTCGAACGATTTGCCGGCGATCACCCTACCATTTCCAACGTGGCGTTCGCCTTTGCCTTCCGGCCACAGTTCGGCGGCCATGTTCTGAATCTGAGCATCTGCATTCTCGAAGTCGGCGAGCGATGGGCAGCGCACCGGTTTGCGACCGATCACGGTAGCGCCAGCCTTCACCAGCTCCGCCACTTTTTCCAGCGCATCCGGGGTGTAGCGCGCATGATCCGGCAGTACGAGATATTGATAGCGCATGCCGCTCGGCAAGCCGACGAATCCGTCTTCAACAAACATTGTACTAAAGGTGGTATGGTCACACACGTCGTAGTCATAGCCCTTCGGCAAAACCGGCAGCATCTTTTTGCGTTCATCAAGATTTCCAGCCGGAGAAAAGAACCACGCACTGCCGGGCACATCCTGACCGTAGTAGTAGCAGGCATCCGCGAAGAAGCGGCCCTGGCGCAGCATGTACTGGCAGCGGCGCAGGTAGGTGATCCACGCCCGACCCGGCTCCCACCAGGTGGTGGTGCGTTCCAGGTTGAGACCGAACTGGCCTAAGCCCATCCCGGGCACCTTCTCGTCCGGCTGATGCACATAGCGGTGGAAGACGATCTCGTTCATCCCCTTACAGAACTGACGGTCACCGACCGGCTTGAGAATGTGCGGGTACTGCGTGAAGCCGTCGTGATGGGCAAATGAGGTAAATGCCTCGCAGGCGATCACGTTTTTACCATACACGTGGCCGGCCACAGCCGCCTCTTTGGTATTGTCCTGCCCGCCGGGCCACTGCGGAAATTTTTTGTTCGGCTCGCCGCCGAGCCAGAATTCGCCCTGCGGAATATCCATCTTGCCCTGCATCTGAATATAGTCGCCATGGATCGGAATACCGATACCGGGCGCCTCGGCAGAAAGCTTAACCCCCCATTCATGCACGTAGTCGGCAAAGGCGCCGTAAAAATTATCCGCCAGCAGATCACCGATCGTGCGGCGGTAGTCCCAGAGAAAGCGCTCGGTTTCATCTACGCTCCCGACAAGCCGACCCGTGAGAGCAATCAGCCATTTGGTCATGTCATAGCCGCGCCGCACTTCAAACTCCTCGGGAAATTTCGCAGTCCAAGTCTGGCAGTTGGCCTCCCAACTGTCGATATTCATCTCGACCACTGTTTTTCCGGTCAGCTCGCCCATACGCTCCAGGATTTCTTTGGTCACCCCGTTGTCCAGATGATGATATAGGGCCTCCCTGCTGAACTTATCCACCTCCAGGCCTTCCGCACGCTCGGAGGCCGGATGAATCAAGTTGCCGTTGGTCGTATGACCAAATCGCAGGATCGTCCACTTCCCTGCGGGTAGCTCGTAGTCCAACGTGCCGTCCGGCTGCAGATAAGCCGAAAGATCAAGAATCTGATCCACCGCGATCAGCTGATCGGCGGGAACGTTCTGAGTGGACGGATTGGAAATAGTCGGGTATGTGCGCATCCGGGCCGACTTGGTGTAGATATTGGCCAGACGGGCGGAGGTGAAATTCAGCTCATAGAGCTTCATCGGCACCTCCGGTTTGGGCGTCGCAACCGGGAACTCGAGCTTCATAAACTTCACGGTCGCGTCAGCAAACCCCTGGACGAGCGCTTCACGGCGGGGATCAAAATGCTTCATCCAGCGGCGGAAATTCGCTAAATAACGCCAGTTCTTGCCGTCATCACTGCCGTAGATTTTAAAGGTGCGATTCTCGCTGTTTTCGTGCATTTCGACATCCAGCGAACGGACCGTCTGAGGTTCGGCGAACTCGAAGACCACCGAACGTGAGCCGCCCCCGCGCGTTGCGCCCGGAAGCTCGACGTAGCTTTCGCCGTCGCCATCCATTGCCGCAGACCAGTCGATCTCCGGAAAATCATCCGAGCGGACACGTTTAACCAGAGACGACAGCGGCTCGGCCTCACCCGGCAGGGAGGGATAGGCAACCACTGCGACATCGCGGTAAAACCCGCGGGTCTTATTCGGCTGCGGCAGCTGAATGGGGCTCCGGGTCGGCCCCGTCACAAATGTGTGACGCCAGTAAATGTCCTGCATCGACTGCGCCGGAGAAACCCACGGGCCGCCGGCGACCCAGCCCGGGCAGCTGCCGAAACTGAACTCCATTCCGAGCCGTTCGCACTCCCTGACAGCAAAGCCGACCTTCTCATACCAGATCTCGCTGCCGACGATATCATCCCCGATGGTTCCGGCGACCTGAATCGAAGGCAGATTGACCATGTGCACGCCCTTGTAGCCCATCGTCTTCATGGCCTCGAGGTCTTTGGTGATTCCGTCCTTGCTGACGCGCTCATTGATCCAGTGCCACCAGGTGCGCGGGCCGTATTCCATGGCTGGCTCCACAAAGCCTGCATCCAAAGCATCCGGCATACTGAATGCGCTTTCGGTGGCGGTCGCTGTCAGATTAGACAACATCAAAAGCAATGCCACCGTAACCGTCCTTATTAAATATTTCTTCTTCATTACGATTTTCCTTATTTCTATTTGTGAACTGTCAAATTCCAGAATCCTGTTTTGTTATTCGAATCAAAAAGGGCGAAGCAGGAATCGCTCAGCCCTTTGAAAAAAATTGACTACCACTTTTCCGTTACGAACTGGTTCAGAACTGGCAGCTTCGCTTCCGGCACGTCGAGCGACTTGATGGCTTTGCGCAGCGCGCGCAGCGACAGAACATACGATTGTTCTTCCACAGGTGTCTTGGCGACCGCTTTGGCCGATTGAATTGCTTGATTCAAACGCGCCGTGTTCAGCCCTGCTTTGTGCGCATTCTCCTTGGCCGAAACGGCAAGATCGATCAGCGAAAGCAGTCCGGAGCGGAAGGCGTAGCCGTCCTCAATCAGGGTGCTTCCAGCGCTTTTGTCTGATCCCGGCCCGGCAATAGAGGGAAGCGGCTCGGAGGTGATCAGAAACCCGTTTTCATCGCGCAGATAGAAGACCCCGTGGGTCATGCCCGGCGGCGCGATTGCGGTCGCGGTTCCCCCGCTGATTTCAGCCGGAGCCTCGAACCACTCCTCCTTCGCCCTGCCTCCATCCAAGAGCAGCTTGCTGCCGTTAGTGGTGTAGATCAGCTTGGCCTCGACCACCTTCGATTTGTCGGCGCCGGTTTCGACGAGCACTTTCAGGCGATTCCCTGCACTCTGCCGTTCAAGCACGGTCGGCACCCGGTCGGCGCCGGGCAGCCGAGCACCGCCGACTTGCTGGGCATTTTTATACGGCATCGCCGCATCATATTTGGCCAGCCACTCCTGCAGCTCGGCGAGTAGTGCATTCGTTTTTTCTGGATGCGACTCCGCCAGGTTGCTGGCCTCGCCCAGATCGCAGACCGATCCGTCGTCGTTGTAGAGCTTGTAGAGCATCATCGGTGGCAGTCCGTTTAGCTCCGGCGCATAGTTCAGCCGCAGTTTCCAGCCGCCTTTGCGGATGATGCTCGAAGAGGTCGTCGCGCTCGGTTGGTGCCAGAACAGCGTATCGCGCACGGTTCCGTCGGTAAACGTCACATCGGACTCCTGGCCGAGAAAGACCGGCAGCACGTTGCAGCCGTCGAGATCCAGATCGGTTTTGGTTTCGACTCCGGCCATCGCCATGTAGGTCGGGAACAGGTCAATCAGATGGATCGGCGTCTCGCAGACACTGCCCTGTTCAATTCCCGGCCCTGCAATGATAAATGGAATACGGATGCCGCCTTCAAAGGTTTTGTGTTTACCGCCATTCAGCGGCGTGTTGTCGGTCATCCGCTCGGGCCGCCCCCGGTCTCTGCCCCGTGCGATCGGTGCCTTTTCCAGTCCGCCGTTGTCAGAACTGACCATGATGTAGGTGTTGTCGATCAGCTTATGGCCAAGATTACGCGGATCGTCGGTGGTTTCCAGAAAGGTCATAATCTTGCCGACCTGCCAGTCGAGCGTGTCGAGCATCGCGGCATAATACGGATTCCTAAAACCAGGATCCATGTTGGCAATCCGTCCGGGATCGGTCGGGAACGGGACACCCATCTTTTTGCAGTAATGCTCTAGGCGCTTGCGGTCGCGGGTGCTGAACGGGCCGTGCACAAACTTCGTGCAGAAGTTCATGAAGAACGGCTTGCCTGCTCCCCTCACCTTGTCCATCCAGCGGACGGAAATATCGACCACCGCATCAAACGGGCGGTCATCGTCGTTCGGATCCAGCGTATAGGAATCACGCGGATCGTAGCTGGCAGCAAATCCGGTGATCCGGTCAGGGGACATCGGGCTATAGACCCCATTCGTATTCGCCGTCTTTTTGTCGGACGGATCATAGAGTTCCGGATCGTTGTAATACATATTCCGCCAGTCCCAGCTGAAATCGAAGCCGTAGTCCAGCGGTCCCGGGTAGCTCTCAGAGCGTCCGCCTACATGCCACTTACTAATGTGCGCCGTCGTGTAGCCGGCCTCCTTCAGGACATCGGCAATAATCGGGGTATCGATATTCAGGCGACACGAATAGAACGGATCAATGTAGGCGTGCCTTGCATTATAGGGCCGCGCCAGCCGACCCCCCAGCACAGAAAGCACTCCGGTATGCGGCGTATACTGCCCCGCCATGTAGGCCGCGCGCGACGGCGCGCAGGTCGGAGCCGCAGAATAGGCCTGCATGAAACGCCGACCCTTCGCAGCCAGACGGTCCATGTGCGGCGTTTCATAGACCGACTCCTCGCCCTGAATCGCACGGTAGTAACAGGCGATATCCTGCCACCCCAGATCGTCCGTCAGAATGTGAACAATGTTCGGTTTCGGTTTCGAAACCAGGGTGTCGGACTGCGCTGAAAAAGCCATTGAGGCACCAGCCGCGAAGCCGCACAACAGTGCAACCGTCCATTTTTTATTTTGTATATTCATTTCTTTGGTTCCCCTCTGACATTCTTCTTTGAAGCCGGCAGAGCGATGGTTGAATACTGCCGTCCCACCTTCGAATCCATCTCCGGATAGCTGACCAGAAATTGGTTTTCGTCGACAAGGTTGATCAGATAGTGCGTGGCATCTTTAGGCAGCTCTGCCGAAACCTTGCCACCGGGCAGAATGCTTGCCGGTGCGCGGAACCACTCCTCGAAACGATCCCCGCCGTTCGGAGTGTAGAGCAGATCGGCGCGCACGACCTTCGCCCCATTCTCCTTGAAGGTGAACAGAGCCGTGCCGCCCCGAAGCGACTCGCCAGTCACCGCAGGAACCAGCTCACGCTTCGGGTTGCGTGGACAGTGCGGATTCCAGTAGGGATAGCTGGCGTCCATTTCAGTCAGGTAATCTGTCAGCGTTGCATTCATCGCCGCCACCTTTTCGGGCATGGCGGCCACCAGATTTTTGGCCTCTTCGATATCGCCCCGCACCTGTTTCCCGTCCGTGGTCCGGTAAAGGCGGTAGAGTTCGAGTTCGGGTTTGGTATTGTAATTACGGACCAGCTTGAAATCGCCGATGCGGATGGAGCTCTCGAACTTCGAATTCGGGAAATGCCAGATCATGGTGTCGCGCACCGCGCCGTCGGCGTGACGGATCAGCGACGCGTCGGCCGGGTTCTGCGTCAGAAGCGTTGAAATATCGCAGCCGTCAAACTGTTTTCCAGCCGGCTTCGCCGTGCCGGTCAGCGACAGAATGGTTGGATAGAAATCTAGCCCGTTCACCATCACATCCGACTGCACGCCCTGCGGGATGCCCGGGCCAGCAATAATCAGCGGTACGCGCGTCCCGCCTTCCATAATCGAGATCTTGCCCTGATCCAGCGGATAGTTGTCGGTGTAGATCGCGTTCCGGTCGCCCTCCATGCCGCCATTGTCTGAGGTGAAGATGACATAGGTATTTTCAATCAGCTTATGGCCCGGCCAGCGCGGGTCATCGGTGTTCTCGAGGTAGCGGAACAGCCGTCCGCAATAAGTGTCAAACTGCTCGATCATCGCGCAGTAGAACGGGTTGGTCTGCCCTTCCTGTTTCCAATAGTTTCGATGCGCTTCGGTCAGTTCGACCCCCAGCTTATCGCAATATTTGTTCAGCAGTTGTTCGCTGCGAGTCATCATCGGCGCATGCACCAGCCAGGTGGCGAAATAGAGGAAGAACGGCTTATCCTTGTTGCCCTGAAGAAACGTCATCGCATCCTCCGTGGTCTGGTCGAACGGGAAGCCGTTGTCGTCCAGACGATACGGGTCCTTCGGATCGCGGGTGGCGAAGCCGGTCAGGCGGTTCTTCAAACCGGAGTGGGCGCCGCGGCTGTGGCGCGTGTAGTCAAAGCCCTGATCCTCCGGCTGCGGATAACCGCTATGGTGGCCCATCGCCACATGCCACTTTCCGCTGTGGCCGGTGGTGTAGCCGTGCGCTTTCAGCGCCTCGGCAATCGTAACTGTTTCGCCAGGCATCCGCGCCGAGTACCACGGCGCCATCATATTCCAGCCGGTTTTGTGATGCGGGCGCGGCGGATAGCCTCCAGAGACATGCGTCATCTGCGCGCGCGCCGGATGAGTACCGCTCAAAATCGCGGCGCGCGACGGCGCACAGGTCGGTGCCGGCGAGTACGCCTGCCAAAACTGGACCCCTTTTTTTGCAAACGCATCAATATGCGGGGTCTCATATGGGCTCGGCGCATCGATATCGTAGCATTTTAAATCCTGCCAACCGAGATCATCCGCCAGCAGCAGAATCACATTCGGGTTTTCAGGACGGTCCGCAAAACAGCTGCCGGCCGCCAACAATCCCATCAGCAATAACTTTTTCATACTATTCAATCTCCTGGTTATCGTGTTCATTTCGTTTATTAATGTGCTCATTTGTTTGGATTGGCTTGCAGGGCCTTAGCTAAGCGTTCGGCAATCTCCGGGTGTTGCTCGATCACATTGTTTGCTTCGCCGATATCCTCTTTCAAGTTGTAGAGTGTCGGCCCTTGGTGCTCCCGGGTGGTGGCTTTCACTTTAAAGCGCTCTTTGGAATGATATTTCCAGTCGCCACTGCGCACGGCGGTTCGGTCGTAGAAAAAATATTCGTGCGGGGTTTTTGCCCCAGCCTTGGCCGTCATCAAGTCGATAATGTTTTTGCCATCAAGCGGCTGCACGGTCGGCAGTGCGGCACCGCAGAGCTGCGCAAAGGTCGGCAACAGGTCCATCGAAAGTGCGAGCTCATCGCAGACCGATCCGGCAGGGATTTTGCCCGGCCATTGCATCACGCACGGCACGCGCTGCCCGCCCTCGAAGGTGGTCATTTTGCCTTCAAACAGAGGCAGCGCACTGCCACCATGCTCACCTTTAATCAACCATGGCCCGTTGTCTGACGTAACCACCACCAGCGTATTGCGGTCGATTCCCAACTCCTTGAGGTGACGCAAAATACGCCCGACATTGAAATCGATCTCTTCGATGACGTCGCCGTAAAGGCCACGATCACTTTTACCTCTAAACTGTGGCGACGCAAACAGCGGCGTGTGTGGCATCGAGTTAGCTAAATACAGAAAGAACGGTTGGTCTGCTGTCACACTCTCAGTAATAAACGCGATGCCTTCATCGGCATAGCGTTTGGTAATGGTTGACTGGTCCACCGGAAACTCGATGCATACTTCGTCACGCATCAGCGGCACCTGATCCTTCATCTTATGCGGTTGCTTTTCCCAGCGACTCATCCCTTTTTTCTCGCGAGGAAATGCTGCGACTAGTGCTTCTGGAGTCACACCCTCTCGGAACAAGCAGTCCGCAGCGTACTGCATACCCTTCGCCGGGAACATATCGTTGCTGTAGGGAATTCCGTAATAGGAGTCGAACCCCTGATTGGTCGGCAAAAACTGTAAATGGTCACCCAAATGCCATTTCCCAACCGCCTTGGTTTTGTAACCAACCGACTTCAACACCTCAGCCATCGTGACGTGTTTCGGCGCTAAGCCCAGAGCCCCCGTATTCGGGAAAAACACCCCTGGTACGCCCACACGGTGTGGATAACATCCAGTCAGCAGCGCGGCGCGTGAGGCGGAGCAGACTGGCGAGGCGACCATGAAGCTGGTAAACCTCATGCCCTCCTCTGCCATGCGGTCAATCTGCGGCGTTTTAATATCGGGCGAGCCAAAGCATCCCAAATCCTGATAGCCCTGGTCGTCGTTAAAGATCACGATAATGTTGGGCGAGTCGTTCGACGCTTCGGCGATGCCGAACAATAGGATGGAAGCAAGCGCTAACATCACGGGTTTTGTTTTGTTTTTCATGATTTTTAGCGATCTATTCTCTTATACATTAAGTACTATTTTTTCGTCCCGTTTCCTGTAACGAGCATGTTTATCGTTAAAGCTTCTTCACCTCAAAGCATCTTTGCCCATCCATCTGCGGATGTTTTCCTTTAAGTTTATAGGCCTTTTTGTCACGATATTCGTAAGCGGCTGAGCAGTATCTAAGCAGTCAAGACCCTTGTCCTTATGGCCCAGCTTGACCATTGCCCATGCTGCCATCATCCTCACCTCATGCGAATCATCCTGCAGAGCTTTCTCTAAAGTATCCACTGCGGAGGCCGCATCATTTCCAAGTAGAAAAAGTCCGACAACTGCCCAGTAGCGGATCCCTTCGTCTGCGTGCGACATTGATTGTTCGAGTCCTTTCAGGTTTTTTGCGTCACGTTCGAGTGCCATGTCAGCGGCATCCAAATAACTTGCAAGGGGATAGAGCTTCGGGTCGCGGACCATTGCATAGATAGTCATACTGTTTGCCTGGGCTCGTCTAACTCGCATGGTTTCTGGGAGTAAGCCTGAATCATATAGCTCTAGCTGCTTCGCACGCATCGCTTTGCGCATCTCGGCAATCTTCTTCTGGTGCGTTGCTTCGTTAATCAGGTTATGCACGTTATCGAAGTCATTAACTGTATCGTAGAACTCTTCCGAGGCGCGCGGCCTGAAGAACCGACCAGTAATCTCGTCTGTTTTTCCCTCCCGGTGGTGTTGCTCCCACGCTGGAGCAGCCGCGGCTCTCCAAAGGTAGCCAAGCTGCTGCCCGGACGGCACGTAGGGCATGTAGTTCTTATAATACGCGAATCGGCGATCTCTAAGCATACGCACATTATCAAAACACTCGTCGGCCCGCTCACGGAAACTCAGATGATATTCCGGCTCCGGTTCTACCTGTTTGCCAAGAAAGATTGAACCTTGAAAGGTTTCCGGGATATTCTTCACCCCAGCAAGGCTCAACCATGTTTTTGGCATATCAACAAAGCTTACAATTCGATCGACCGTATCGCCGGGTTGCTTCCCTGCCGGCCAGAGATGTTTGTACTTTTCCGGAATGCGAATAATTAAGGGGCAGTGAATTCCGCTCGAGTAGAGAAACCGTTTACTGCGGGGCATCACGCCACCATGATCTGAACAGTAGATAATGATGGTGTCCTCGTACAGACCATCCTCCTTTAAGGCGTCTAGTGTCTTCTGTACGTCACTGTCCATTTGCTCAACGGCATCAGCATATTTTGCGTAATTTTTCCGGATAGCAGGAATGTCTGGGTGATAAGAATACAAGGTCATATTTGCGGGATCGTTTCGTGTGTTTTCCACATCCCCGTGCGCACGACTTTCGTGGCTGTTAGAGAAGTTCACGACGGCAAAGAAGGGTTGGCCCGGCTGCCTGCCCTGCCAGTCAGTACTATCTTTGTCCCAACAGGCTCGATCCAGCCGACCACCGATATTGTAATCGGTCTTTCCTCGATTGATGCAGTGGTAGCCTGACTGCCTCAGTAGGTCTGGGTAGTATTGAATGACATCATGTGGGATATTGTTGCGACTGCGCATGGGCTGGGTCCCATTGGAGATGGCATACATTCCAGTAATCCAAGTGGATCGAGTCGGCGCACATACCGCTGCATTGTCGAAACAATGCGTGTAGCGGAAGCCCTCTTTGGCAAGCTGATCGATCGCCGGTGTCTTGCTGTTCTTTCCGCCGTAACAACTGACCCATGATATGCCATTATCCTCGCTGGTGAGCCAAAGGATATTGGGTTGATTTTGCTGCTGCTTGGCGGCTAAGCGGTCTGGAGCGACATACGATTCCGCATTGAGAAACGCAATAGCTCCGTCGTCGAGGTCCTTTGTTAGACCGACAACATTGTTCGGATTGCTGCCTGAATCCTCGGCAAGGGCGAGCTGAGACATGGTCGCCATCATTCCGATGGCACAGATTAACTTTGTAAAATTTCGTATTTTCATTCGATTGATACCTCCAATAAACTATCTAAGCTGCGTAGCGATAGGCACAGCCGCCAACCGATACCAAACAAAAGTATTTTTTCATAGTGCGCGTGTCCTCTGCATTGATACATTTCATACGGATCACTTACCGGCTCTTTCGAGTCGGTTTAGCAGTGGCTTCAGCCAGCAACGGGTCGGCCATACTTTGGCTCACATCACTCAGCGCAGCGCGCAGTTCGCTCAGCTTGAGCGCGTATTCCGGATTATTCACCAAATCGTTCATCTCATTCGGATCTTTCTTCAAATTGAACAGACGCTCAACGCCAATCTTGGGGTAAGTAATTAGTTTCCAATCCCCTTTGGTGACCATGCGCTGACGATCTAAATAGGCACCGTAAATCGCATCGTAATGCCCCCCTTGCTGATTGTTCAACAACGGCATCAGGCTTTTGAAATCAACTCCGTCCACGGGTGCACCCGCGAGTTCCAGAACGGTAGGCACGACGTCTTGCAAGTAGATGGGAGCATCTATTTTTGAACCCGCTTTCACATTGGGTCCAACCACTAAAAAGGGCACTCGCACACTGTGGTCGTACATGTTCTGTTTCCCGACCAAGCCGTGATGCCCCACCGCCAAACCATGGTCGGCGGTAAAGACGATGTAGGTATTGTCCGCTTTGCCAGTCGCTTCCAGCGCCGCAAGAATGCGACCAATCTGATCGTCCATGTGCGTGATAATTGCAAAATATTCCTGACGGTTGATCTTCACCGAAAATTCCGTGCGCGGGTACGGCATTAACTTCTCATCGCGCAAGCGCTTGCCGCAAATGGCACTGGCGTGCGGATATTCGGGCAGGAAATTTTCGGGCATTTTAATCCGATCTAGTGGATAGCGTTCGACGTATTCCTTCGGTGCCTGACGCGGATCGTGGGGTGCGTTAAATGCCAGATACATAAAGAACGGCTGATCTTCTTGCGCTGCAGTAGCCAGGAAGGCGACGCTATCGTCAGCCACTATTTCGCTCCAGTGCTTTCCGCCTTTCCAATAGCCACCGTGCTGCGGATCCCAAGGCTTCCAGCCGGTGGCGTAATCCGCTGCATCCTTCGGTCGATCGTAGCCTTCCGGTGTCTGGTTTGGCATACCAGCACGCACATTTTGCGCCACATTAAAAATCTTATCTGCCTTTGTGCTTACGTGCCATTTTCCCGTCATGTAAGTGCGATAGCCAGCCTGCTGCATCCGTTGCGACCACATCTTATTTTCGGCAACGAGTGTTTTCAGATCGGCAGTTTCCGCCCGCCAAACAAACTGCCCAGTGTTAAGCATCTTACGACTGGCCATACAGACCGCACCACTCCACGAGCCCATATTGTAGGCGTGCGTAAAGCTGGCGCCACGCTCAGCCAACGTATCCAGGTTCGGCGTGTCGATATCCAGCATACCATGCGCTGCGATCGTCTCATATGCCATATCATCCGCAAAAATATATACCACATTCGGCTGATTCACGGCGTTCACGCATGCCGCGATACCTATTAATCCCGCCAGACCAAATACATTTAATCTCATATCAATTCTTATGTAAATTTAAGAATGATAGCGAATTTAAAGAAACTGTCTATCACGTGTTTACGTGACACAGCAACGCATTGCTCTGCACTTCAATCAAACTGGGACATCATGGCTTAAATTGAACGATTCTTTGGCCTGATCAAATTTAGCGCGTGCCATGCCCTTTGGGTGCTTCACGCAAGCACGACTCAGTCTTTTACCGAAAAGCGGAAAATTGTCGTCGATTCATCAAGGTTATTTAGTATGTGAGTTTATTTTTTGGGAGTTACTCTGCAGGCGTAGATTTCAGGATCTGGCCTGCTTAGCTGAGTTGTGTCTATTCGGCCTTCGGCTTTTTCGCCTGCTCCTTTCGGTCCCATGCATTAGCCGCTCTAGGTTCGTAAAAAGGAGTGGCATCCTGATCGGGAAGTGAGTCAACGACAGCTTGAAATTTCTGCGTCGCAGCTTTGTGCTCGGCGAGTTCACTATCAAGTAGGTTGGTTTTCTCCCATGGATCTTTTTTGAGGTCGTGTAGGCGAGTAATTTTCTTTTCTTTGGAAACCCACACTTTGTACTGCTTGTCGCGGATGACGCGCTCGCCAAAAACTTTTGCGCCCACTACACGACCGTCGACGATTTTCCCCTGACCGCCACCAAGGGACATGATCCACGGGCGCTCGCTGTCTTGGTTTTTACCCAGAATAACGGATGCAATCGATGTTCCGTCGATGATGAGGTCTTCAGGCACCTTGCCGCCACCGAGTTCTACTAAGGTGGGGAGTAAATCTGCAAAATCGGTCAGCGCATCGGTCTCGACACCTGCCGCAACAGTCTCTGGACAGTTGACAATGAAGGGGGCGCACACCCCTGCTTCAGATAGTTCCCCTTTAGCTCCTGCGACTTCTACTCCGTTGCGTATCGCTGTGAATCCGACTCTACCGCCAGTGGTGCCATTGTCGGTGGTGAAGATGACGATGGTGCGTTCGCGTATGCCTAGATCGTTGAGCGATTTTATCAATTTGCCCACCATCTTATCCACGTAGTGAACCATGGCTACGTGTCTTTCGTTGCGGGTCTTTGCGTTTGGATGATCTGGTGTAGCAACCCACGGTCTGTGCACGAGAGCCATCGGGTAATAGAGGCACATCGGTTCCTCTTTGTGCTTGGTCATGAAGTTGATCAAGTGGTCAGTATACACGTCGGGGCCGAACGTTCCGGTATAGACCTTACTGCCCTCTGGCGTGTTGATGTAGGGTTTAATGAATCGATGATCACTGGCTTCGTTGCCAGTCTCTGCACCGGTCCACATCGCCCAGTCATCAAAGCCGTGTTTCTGCATCGCCTGCGGTTCGATGCGGAAGTCATTGATCTGCCACTTACCTGCGGCACAGGTGGCGTAGCCTTGATTCTTCATCAGACGGGCAAAGGTGGTGTTCTCCTTCTTTTTCCAGTCAAAGTAGCCGACTCCCCAGCGTGGCACGTCCCAGTGGCTGACGTAGCCGTTGCGCCAAGGGTATTGACCAGTGAGCAGCATGGTGCGCGATGAGGTACATGAGGGCATCGAGTAGGCATTGTTAAACTTCATTCCGCCCGCTGCGAGTGCGTCGATGTTTGGAGTTTCGATGTCCTCCGCTCCGTAGCAGCTGATCCATTCCTTGCCCAGGTCATCCACCATGATGAAGAGGATGTTAGGCTTGGATTCGGAGGCTTGGGCTGCTGCGAGGCTGCTGCCTGCGGCCAAGGTGGCTATGAGGGTAATGGTGAGATACTTGATCATAGAGTGAGTGCTGTTTTGGTCTTTTCTTGTTAGATCTTTTACTTGCTGCGCTTCTTCTTTCCGTCTGATCTTTTGCCCTTCCAGATCCTGATCTCCGCAACATCATTTTTGGCGTACGGCCCGTCGGTGCTGCGCCCCCGCTCCACATCCGAAGTTAGATCTGCCAGCAACCTTTCGGCCACCTCAGGATGAGTGAGATACAGATTGTTCTGCTCGCTGGGGTCTCGTTTCATGTCGTAGAGCTGTGCTGGAGGCGCATCGGCATTCGCGCCGCGTTCCGTCGGGGCGGACCAACCGCCCGATCCCCGGGCAAGAAGCAGCTTCCACTTGCCCTGACGATAACCAAAGTGACCGGAAACCGAATGGTGAATGACACCTTTGCGGGTGGAAACAATAGGCTGTCCGGAAAGAGCCGGCAAAAAGCTCACACTGTCTTCACCCATATCCAGTGCTTGCTCGCCGGTGATCTCCGAAACCGTCGCGAAGAAGTCCACCAGGGTGATCAGTTGATCGCAACGGGAATCGGGCTGAACCTTGCCCGGCCAGCGAACGACAAACGGCACTCGATGCCCGCCCTCCCAGAGGTCGGCTTTCGAGCCCCGATAATGGGCGCTGACATAATGCCCTTGCTCGCGCAATTCGCGAATGTTGGCTCCCCTCGAGGTGCCGTTGTCACTAGTGAAGATGAACAGAGTGTTATCTGCAAAGCCATTTTCTTCCAGAGCGTCCATGATGACACCCACAGTGGCGTCGGTTTGCATGACAAAGTCAGCGTGGGCGTTCAAGCCGCTTTTGCCTTGCCATTCTTTAGTGGGCACAATCGGGGCGTGTGGTGAGCCGAGCGGGACATACAGAAAGAACGGTTGCTCGGGTGACTTGGCGCGCGCTTTGATGAAGGCAACAGATTTTTCCGTCAGGCGAGGGAGGTTATGAATTTCATCCAGACGTTCGATTACCTTGTCGTTCTCAATGATGGTATCCATATGCCCGGCGTGATGGATGCCATGAAAGGTGTCAAAGCCGCGGTGGACTGGTCCATCGGGGATGGTGGCTCCGATTGGCGCGCGCCCCTTTTTGGGCAGGATCTCACCTGTCTTGGGATCCTGATACTGGAAATCCAGATGCCATTTGCCAATGATCCCCGTGGCGTATCCTTGTTTCTTGAGTAAGCCCGCCACGGTGAGGCGGTCTGGGGCAATCAGGCAGGGTTTGAAGCCAGTGGCCACGCCACTCTGCAGCCGTGTGCGCCAGCTGTAGCGGCCGGTCAGAAGGCCATAGCGCGTAGGAGTGCAGACTGCGGATCCTGAATGGGCGTCGGTAAAAATCATGCCCTGGTCCGCGAGTTTGTCGACGTGCGGGGTTTTGATCTTACCGTTCTCCGGGTTCAGGCATTGCACGTCGCCGTAGCCGAGGTCGTCACACATGATGAGGACGATGTTCGGGCGCAAGGTCTCTGCGGATGCATGCACTGCCAACAAGCAGAGTGCTGCACTCAGAATAATTTTGATGTTCAGTTTTTTCATCCTTCTCTGTTATTTTAGATGATCCACAATAAAGTCCACCGTCCGTTGGATCACTTCCTTCCGAGTAGGCTCAATGGGGGTGGATCCATCGGCCTTGCGCCAGTTGTGGCCAGCGTTTTTAATAATCATGATTTCCACTGGTGCGTGAATAGCATCGGCCTTTTTTTTCATATAATAGGCATGCTTTACGGGAATGGTGGTGTCTCCATCGCCCTGAATCATCAATAGCGGTGGGCTGTTTTTCTGCAAATAATTGATCGGGCTCATTTCTCGGTAGAGCGCCAGCTTTTCTTCGGGCTTTGAGTCGGGCTTAAGAATACGTGCACCGAACCGGTCGCGAAATTTCTTCCGGTCATCGTGGTTAAACAGATCCGTCTTTTCAAAATCGCATGGTCCGTACCACGAAACCCCAGCGATCATTTTGAAAGAATAGTCGGCCAATTCTTTCGCGCCGGGAAAGCTTTGCGGCGAGGAAAGCAGTAGCATTTGGCAAAGATGCCCTCCGGCTGAATCGCCAAACGTAAAGACCTGATCCGTATCCAAGTTCAGTTCAACGTGGTTTTTAGCGAGGTAGCGAACCGCATCCTTGCAATCGATAACGCAATCTTTCATGCAGATCGTGCCTCCACTTTTACATAGGCGATAATTCACCGACACCACGGCAAAGCCCTTGTCCGTTAGTCCGCGCACCACCGGTCCCATACCACCAAGGTTCTTGTTGCCCGCCGCCCAGCCTCCCCCGTGGGTGTAGACCACAAGGGGATGTGGACCCGATTGACCGGAGTCTGGATAGTAGAGATCCAGATACAGATCCCCTTGAGCCGTTGTCTTATAAACGATATCGGATTTCAGGTTTGAGGTTTGGCCGGCACGAGGCTGTGCATGCAACGCGAGACCACTGCCCAAGACGGCCGAGAGTAAAATGAGCCAGATTCTGTCTATTTTTTTCATATTCTATGGCACTTTTTATTATTTAAAACGGATCTCGATGCTGTCGAGCATCGGCTTGGATTGGTTTGCTGTGGTATCTTCGAGCTTCAACTCAAAGCAGAAGCCATAACCTGCTGGCAACTCGCTTAGATCCATCGACGCGGGAATGCGTTTGATCTGCTTGGAGAAACCTTGGATGTGGTCATACTGCTCTTTGACCTCCTGCCAGTCGCTCCAAATATCGGCTTTGCCATCGTTGCTGCTATCTACTCCAACGCGTGCGGTGACTGTTTCGACCCATGGGCCGGGGCTGACGTAGTCGTGTTTGGTTTGGTTGATCAGATAGAATTGGCCCTCAGCAAAACCAATGTCTGGGTCCGGGTGGCCGTTGCCGAGTTCTCCGATGAACTCGAATTTCTGATCCAAGCTCGGCGAGGTAAACAGCCCGATGCGAATGGCTTCATGCACAGGATGGTAATCGGCAACAAGGTAATACTGGCCGCCAATCGCAATCCCTGCCCAGTCGCCGTAGGCATGCTGCTCGGGCGCGTGTATTTCGTATTCGGCATAAGCCGCGGTCTGCCCAGCTTTGATCCCATGTTTGCCCACATGCTTAGTCGCGACTTTTCCAGGGAAGTTTTTAGGGTCTTCTTTGTGCCAGTGCGGATGCGGATATTCTATAAACTTGCCGGTTGGCTGGGTGCGTTCATCTACGGCAGGGGCTAGAATTTTGAAGTCGCCCTTACCATCGTCACTGACGGCATGCCCGGCTAAGGGTGAATCCCATGAATGCTTGCTGGCGTCGATTGGGCTCCAGTCCTCGTAGATCAAGTGAAACTTGCCATCGAGGTCGCGAATGATGACACAATCCGAGCCGTCGGAAGGGTCTTTGAACGCGAGTCCAATATGTTCGCCAAGCTGGCCATCAGTTAGATCGTCGTCGATATAGAGATGTGGGTCCTGATCATTGGGGAAGTCGTAATAAATGTAGGCCTTGCCGTCGACGAACTCGGCCGTGGTTGACCATTTAGCAGACTTTGGAGTGACTGGACCATGATGCACCCAGTTGACCATATCGTGACTCTGCCAAGCGTGGTAGCCGCCGAGGCTCCTCTTCAAACCGCCGGGCGCATCGAACAGATGCGGATACGCCGTCGTCTGTAAGGGCACAGCAAAGCCTGCCAAGGTCGCCGCTTCGGGCTTGAAGTTCTTCGCGCTTCGCGGGGCTTTATTACGACCGAGGATCCAGTAGTCGCCGGGCCCCTTAACGAGCATGATCGGTGCGTCGCTGAGCGTCGGCGGAGTCACCTTGCTCTTGGTCGGTTGCCAATTTTCCCACTGAGCCGATGCAGTCAGCGTCAGCGTTTGCGCTGAGCGCTTTGACTCAAAGCGCTGCAACTCGCTGCGGTAAATACCCTGTTTTTTAGCGGTAACTAGGAGGTCGTCGTTGACTGCCAGCCCATCAATCTGGCGGGCGGCTTCGTTCCACTCCTCCGCGGTGTCGATCCGCCAGTTTTTGTCCCCTTCAGACGCCACCAGCCCATTAGCCAGCGACACAGCACTCATAACAACTGCACAAATAATTCTGATCATAATAAATCCTATTCTGTGTTAATTCGATTTTCTGAATCGGCCTTCAAGATCGACTTTTTTCGTGCCTTGCAAGGCCTTGGCCGCATCTTTCTGAATTACATTCGAGTGATGCTGTTCGTGATCGGTGACGATCTCGAACGACCAGGCGTGCTGGCTCTTGCCCAGGTCAGCAGGCGGTGTAATTTGCAATCCGGCCGGAGTCATTTTCCAGCTAACGTCCGCGGCTGAACCGAGCAGCGCCACCGACGTCATCTGCGCGGCGTTCCAGCCCGCAGTGGCTTCGATCACAAACGGCGCCGTCGGCTTAGCCAGTTTGATGGCGTATAGTATTTTGCCTTTGGTGGTAAAGGCGAGGTGTTCGTTCGCCTGATCGCAGACTTTCCAGTAGCGACTGCCATAGATGGCAGCGCCGTTGATTGCGAGCCACTCGCCCATCGCCCGCAGGCGCTGAACCTGCGGTGCAGGAATGGTGCCGTCGGCTTTCGGGCCGATATTGACGAGGAAGTTGCCGTTACGGCTGATCACCTCGATCATCTCATGGATGACGCTTTCAATGCTCTTGTAGGTGTCACCTTCCAAGTATCCAAACGAAGTACCAAAAGTGGTGCAGCTTTGCCACTTCGGGCCAATCACCTTCATCTTTAGATTGTCTTTTTCGAGGCAGCCGACGCCATCCGGCCAGTTGCGCTGGCCTCCCTTGTTGTTGACATAGACCGCCTGGCCACGCGCCGCACCATGGTTCATGAATCCAGTGATCATGCCTCGAAGCTGATCGTCGAAGTACTGAATCTCGGATTTTGCCTGCCCTTGGCGCACTTTGTTGCCGTCACGGGTGTAGATCGGGAAATCATCCATCCACAGCATATCCGGGTTATACTTCTCCTGGATTTCCTTCCAGCGGGCGACGTAGTCATCAACATAGTTCTTATTGTAGCTGAAGTCCGGGCCGTATAACAGCGCCGCCTGCGGGTCACGTTTGATCTCCTCGGCGATATCGTCAATGGGCTCGCTGTACACCACATACTGATCCTTGGCAAAAAATCCTGTGTGGCGCTCGCGGTGATACGACGGCGCATATTTGAGCCCCTGTTTGCGAACAGCCTTACCAAGATCGCCAACTAGGTCGCGCTTTGGCCCCTTATCTACAGCGTTCCACGGCGTTAGCTCCGAATCCCAATTGGCCCAGCCGTCATGGTGCTCCGCGGTCAGCACCACATAGTGGGCACCGACCTCCTTGAACAGCTTCGCCCATTCTGCCGGATCCCAATTGGCTGCGGTGAATTCAGGGATGATGTCCTTGTAGCCAAACTCGGGGGGCTGAGCGCCCCAACGTTCTTTCAAGTACGGGTAATAATGCTTGGCATCCCGGTAGATCATTCTCGGCACCCATTCGGCATAGCCGCGCCCGCCTTTACGATAGCCGATCGCGCTGTAAGGCCCCCAATGAATGAAAATCCCAATCTTGCCGTCATCGAACCATGCCGGAACCTGCATTGCCTGCAACGATTCCCAGCTGCCGTCGTACGGCGCAGTTTCGATTTCTGCCGCATGCAGCGAACCGACGACCATCGCAAACGCTATAATAACCTTATTTTTCATGAGTCAATTCCAATGCTTCCGCTGTTTTGGCCGCCTTCTTCTGAAGCGCCACTTTTGCGGCATGCTGTTGCGCACGCGAGGCAGCATTTCGACTGGCATCGGGATCGCCAGCATCACCGCCACGAGCGAGCATCACTGGATACTGCTCATCCCACCATTGATCGTAAGTTGCAGACATTGTGCTGACACGTTCCGGATGCTGTAACGCGATGTCGTACAGACAACCAGGATCTTTTTTGACATCATACAGCGCCCAGCGATCAGCCGCCGAGACGCCCCAATGGTATTGCGCGGTTCCGTTCGCATACGTGGCTTTCGTCTGCCCCTTGCGAACCCCGCGAAGCGTGGTGCATTGACTACTGTATTTGGCACAGTCCGGATCAGCGCATGGCACACTACGCAGCAATAGCATATCGCCCTGCCGCACGGCTCCCATGGCATGCTTGTGCGAGGCAGCAGACCCGCTTGGCCAGCGGCCGACATTATGAAACAAGTAGCGATCATCATGTGCCCAATTTTCACCATTCAGTAATGGCAATAGGCTGTAGCCCTGTAGTTCAGACTGAAGCTCTTCAGGGATTGCTACCCCAGCCAACTCGCATAAGGTCGGCACCACATCGATATGAGCTGTTAAGTTATTCACCGTGCGTGGATCCCAGTGCCTAGGCCATTTCCAGAACGACATCGCGCGGCTGCCGCCCTCCCAGATGGTGCATTTAGAGCCGCGCATGTCTGCATTGTAGACATCGAGTCCTTCGGTCACACCGTTGTCGTTGATGAACATTAAAATCGTATCCTCCTCCAGCCCTCGCTTTTTGAGGAAAGCCGTCAAGCGGCCGAGGTTTTGGTCGATGTTTTCAATCATCGCTAGATAGCTCGCATGCGTATCGTTCAGCCCTTTGGCTTTATATTTTTCAATCAAAGCTTCTGGCGCATCCAGAGGCGTATGCGGCGAATAAGTGCAGAGGTATAGGAAAAACGGCTGGTCACCAGCCTCATCCATAAATGCCATGGCTTCATCAAAAAAAACATCCTCTCGGAACCCTTTGGTCGGGAAACGTTTTTTGTTTCGAATCATCTCTACGTCAAAATGCTTGCGGGGGCCGCCGACATTTGTGGAGCACCAATCAAACCCTCGATCGGCTGGAATGTAGCCTTTGCTGTTACCGAGATGCCATTTACCAATGAACCCGGTAGTATAGCCCGCCGACTGCAGCAACTGCGGCAGGATTGTTACGTCCTGGTATAAGTGTTCGCGCGGAATCAGCGTATGTGTCACCCCATTGCGGAATTCATGCATTCCTGTCATCAATGCCGCACGCGTCGGCGAGCAGGACGGACTCACATAAAAATTATCAAATCGCACACTCGCATCGTGCAAACTATCCATGTGCGGGGTGTCAAGATACGGATGTCCATGACGGCCGATATCGCCGTAGCCCTGATCATCCGTCAGGATGAATATAATATTTGGCTGATCCTGCTCCTGCTGAAAATCCTGCTTGGCCGCGTTCGCGCACAAAGACGACAGCATCATTGCGACCCAAAAACAGCTGCTTAGTTTTATTTTATTATTCATATCTTGTTCCAAGGGTAGAGGCTAACACAATCTACCAATCCTGCCAATCACGCGATTGCGTGATACCCGAACGCCTTGCTTAAACTGGACATGCAGAACCCACGCGCTAGTGTCCTAATTTCGAACCAAGCATGCACCGAATTGTCATCATCTGTCTAACAAGCTTACTGGCCGGATCTTTGTCGGCTATGACTAGCTCGGCACGACCTGTGGCGGAACACTTCTCGACCACCCAACTGGAGCAACGCCTAAAGGCAATCGACGCCGAACTGGATCAACTGGCTCGCTTCAACCCGCGTAGCGGAACCGGCTCGATTGGCTATCGTTCGCCCCCACATTTAAATGCGGATCAACTCGAATGGGTGCAGGTCGAACTGGAGCAGCCCACCGCCATCGACCAAATCGTCTTGGTGCCCGCGATCTGGCGCGACACCGCAAACGGATTCCTAGCAGATGCATTTCCCGTAGAGTTCCGGATCCTTGCCGGAACAGATCCGAATTCCGCTGGCACAGTGATCGCCTCGTTTAGCGAAGAAAATCAACTCCTCCCGCGCATTGCGCCGCTGGTCGTGCCCTGCGACATCACTGCATCTTGGGTGCGAGTCGAGGCCACAAAACTCTCGGCACGTCAATTCGACGGTCAATTCAATCTTGAACTAGCAGAACTGCTGATTTTTAGCGGCGAAGAAAATGTCGCGATTAACCGCCCTATTTCCCTCTCCTCTGCAGACAGCCATCTCGAACCTGCGCAACTTCCAGGCCGCAAAAAGGAATTTCTAGTCGACGGCTTTATGCCCTATCAAATGGACACGGGGCAGGGAGACAAAACTGTTGCCTTTTTCAATGGGGCAGGACCAACGAGCACCCCCACCATCACGATCGATCTGCAGGCGGTACTGCCCTTATCTCGGATCCATCTGCACACGGTGGAACAAAGCGATACCGCCCCACAGAGCACAACCAGCGGACTTGGCCTGCCCAAGTATCTCATTGTGGAAGGCGCCCAACGAGCCGATTTCTCCGACGCCGTAATCCTGATGGAGTATCGCAAAGTATCCATCTACGATGTAGGCCCCATCATCGTGCGCGCCTTCCCTGAAACACCTTGCCGCTATGTCCGTCTGACAGCACTTGAGCCTGACCTCATTTATGGGGATCGGATAATCCGGTCAAGAGTGGGCTTTGCGGAAATTGAACTGTTTGCTTTCGGAGAAAACGTCGCACTCAAAAAGCCTGTAACCACAGAGCTCTTAACAGGCTATCGTGCCAGCTCTTTACTAACAGACGGCAGCAACTTTTACGGACGTATCCTCTCCACCCGCGAATGGATGGCTCAACTTGCCCGCCGTCACCAATTGGAATTGGAGCGCCCGCCCATAGCCGCCGAACTCAACCAACGCTATGCACAGCAACAAACGATGCTTCAGCGCATGATCTGGCTGGCGGCGCTGCTTCTGGTCATCATCGGCTTTATCCTCCTCATCAACCGCTCACTGCACCAACGAGCGATCCATCGCACTCGCGAACAAATCGCCGCAGACCTACACGATGAGCTTGGCGCCAACCTACATGCGATCGGTCTGCTCAGCGACTTTGTCAGCCGAGAAAAAGAAAATCCGCAGCAGCTTGAACAACTCATGCAGCGTATGCGCTCACTCACGCAACGCACCGCCGCGGCCGCCAAATACTGCACCAACATGTTGGAAGCCGAAGGGCTCTACGATGACCTGGCCGTAGAGATGCGCCGGACCGCCTCGCGCGTCACCACGGATCATCAACATGATCTATTTTTCGAACGGGAGGAACGACTACAGAACATCTCCCCAGGCAAACGCATCGGCCTCTTCCTGTTTTATAAGGAATGCCTGACCAACATCATTCGCCATGCCGAGGCCACACAGATTACAACTCACCTCGTTGCTGGCGATAGAATGCTAACCTTGTCAATTGCCGACAACGGCCATGGCTTGAATGGCGAAGTCCCCGCCTCACTGAAACGTCGCGCACGACTCCTCAAGGCTAAGCTAAAAACAGAAAGCCTCGCCAGCGGCGGTACCCAAGTTACCCTGCAGTTGAAGACCCGATACTCGCATAAAAAAATATCATGACAGACACTATCCGCATCACGCTGATCGAGGACAACCGCGACTACCGAGACATCATCACCCTCACACTCGGAGCCGAGAGCGACATCGAACTGATCAGCCAATTCGGCACTGCGGAAGCCGCACTGCGCGAGCTGAAGGCTATGCCCGTAGGGACAACACCCGACCTTATTTTACTAGACCTGCGCCTGCCTGGCATGAGCGGTCTGGAGGCGCTTCCTCATTTCCGTGAGGCCGTACCTAAGACCCCCATTATCGTCCTCACTCAGTCGGATCACGAAGTCGACGTCGTAGCTGCCATCTCCCGAGGTGCAGCGGGCTACTTGCTCAAATCCTCCACTCTCGAAAAACTCACCGAAGGAGTCCACACCGTCATGACTGGCGGCGCAGCGCTCGACGACAGCATCGCCGGATTCATTGTCAAAACATTGCAAAGTAAACTGGCTCCACAGGAAATGAACACGGTCGTGACGCCGCGAGAATTCGAAATCCTAACCTTGCTCAGTAACGGTCTGGTAAAAAAAGAAATCGCCGACCAACTCAATATCAGTTTTTCCACGGTCGATACCCACATCCGTCATATCTACGAAAAACTCCAGGTTCAGAATGCCCCCTCAGCGGTGCGTAAAGCATTTAATCTCGGGCTCTTCACCGCACGCGACGACAGCTAATCAGCTTGGTTCAGCGACGGATTGCACAAGGCAGCGACGTCGGAGAAAGGATTTTGTATTTTTTAAGTATGTGAATGGCCTGGGACTTAGCTCCACAGATCTTCGCCGTAGGACCAGCCTTCGCGCACCGGCTCCTTCAGATATTGATTAAGCTCCGGACGATTGGTGATCTGCATGGTGCTCGCATCCCATTCGATGCGTCCACCGAAACGAGCAGCTAAGGCGCCAAGTAACATGACTTCGGTAAAGCGGCTCGCCTCTTCAAAATTGGAACCAGGCTCAGGCCCGTCACCTTTGATAGCACGGGTCCACTCCACAAAGGGCCCGCCTTTTACGCGCGGATATTTTTCGACTGGATAGCCCTGCTCCTTAAAAGCCTTCATCTCGTCACGATTCGCCAAGCGCGGATTACTGGAACGGTTATCGGTAAAGCCGACCGTCTTCTCGCCGAAAAAGAAACTGCCGCCCTTGGGTAGTTCGTCACCCCATGTCCAGTTGTCAGGCTTACTAAAGCCTAAATTCGTCGCGCTGTTATGCCAGTAGAAGGTGCAAGGCTGCTTGCTGCCACGATGCTGAAATTCAAAACGGATCTGACACTCGGACGGTGCCAGCCAGTCGTTACTACCGACTACTGTTTCTGCTTCGACCGCGACCGGCTCATACAGATCCAAAATCCACACAGGCGCGTCGGCAATATGTGGAAACCAATCGCCCAACATACCATTGCCATATTTGCGCCAACGCCGCCACCCACCTGGGTGGTAGCGATTATTGAACGATGCCGCTGGAGACGGCCCTTGCCAAAGATCCCAATCCAATGACGCAGGCACGGGGCTTACCTGTGGCGGCAGTGGATAGCCAGGGTTAACACCAAACAGACCGTCAACTTTCAGATAACTGTGAACCTCATTGATCTGCCCAAACACATCCGCTTCCACCCACTCACGCATCTGCCGAAGTCCATCATACGTATGACCCTGATTGCCCATGCAGGTGACTAGGTTGTAGTGCTCGTTGGCTTTGCGAAGTGTGCGCGCCTCCCAGATATTATGCGTCAGTGGCTTTTGCGTAAAGACGTGCAAGCCACGCTCCATCGCCGCCATCGTCGCGACAAAGTGAGTGTGATCGGGAGTGCCGATGCAAACCGCGTCAATCTCCTTGCCCATCTTGTCGAACATCACTCGAAAATCACTGAACGTGGCAGCTTTTCTAATATGCGGATACTTCTCCGCGTGCTCGTACAAACGATTCGAATCGACATCACACAAGGCCACGATGTTTTCGCCCTGCAAGCCATTGTAGGCCATATAAGCGATACCGCCGGCACCAACCATCGCGATATTTAACTTACTATTCGCAGAGACACCTGGTTGGCCAATACTGAAACGTGGTAAGACGAAGGCTCCCGTAGCAGCGGCAGCGGTTTGAATGAAATTTCGACGGGAAATAGAATTCATAATATACAGATTTTTCCTAGTATTGTGAGCAAAGTATACACTTTCTCCCGACTTTCGTCAATAACGCGATTACGGGATGCCTGGTGCAGGGCGACAGGATTGCTTCGCCCTCTTCGTGTTTTCCGGGCGGAACTCCGTTCCTGAAAACACTGCGTCTTCCGAGGCAGGTAGTGCCGACATGACCGGGCCCGAAGGGAACCGGAACAACCTGCTTGCTCCCAGGTTCTCATCTCTGGCGCCCTTCAGACACAAAAAAGCCCTCCTCGTTTCCGAGAAGGGCTCTTCTTTTTGGTCGGCCGACGGGGATGGCATTACGAACCGATTGATTCACTTCGTTCAGGGCGACGCCCCAGCGCTGGGCGATGTCCCCCCTCCACCGGACGCGCTCGGAGAGTGCTTGCGGGATTGGGAAGCTTACTTGCACCACTCGGAAGAACCGACGCTCATCACCTGCGCCTTGATGCACTATCAATTTGAAGCGATTCACCCCTTTTTAGATGGCAACGGTCGCATTGGCCGTTTGCTCACCTCACTCCTGCTTTGCGAAAAGGGATCGCTCACTGCCCCCAATGGACGAACATCCCAAACTTCGCATCGCGGAACCACTGCATGCGCTCGTCACGCTCAGCCTCGGTCTCGTGTATCTGCGGCACAGCGCTCAGATCCGCAATCGCATCCTGCGCGGCAACCTTGGAGTCAGACTCATTCGTCGACATGCAGCCAGTCACAAGGCCCATGTGAACAAAGACACCGACCATAAACAGATAGAACGTAAACTTCCGATTCATATGCATAAATTACCTTTGAATATTTTGAGATTAGCATCGGCGGACACTGCCGATGCTAATCCATTTTTAATTCGGCTATTCGCCCTTGTGAAAATCCGCTTCGATTTCCTCAAGGGAACGTCCGGCAGTCTCTGGCATCCACTTCCAGACCATGAAGATCTGCGGCACCAAAATTGCAGCAAAGAGGAAAAAGGTGACCGAAGGCCCTACTGCGTCGCGCAGGCTCGGAGTAAATTGACCGACAATCGTATCCGTTCCCCACATCGTCAGAATCACAATCGACATCGCATGTGAGCGAATGTTGGTCGGGAAAATTTCCGATGCGAAGATGAATTTGATCGGCCCAAGCGAGAAGGCAAAGAACGCGACAAAGGCACACATCAGCACGATCAACATCGCATTGGCCCCGCTATTAAAGCTCGCACCGATTCCGGCTAAGCAGGCAATGGCACCGATGGTGCCGAACTGTAGCAATTTACGACGACCAAGCTTATCGACAAAGGCCATCGCAATGGTCGTGAAAATCATATTACAAAAGCCGATCACGGCCATGCCACTCAAAGCACCATCGGCCTTGAGACCGGCGCTTTCCAACATCGAGGTGCCGTAGTAGAATACTACATTAATGCCGCTGAACTGCGCGAAAGCGGCCAACAGCATCGCAATGATCAAAGGCTTACGGTATTTCTTTTGCAGCACGTCTACGAAGCGCTTCTGAGTCGCACTCTCCTTGGCCACCGCATCTTGAATGCTCTCTAGCTCCTGATCGGCACCATTACGAAAGATACGATTGAGCACCTGTCCGGCTTTTTCAACACGCCCTTCCTTGACTAACCAGCGCGGGCTCTCTGGCAAGAAAGCCGCCATCACGAGGAAAAACAGACCGGGCACGAGCTCGGAAGCAAACATCGCGCGCCAGGTCTCGTCGGCCACAAACCACTTCATAAAACTCCCTTCCGCAGCGGTTTCGGCAACCGAGGCCGCCCACTGGTGCAGGAAGTAGTTGTTAAACAGTGCGACCATAATGCCCAGTGTGATCGCAAACTGGAACATCGTCACCAAACGACCGCGCAAGTGAGTCGGTGAAATCTCAGAAATATACAGCGGGCACACCATCGCGGAAATACCAACTCCGAGGCCGCCTAACCAACGGGCAAAGACAAGCAACTCGATATTGGTGGCCCATGCACTGCCGATCGCCGACAGTAACATCAACACCGCAGCCAGCAACAGATTGCGGCTACGACCAAACTTGTCGCTCAACCAACCCGACAGCCCGGAGCCAAACACCGCTCCCAATAGACCGGAGCTGACAAAGAATCCCTCCATCACGGGCGACAGAGCAAACTGCAACTTCACCGAGTTGATCGTGCCGGAAATGACAATCGCATCAAAGCCCCACAACAGTCCCCCCAGCGCCGAAGCCACGCAGATGAAGACCAGAAAGGGCAAGTGAGGTTTATGGATGTTTAACTGTTTGGATTTGTTTTTCAACATACTTCGTTTTGGTTTATGTTATTACGGATTGAATGAGACTGACTGTGAACTCAGCAAGCGCACCGGCCCCAGCAGGCCAGAGTCCATCAGCGGCGCATCTTTATCGTCGCGATAGAATGGATAGAGCGTCCAGGTCACCCGCTCCGCCTCCGGAAACTTCCAGCCCCCCAGTATCCAGTTTTTCCATACATTAGTCACGTCCACCACTACATCGTTCGCACCGGCTTTCGCGGCATCGGTGATGTCGATTCGGAACGGCGGCTTCCACAGCACACCAAGCGGTTGGTCGTTGACCATCACTTCAGCCAGATAGTTGACCTCGCCCAGAGACGACGCATAAAGCATCACTGCGAGTGTCAATATCGCGACTTGTATCATCGTATCTATTCCTGTTGTCGGTCGAGCTAGCATCCGGTCCTCAAAAATCCAACTAGTTGTTTTCGTTCAGTTGGTAATTATTTCCGGGCAACAACGCAAAGGAGACGGAACCACTTTTTTCATCCAAGATAACAGGCACCACGTCACCGGTTGTCGTATTTTTCACAACGGGCATGCCCTTCCAGCTGTTAAGCGTAATCACACTTTGTGAGCTGCCATCAGGATGAGTGAAGATAAACGGACTGCTCTCTTTGATGATCGGATATATCCGAGCTGTGAGAGGCGCGTCATCTGACTCGCGAGTAATCAGGACTCCTTTGCCGCCAACAAAACAGGGCGTCTTGTCCCGCGGCATCGCGAAATTCTTCAGTAACTTCGGTCCCTGATATTTTTTTCCAGTGTCGTAGTCGAACCAAGGTCCCTCTGGCAGATAGAGATCCATCTGACTGCTCTCATGATTTTTAACCAGAGGCGCACAGAGCAACGACTCGCCCGCCATCCACTGATAGTGCGTCGGCTCGGCAGCGTTTGCATCATTCGGATAAGCAATCCCCAGCGGCGTCAGCGTGTATGGATAGCCTGAGTGGTAGGATTTCATTGCAGCATCATACAGGTAAGGTCCGATTTGATAGTGAAAATCAAAAGGCCTTTTAAAAAGCCCCTGCTGCTTCTCGTTCCAACCATAGGGCACCTCTCCGACGGCAAGCCCCGCCGTGACTGCCATCAACCAAGCATGGCGGACGACCTTATTTGTATAGTTTTTCATCTGTCGAAACCCAACCGTATCCGAATAAACGTTTGGAGCTCCGCTGGCCGCATAGTGCCAATAATTGATCGGCGTCCGCTGACTCATGTCCTTCACATGGGTATCATTGATGCGCAGCAGCGTGCCTGACGAACTAAAGCTACCGCAGCGTGCCATCACCAGTGCACCCTCATCGGCAAGACGCGCAATAGGGTCATTGAAAATATCAAGCAGGTCAGATCCCACATCCATCATGGTATCTTCTTTAATGCCATCCACACCCCAGGAGCGATAGTGGTCGGTATACCAGTCAACTGCCTGAGGATTACGCCCATCGAGCAGATAGCATGGGACAATCGGAAAGTAGCGGGACGTCTTGACGACCAAATTCCCTGAGGGGTCTGTCACGAAGTAACTCTGATCCACGCCAACCGTTGAAAGGGGGTTACCGTTGAAGAATTTCCCTTTCAAATTGAAGTCCCGCTTCGCACTCTTGGGAATATGCGGTCCACCCGGCAGCACAAAGTTGGTGCGCAGCCCGATCATCCATTTGACATCCTGCGCATGCAGCTTGGCTTTGAAAGCATTCGGCTCAGAAAACTTCTTACCATATTTTCCAAAACTAGTGGTCGTGCCACCCTCTTCCCAGAAGCCGGATCCCGTGACCGCCCAGCGGATGGGATAGCCCTTTTTTTGAAAATCAGAAATGGACTTCAGCACCGTCTCGTCGCGCGTCTGATAGCCGAGCGCTGCCCAAGACTCCCAGCCCAGTTCGAACAACCTCGATTTGGGTTTAATCCACGGGAAACCGTTCTCGACTAATAGTTTTTTATAATTCCCGTAAATCGTAGGCATGTCGCCGCTCATATAGTGAAAGGTGACAGGTTCGTCTGCCGTTACCGTCATGGTGTATGCTTCCGGCCCCAAAAGCACCGAGGATTGCTTGCCCCCGAACACCACCCCGGCCAGCCCGTTATGAGGGAAAATGACAAAGGAACTTTGCCAGCGCTTCGAGCTACCATTATTGACTAGCGAATAACGGACATTTTTATCCGTCACCAAATTCAGCTGACCGCTCCAGCCGCCGGCGTCGCCAAGGCCATAGGCCACTGGCAAGCCCCCCAGACTCAAGTCAATCTTGCACGCGCCCTCTTTCTCCGGCGCTACCGTAATGGAAACCAGTCCCTCAGAAGTTGCCACGCTCACATTCGCCTTCAAGTCCTGCGCCGTCATCACCGTAAAATGCCCCGGTCGATCGGAGTGCGCCTCAGTGGCAGTCACTGCTTGGCCGTCGAGACGCAAGCCGGCCTGCGCGTGAGCGGGAGCCAGAATCGTGCCGGACGTGTCTGTGAATTTAAAACGAAAGCCCGTAGGCTCCACCGTTATTCGCTGCGCTCCGAACTTCAGCTCCGTCGAACCACTTTCCACCGCGGCACTCTCTGCTGCGAAACAGCTCACCACGATGGCTGCGAGTGCACTCCAATATTTTATTTTCACCATCACTTCGTCTCGATCGTTTATTAGTAGATCCGGATACCGAACAGAGCGGCAGGCACTTGAGCCGATGGATGTGTCAGTTCCAGTGACAAGCCCCGGGTGCAAACAGGTTCGGCAAAACGAATGCGGTTGACGGTCTGATGATTGCCGGAACAGCGATGCAACTCTTTACCGTCCGCATCGCGGAGCACGTAGTCGCGCACACAGAACGGCATCACATCCTCAGGGTGCCCCCACTGCGCGGTTTCCATGGCATGGTCGAAGTCGGTATCAAAGTGCAGCACGATCTCACGGATCGTTTGCTCAGCATCCCAGGCAATATCGAGGCGTGGGCTCGGATCCGCCGCTGCAACCACCCAGGCATTCGTGGATACCGTAGGACGGAACGTCCCACTCGCGAGCTGTTCTAGTTCAAATGCCTCAAGTGGTTCCGACAACTTGAAGGCCAGATTGTGCCCTTCGGGCCGACGGTCCGGCACCCAAAATTCGAAGCGGTCAATCCCAATGCCTGCTGGTGGAACTTGCTCACCCGTGTTCGATACCGCGTGGTTGAATTTCTTACGCACGGTCATCAGGCCAGTCACGCGCTGTTCAGAACAAGCGACTTCGGTAGCCGCATCGCCGTAGAGGCAGAGGAAGCCATAGCGGTTTTGATCCACTCCGTTAGTGACGGGAAATTCAATGGTCTGCTCACCCGCAGCGAGTGTAAAGGTCTGCTCACAGAGCGTCGCTTCCGGCGTGAAGTTTTCAGCCTTGTCGCTGACCCGCAGCGCTACGCGTAGCTCACCTGCCGCTTTCGCGCGAATTCGCAGTGTCACGGTCGGACGATCTTCAGGCGTCAACGGCAACAGCTGCGCCACCGGATATTCCAGATCCAGCCAAGGACCATCCGCGGAAAGTTCGGTCAACTGTAAGGTGGAAGAAGGCGAAAGTGTCGCCGATTGGGCTAGATCGCAGTCATCGCTCAGTGGGATGCCCGGAATGGCCTGCCCCACTCGATTGAGCGCGCGCTGAAGCGCTGCCATGCGTGTCGGCTCAGTCAGATCACGTGGGGCCAGTCCGTCGCGCAGGCAATGCGACGCCGCCATACCAACCGCAGTAGCGCCGTGTGCGCAGGTCAACATCACACGAGTCGAACCAAAGGCGACGTGCGAAGCACTGATGATACGCCCCGCCAGGAACAGGTTGCTGATATTTCGACTGTAGTAACAGCGATACGGAATCCCGAACACGCCTTTACTGTGCCACTGGTTGCAGGGAGACTTTTCGCTGTAAACCGCATCCGACGGATGCAGGTCGAGTGACCAACCACCGACCGCCACAGCATCTTCGTGTATCCGTTGTTCAACTACATCCTGCTGAATAATCATCGTATCACCCTCAAAGCGGCGACTCTCACGTTTGCCGGGGATGGTGCCGACCCATTCGAGCGTCATATTTTCGGCATCAGGGAACTTTCCAGAATTCTTGATGTGATCCCACACACCATACACCACCTTCCAGAGCTCCCACTTGATCTCTTCAGTGTCGTGCACCGTGTCGCGTCGACCACCGTATTCGATCCACCACAACTTACAGCCGTGCTCCTTCACATCGAAATCTCGATAGCGCGGCACCTCGGTAATATCTTTCAGCGCATACTCCGGAGCGACGTATTTGACCGGCTTGCCAACATCCTTACTGTAAAAATAAATCGTATGCCCAAGCAATTCCCCGTAACTCTCATCCGGTGCGAAGTGTTCGCCAAACTCATCCGAGCTCTCGGCCCCCATACGAAATGCCGCGCCCGCTTGAAAGCCAACGATGCCATCACCGGAGGCATCACAGAAATTTGGTGCGCTCACTACATAGCGAGTCGAATTTTGACTACAGAACGCGGTGACACTTGAAATGGTGTCGGGAGCCGACTTCTCCACTTCGTAGACTGCGGTGTTCAGCAGCAGCCGAATATTCGGCTCGCGCATGACAAACTCGAGCAGGATCGTGTCGAAGATCAACGGATTTCCCTCTTTGTTGCGGTAGGTATTTTCGACCAGAATTTCGTCGACGAGTCCGCCTTCGCGGGACCAGCGGTTGTTGTTGCCCATGTGCGAAGTCGCACCCAGCCCCCATAACCTTACCTCACTGGATGCATTCCCACCCAGCACCGGGCGATCCTGAATCAAGGCGACTTGAAGTCCCTGGCGCGCAGCAGTTACAGCCGCACAGACGCCAGCCAAACCGCCGCCAACCACGGCAAAATCGACCGGGATCGCTTCACATTTCAGGCCACGTAGGCCTTCTGTAGGTGTCTCAATAATCATATAATACTATTCATTGTTTCCAGGCGCTTACACAGCACGCCGGACTTTGTGATAAATAATCGCCGCGAGCAGAAATAGGATGCCGCCAAAAGCAGCTAGAATTCCGTGCGAGGTTTCGTTGACCAGGATGAGCGAACACATCATCGCGCCACAAACGGCCAGACAGACCGCGACGACTTTGGCCGCCATCGGATTGGATTGCACCGCATGCGCCGCCTCGGCTTCGTCTTCTTTACGTGCCAAGGCAGCAATGGTCTTCCAACCAGCGTCTTCACCCCGGCTGGTAAATTCAAGAATGGCGAGCACCGCCACCGGAAAGATGACTCCCACAAAGGTCTTCAGGAAATTCGCATGGGCGATCACCCAGGCATTGATGCTGCCCAGCGAATCGATCCCGCTCAGGAATCCCTCGGCTCCAAAGCCAAAGCGAATCACCACACCTAATCCAAAGCCACTCAGCCCCGTGATCCAGACGGCCCGCCCACCAATCTTACGGCTAAAGATGCCCCAGAGCGAGGGCGCCAGCAGCGGCACCACCATTAATTCGGTAATACTGATTATGAGATCCTTCACCTGACCGAGTTTCTCAATTTGAAGCGCAATCCCGATCAGCAGTATTCCCAGTAGCACGGTAAATATACGTCCTGCGCGGAGCAGCGATTTAGCAGTGCTCGCTTTAGCCAATGGCTTATAAATATCATGCGTTAGCACGCCGGAAAATACGTTCAACTGCGAACTGACCATACTGGCGGTCGCCGAGAACATCGCCGCGAGCATCAATCCGACCATGCCGATCGGCAGCACCGACTGACAGGCAAGAATATATGCCTGTTCGGCATCTGCGCCGGGATTGGATACACGATAAATCATCGGCGGCAACAGCCATAGCAGCGGACTACACAGATAGAGCGCTGCAAAAAGAAACGTGCTCTTGCGCGCATCTTTCTTCGTGGGCACACACAGGAAGCGCTGCACAAAGGCCCACTCCGCTCCGATCATGAAGAAATGAATCGCCGCCCATCCGGCCAAGAAGAACACCGAATACTTTTCCTCTTTGACTAAATCGAAGAAACCTTCGGGCGCGGCCTCAATGAAGCCTCCTAGCCCGCCTACCTGATGGAGTGCCAGAGGCACGACAAACAAGACCGCTAAGTTAAGAATGATAAACTGCAGCACATCCGTCATCAGCACCGCCCATAGCCCACCAATCATGGTGTAAAGTACTACCACCGATCCAAAGATCAGGATCGCCCAGCGCAGTGAGAGATTACCCGTTTCCGGATCACGCAGCATGTTACCTTCATCCAGCGGCATCAACGCCACCAGTATCTTGGCCAGTGCATACAGCGCCGCAGCAGTGCCGACCACCCGTAGCACCATCATCGACCACGTATAGAAATGCAGCGCACCCTTACCAAATCGTAAGCGGACATATTCCGCCGGTGTTTCGATGCCCATGCCTTTCCAGCGACCTGCGACAAACACGCCGACCAACAGCGCCGCCACGCCATACATCAGGTTGATCATCACCGCCACCATGCCGACGTCAAACGCGATGCTGCCCCACACCACGAAGGTATTGGCGGAGAACATGGTCATAAATGCACTCAAGCCACTCGCCCACCATGGCGAAGTGCCCCCAGCACTAAACATGTCGGATGAGTTCTTAACCAACCGCCCCAGGATCACACCGAGCAATACGGTGCCAACAAGATACGCAATTAAAACTGTCCAATCTGCAATAGCCATGCCGTTATTTCACTTTAAAGTTAGGTGTGGTCTGTGCCGCATCAAACTGTAAATAGCTCAAGCTGATGCACCAAGAGGCGCCGTAGTTCGACCAGCCTTCCAGGTGGCGGAACTTTTTCCCTGGTTGAAAAGGATACATCTCGCTGCCGGGTAGTGTCGCGAGATTACCACGAACGGTTTCCAAGCGCGCACAGGTGTCCAACTTATACAGCTTTGGCCAGCCACGCTCAATTTCGGGAAACCCTTGTTTGGGATGCGGAGTCGACGCATGCAGCATCGGGTTACGACCGAACAAATGGTCCACCGAAGCGAAGGCGATACGTTCAAGTTCTTGTTTCAGTGCGGGATCCTCGACCACCCACGAAGCAGAGAGAGCGATGGCCGGCAAACTCAGCGAGTTTCCTACTTCATTCATGCCCGGAATCGTCCACATTTCGTCACTGTATTTACGGAAGTCCCATAGATTGTGCGACCGGCTCACAGCAACGCGTGCCCACTCGGTAATCTTTGCCTGCAAGCCCTCCGGAGCCTGTTGAGGATATTTCTGCAAGAGCCAGACCAAATTCGGAATCGTCCGGTGCTCGGACAGGCGATGGCCCTTCGTCGTGCGCGGATCATTCCAATCCAGATGCTTGATAATCCAGTCTGCCTGTTTGACGGCCGCATTCAAATACATGTCGGCATCCGCCAGCCCTTCTCGCTTTGCCACTTCATGCATCAATAGATTCGGAACAATCGAATGGCCGGGCGCATGGCGGCCTTTGAATGGGTGCATGTGCCCTGGATTGTGAATATTTTGATCAAACGATTCAGTCGTCATATAGGTTTCAGGATTCCACCAAGGACTAATATCGAGCGCACTCGCTCCCCTCTTGTTGGCCGACCCTCCTTGTGTATAGTGCCCTCTTGGACCCCCCTCAGGCTTCCAGAACTTGAGGCAAAATTCCAGACAACGATCATAGAAGGACTGCGGCAGCCATTGCTTCAACTCCGGCCAAGCCCATAGCACATAGGCGATTTGCTCGACTGTCTGTGGCTCAATCAGACTGTTATCGTCATCGAAACTTGCGCTGGGATCACGACCATTGGGCTTCATCAAAATATAGCCCGCCCCCCAGTGGAGAATCTTCACCACGTCCGGCGCGTTCGCCTTGGGTGGCTCCAACTGATAATAGCCGCGCGCCGCATCCATCACCCCCGGGCCCGCACCATCTCTGATGTAAACAAAGTCGGGCGCAGTCACACGCGCCTTCTCTGCCTGCCAATCGATCTGACGTGGCATCGAGTTAATAAATTCTGGATCGGAGAGGTAAAAGAGCACGAGTGAGGGAACGATCGCATCGTAATAGGTGCCATCACGAAAGCCACAGCCCCCATACGCGCTTGGGTGCGTGCCAACCACCGAGCGCACATCATTCAAGAAATCCGTGGCTGCCTGCCAATACTGTTCTTGATCGAGGTTCGCTCGAATTAAAAACGGATCACTGGTGTTCGACGTAAGTTCGCCGCCACTGAGCTCTATCACATAGCGCGCAGCCGAATCAACCGGCTGAAACGAGCTGAAATCACCGATCCCACCTTCAATGAAACCCATATATACAATCTCCGAATCACCCTGTTCGCGTAGTTTGAATTCGGTTCCATCCGCAGACAACGGAGCCGTAAAACGCTTCGGACGACCGGTAAAGTAACCAATCTGATTCACACCAATCTGGTGTTGGCTGAAGCGGATACCGTAATCCTCTGTCTGAACAGCAGCCTCGCCGACATCTTGCAGCCCCAGCGCTTCCTTGTTATTGTAGACCGCAATCTCGCGGATACGTGCCGCGCCAGCTCGCAACAATTCCAGCCGAACTTTCGTCACATTAACTTGCTCAATGTAGATGCGTTTCGAGCTCTTCGTATTCTTACGAATATTCCAATCGTCATGGCGCTTCCAAGTGCCATTTACTTCGACCGAGACATCGAAATCTCTCAGACTACTGCCAGCCTCAGTCTTCCAGCCAGAGAACACATCGATCATCCCAACCTTGGTCGGCTGTGTAAAGGCCAGTTCCACCCAAGGCTTGGAATCACCCTTGGCAGCCAGCCAGCGAGACGCATCACTGACGATGCCATCGTTCACCTTGTCCGCAGTATAGCTGCCTCGGTGGCTACTCACAGAGACCACAGCGGATTCTGCCAAATTAACATCTGCCGCCTGTGCCACCGGCACAAATAGTGGATAAAACAGCGATAGGGCTAAAAGTGTTTTTGGGTTCAACATTCTCATGTGATCAATTCTGTAAGAGTTATTATATTAAAAAGACGGATACCCCAAGCAATTGATGCATTCGACGCATAAAGCTCATCTGCCTCTACGGTAAATCAGTAGGGATACCCTAAAATAGCAAATGACACCCCGCATCGATATACGTATATGCGTAAACTTTTAATGGATTCACGTCCTCCGCTTGACCCGCACACAAAAAGAGGCGTTATTACTACCATTCCATCCCCTCCCCCTCCTCTATTCCTTCCTTCCCCATGAGCGCCGAAACACCCCGCATTGCGATTCTAGTCGACTCCTCCACCAGTTGGGGGCGTCGAACGATTCGTGGCATTCTGGACTATACACTCCAGCACGGGCCGTGGGACATCTGGATCGACCCGAAGGGGCAGAACGAGAAATTCACCCTCCCCGAGGGCGAACAATTCGACGGAGTGATCGCCCGTGTATCCAATAAGCGACTACTAGGTGAACTCAAATCCAGAAAAATACCGGTCGTCAATGTGTCAGGCATCCAATTCGAAAAGAGCCGATTTCCACGAGTGTGCATCGACCAGGAAAAGAACGCGGCGCTTGCACTCGAACATTTCAAAAGCCGCTCGCTAAGGCATTTCGCCTATGTAGGACCGCGCCACCTCGACTACGTCAAGCAACACGAACGCGCCTTCGAGCGTGCCGTTTCCAATAGCGGCATGACATGTCACGTCTATGAAAACAAAACAACTGCAGGAGACGACTGCTTCTGGCATCCATCTCAACAAAGACTGATCACCTGGCTGAAAAGTCTCCCCAATCCAATCGGCATCTACACTTGGGGCGTTGAAGTGGGGCGTGACCTCATCCTGGCTTGCCGCAAAGCAGGACTTCAAGTGCCTCACGACGTAGCGATACTCGGCGGTGATTACGACGAACTGCTCAGCGACGCATGCCACCCGGCACTCTCAGGGATCCTCACCCCCGCACAGCAAGTAGGTTATCAAGCGGCCAGCATCCTGCACCAGCAGATTCAAGGCGATACAGTCTCTCGTGCCCCCATCCTTCTCCCCCCTAAAACAGTTGTCGAGCGCCTATCCACTGAAGTGATGGCCGTCGATGACCCACAGGTGCAACAAGCCATTCAGTATCTACAAGCACACGCCTGCGAAAATATCACAGTGGACGACATACTGCGGCAAGTGCCCATGGCTCGCCGCGCCCTGGAACGCAAATTCAAGACGCACCTAGGACGTTCACCGGCAAAGGAGATCTGCCGCATCCGTATTCAGCGAGCACGCAAACTACTCGCCGAAACCAACCTCACGATGCAAGACATCGCAGAAGCCTGTGGCTACACCTCCTATACCTACCTTGGCAACGTGTTTAAAAAGGAGACTGGTATCTCACCGGGGCGCTATCGTAAAGAAGCCATGGGCTACAAAATTGAAAAACCGTTGTAGTGAAAGGTGGTGCTTTGGTTCAACCTTAGTTTACAACGCGCCCTTGCCCAACACCATCACGATGCAAACGCGCCCTCTTCGAGAGGCACGTCCTACACCATCATTCCGCACCGAACATTATTCGCGTTGTAGGACGCGGTTCTTTGCGAAGCAAAGGCCGTGTTGGCGCTCCCATATACACGGTTAATTAAAACCTTCCAAACATCATTCGTCGCTCTAGAATATACGAATGGAACACCAATATCCCAACCGGCCTCCTCGGCTTTCAAATGTGTTCAAAAAATTTGATCCACCGCTCTACTTTATCACATGTTGCACTTTCGACCGAAAGCCACTGCTCGATAGCGACCGATTTCATGAACATTTCGTAGCGCTTATGACACGAAAGTGCCACGATGGGATTGTATGCGGGGAATACGTAATCATGCCAGACCACATTCACTTCTTTCTACGGATCGACCCAAACCGTTATATTCTGGGAAAAACAATCGGTTTCTTAAAACAGTCGCTGTCAAAACCACTCAGAGACAAAGGAATCGCTCAACCACATTGGCAACCAGGCTTCTTCGACCACATATTACGGAGCGCCAACAGTTATTCTGAAAAATGGGATTACGTAAGAAACAACCCACTGCGAGCAGGCCTAGTTCAAAATGTAAACGACTGGAAATACCAGGGAACCATCCATACGATTTGTTATTAGTCAAAACGCGCCCTCTTCGAGAGGCACATCCTACACCATCATTCCGCACCGAACATCATTCGCGTTGTAGGACGCGGTTCTTTGCGAAGCAAAGGCCGTGTAGGACATACACCACCGAGCACGACGCTAACGACGGACAGGCCGTCCCGACGAAAATGCCTAAGCAGCTCTGCTTGACTCTTACCCGCCTAACTCCAGGCATAAAAAAAAGACGTCCGGATTGCTCCGGACGTCTTCCCCTAATATAAATCTGTTCTTCAACAGATATCCCCTGAAAATAAGGTACAACCTATGCCCGGCGGCGACGAAGCATCACGCTACAGAGAGCCAATAGACCGCTCATAAGAGCGTAGGTGCCAGGTTCCGGAACGGCAGAGACGACGGTGCCGTTGAATGACAAGTCATCAAATCGATGAATGTAGTCGCTACCACCGGTGTTGTCAGCGAAGTAGAGCCTAAACTCGGTAGTCCCTGTGAGACCCTGGTATTCCGCAGCGGCAAGGCTAATAGTAGCAGCAGAACCATAATTTATACTCCCACCGTTAACATCAAAGAACTCATCGTGAAAGGCAATAAATTGGTCGCTAGCAAATCCATTGATATCCGAAAGAAGGTAAGCTCTAGACTGCTTACCGGCAAAAGTACCATTGCGGCTATATCCATGTTCGAAGGTAAAAGATGAAAGGTCCATTTCGAACCCATCAGCAACTGTTAGATCGAAAGAAATGTAGTCATCAGCAGTGACTGCATTCGCAAGACTTATTTGATTAAATCCGCTAGTTACGCTTGATCGAAGATAGAAAGAACCAGCGGCTGCGTCTGGACCAGCACCACTTGAACGCCCCACAGAGCCTCCTACATTGATGCCGGCACCAATAGCAATGGTATCTGCCGTCAGGTTTGCATCTTCAGTTGTAGCACTCAGATTCGAGGCAAAAGTATACTGCGCAATCGTGGCTGCTGACAAACTTGCGGACGTCATCAGGCCGACAGCGGCGGTAGCGAAAACTCCAGTTCGCAATATTTTAATTATATTCATCATAGGTACGGTTAATTGAGTTTAAAATAAGGTAAGAATGAGGATATTAACAGGATTTAAGCAGCTAAGATACATGAGATTGCGCATTAAAATTACGAGAATGCGCCATTAAAAAAAGTTATATTAGTCGACGCAGAACTAGTAATATTGCCTGCGACAAAAAATCCATCAATATATCCGAGCAAATACGTCTTGAACAGTAAATGAAAAGTAATTGTTAGAAGTAATGACATTGCCTATATTCATCGTGCTAGCAGTATTTGTTTCACTCGCTCTCGCGAGCAAGGATGCAGAGCACTTGCACTATACTCAGAAGCACCCAGGCCTGAACTCACAGTAAAGGCATTTGTGTCGTTCACAGCCTCAGTTGTGCGTCCAGATTGGATGCGAAGGTATACTGCTCGATCGCTTCCACGGGCAAGTTAGCAGACGTTCGAAAAGTCTGACGCGCCTTTTTAAAATGTGAAATAACTGCTCAGAAGACTACTCTGCTTGCAGAGACAGGCGAACAAAGAGCTTGCGCTCTAATGCCACGCTGTCAGGCAGACTCACCACGACTCGGTCGATGCCGCTGCCGTAGAAGTTTTCGGAAACTGTGACTGTCACGCCATTGGTGTCGTGTACCACGGGGTTCCAGTTGGACAAGTCTGAACTATACTCAGCGATGATGGTTGTTTTTGAATCGCTGTGAGACGTTTGTTTGCGACGGTATTGAAACTCAAATCTGTTGTCGGTACGCGTGTAAGCCGGCTTGACTAATTGATCATCAGAACCATCCGCAGGATCACCGCCGAGGATATATTCAAGACCAGTCGCCAGGCCACCACCATCAAAGTCCAGAGCCTCAGTACGATCCGCCAGCCCCGGGAATCCGTCCGACCAACTCGTATAGGCAGGCGACAACTCGTAAATGCCGGTCAGTTTCAAATTACTGATTGTTACTGCGGGATTTGTGCCACTGGTATTTCGAGTAAACCCAAGCAAGAGGTAATCATAATCCCCAATGCGATCGGGAGCGGTGGTGAAACTGGACAGGTCAAACGTTGCGCTATAGCTCTGCGCACCCGTTGCTCCCGTTAGGATGGCAGCTGCGTCCGATGCAACTCCAGGCGTGCCGCTGAAAGCCCCGTCGGCCCCGCCAAGATTGTAAGCTGTCAATGCCCCATTCGATGATTCCCAAGCGTTGCCATTCGTAGCGAAGAGGTTCATTGTCAAAGTCGAGGAGCTGGAGTTCACATCTACATAGCCCCAGAGATGGGCATAAAGGGTCTCGGAGGCGCTCGCGGTTGTATAATCGAAACTCAGCTGAATCTGATTGTAATTACTGTCGGCAAAGGCGTCCAGATTGATGATGATCCCCAATGCGCCTTCGGAGACAGCATTGTTCTCTAGACTGGCATTGGACAACACACCATCTGCGGCAGACCACGCGCTGCTTTCCGATTTCACAAAACCTACAGAGTCGCGAGTCATATAGTTGGCGGCTATATTATCCAGATCCACCGTCCCAATGAGGTTATCGGAAGCCGCATACACCTGTATCTTCAGCTGCGCGGTAGCACTACCCCCTAAGGAGGTGGCCTGTATCGTGAAGCGGTTTTCGGCGGTATCGCTCGCCGCTTCAGGTGTTCCGGAAAGCGTTCCATCCGCTGCCACAGTCAGCCATGCCGGACCTGAAAGTTTAGAGTATGTGATGGCATCGGAATCAGGATCTGTGGCGAAGCCTGAAAGCGAACCAGAGAAAGCTTCCCCCTGCGTCACGGCGGTTGCAGAGATGACATCACTACTAAATACCACGGGCTGATTGGCGCTTGCCGTGACCTCGCTACTGAAGGCCGATTCTGCAAAATTTTCATCTCTGGAACTTACCACATAATAGTGAGTGGAAGCATGCATGTCTGTATCAATATAATCACTACCAGTCACGGTAGCAATCGCCTGATATCCGCTGCCCGTCGCAGTGCTGCGGTAGACCGTGTAGCCAGTCAGGCCGGGCTCGGTGTTATCGGCCCAATCCAGAGAAACCTGTGTGATGTCTGACTGCGCACTGAGGCCCGCCGGAGCGGCCGGCCCTGCAGGCACCGACGGATCCGACGACACCACACGAATGCGCCAGCCTTCGTTCAGGTCCAGTGATGGCCGCGGAATGTTGAATGCATAATTCACAGTTCCATCGCCATTCTGCACACCCTGATAATAGTTGTTGGCCGCAATGTTGACTGACTCAAGATCCGTCCAGACACCGTCTGCCCAACGCTGCGCAGTCAGTTTCAACCCGACTTCAGCACCCTTGATCAGGATGGGCACATGCCCGATTCCGCCACCGTTGAAGGTAAAATCGGCAAGAACCCCGTTGCTCGGCTCCGGCTGGATTTCCAGCGGATAATTGTTAAGGCGTAGCCCTTGATGCATGACTATATCCAGTTGCACATTGTGTACAAACTCATCGCGTACCGGTTCCCATGCGCTTTCGCCGCTTTCTCCATAGGCCGTCAGACGGTTAATCAGTTCCGCATCACTCCCCCAGTAATCATCGACATGCTGCGGCGGCAAAATAAATTCGACTTCGCCCTTCACGATGTCTCCGGCATTATAGGATTCGTTTACAGAAGATCCGCTGAGGTCAAAGAGCATCGTGGAATCAATACCGTAGCGGTGCAGGTAGAGCGGAAGAGAACTGCCGTTCAGCGTCGAGGAAAGCGGTATCATACCGCGCAAGGCTTTGGTGGAATATCCCTGCCCAGAGTAGTAGTCATCTATACTTAACCATTTATCATCAAAGGCAATAGGTGCCCCCCGATAAGTATCCCCGCCTCTGGTGATCATGCTCGACAAAAGCACACCGTCCGCATCGCCGACCGTATAGTTGTTGTAGAAAGCGGATTTATAGTCGTCGGCGGCCATCTGGTAAAAAACCAGACGATTCGGGGAATCCACATCCTGCAAAAAGGTATATTCATACTCATGAAAACGGCGATGATAGTCGAGCGTCGCCCCCGCACGGCTCCTGTATGTAAACCGGATCTTGTCGTCGTCGGTAACTCCGGTATAAAGTACCTCGGTCATATTGGGTCCAGTCCAGTGATAGCAGGTCTTGAGGCGTTTCTCCCGACGGCGGGTATTAGCACTGTCGTAATAAACCAGGAAATCGCCGCCGCCTACATTTTCAGTCCAACCGTAATCGGGATTTGTTTTATACGAGGTTGTAAATGCAGGCCGTACGTCACATATAAATGCTTCGCCTGTATTTTTATCGGGGTTGTATGTCATCGACTCCCCCCAGCAGCCAATTGCACTTTCATCCCATTTCCAACTGCGATTGGAGTAACCGATCAAGCTAAGCTGGGAATGCGAAATAGCCCCTGCTCCGCCCCAGAACCCGTAGACCACACGTAGCTTGACCCAGCGATGTTCACCCGCCGCCAGAGGCAGCATAACCGAGCCGCGCAACCAAGTTCCATCATGAACGGTGCGGTTGCTATTTTGCAGATGCCAGTTTTTAGAGAGCTGAACCGGAACGCCAAGCGGTTGTCCGTCGGCCGCATCGCACAGCAACATAATGGTTCCGGTAATAGCACGCGGGGTTGGTTGTTCAAATATCAGTGGAATATTCTTTGCGCTGGCGGAGGGGTTGCTCACTTCGATCACATATTCATCCACCCGGTCAGTTGCCGCCGGAAAGGCAACACTTTCAGCCGGCACACTAATATGAATCGCATGTTCATCCTCATCGAATGTGACAGCTAGCGTAGAACCGTCTTGATAGTTCGTGGCACTTAAAACATAATCGGCCGGGTTGATAGCTCCCAGTTTTGCATTTTCCTGAGGCTTTAAAGTCAAGCGCGCCTGATTGCTCGCACTGTCAGCGACATGTCCATTCACCTGAAGCACTGTGCGCGTAATGGGATTGGTCGTCTCCGAAGAAAAATCCAGCATGAAGGTCACCCGGTCGGGCCACGCGGTGACTTCTAAACGGCAGTCTTTATCAACCTCCAGAGTATTTCCATCGGAATCCTTGAAAACCAGTCCGGTGTGATCAATCCGTTGCACGTATTGCCCGCTTTCGATTAGCCGGACGTATTCCTTTTGCGCATCCTTCACCACTGCATTCGTACAGGTATATTCGATACCGTCCTGATACACGCGCAGCACAAAATCAGTCGCAGGAGTAAAAACGGTCACATCATCAGTCAGCGCTGAAACATAGTCTGTACCGCTCAGCGCATCATATCCCGTCAACTGCATATCATCACAATCGAGCTGCAGGCTGTAATACCCGGTCTGAAAAACCAGCTCTGGCTCATTGGAAATTGCAGGAATTCCGTTTTGATAATACATGTAGGTGTAATTCAGCGGTTCCTGCACCAGTGGACCCGCTGGCGCCTGGGATCGATTCAACGCAATAATCAGATTATCCACGCGTACACTGTCCGGCCCTCGATCACGGTTTAACCGGATCGTATTCAAACCGGCATTGAGCGATACACTGGCCAGGCTCGACACAGTCCATACTCCGCCTGTCCCGGCCAGGTTGTAGTTACTGTCCACCACGCTACCATTTACCGTAAGCGTCATGGTGTTTGCACTATCCGTCCAATGACTCAAGGAGAGATCGGCCTCGGCGGCCTCCACTAAATTCACCGTCCACTCGATATAACTGCTGCTGGCCGTGTCCATCACCACATAGCCCGAGCCAGTGTAGCCGGCAGAGTAGCTGCTCGATGTCGAATCATAAAGCACCGCATCTTCCGCTTCGCGTCTCTCATTTACACTAATATTCAGCGTAGCATTTACCGGTGCGGCGATTCCGTCGGAAACACTGACGGTCCAACTGTTCATGCTCACGTCCCAACCGCCCGGCGTACCCGATAGCGTGCCGTCTGCCGCCACGCTCAACCATGCCGGGCCAGAAATCTTAGTATAGGTAAGTGCCGCTCCGGCATCTAAATCCCTTGCGGCATCAGTAATGCTGGTGCTATACGCCGCACCTGCCGCAGCAGGGGCTGCTGTCACTGGATCGCTGTACCACAGCGGTGCATCGTTAAACGCATTATTTTCAACCGTAATGTTTAAAGTCGCGGTATCGCTACCACCGGTAGAATCAACCTGCACTGTAAAGCTATTCAGGCCCACATCGCCTGGCGCCGGAGTGCCCGAAAGACCCCCATCTGAAGCCACAGTCAACCAGGAAGGACCATCCAGCTTTGAAAAGGTCATTTGACCCGCAGCCGGGTCGCTGGCATCACCTGCAATGGAATCGTTGTAGCTTCCATCTTCCGTGGCAGTAGTCTTGATGATGGGGTCAGTCGTGAAGGACGGTGTCGGGTCAGGGTTCGTAGTGGTTTCGTTCGAAGCCTGCACCCCGACCTCAAGCCAGATGTCATCTGAAGAGGAAACCGACTCCATCTTGAACGTAGTCAGGTCGGAGGGGAGCATGACATCCAGTTGCTGCTCGGACAGGGCGTTCCAGTTTGAATCGTACACCGTAAAGAGCCCGTCCTCATCAAGGATAAAATGGTTTTCAGTGCCGATGCTGCCATCCACGCTCACCGACTGCTCGCCGAGAGTTAGAGTAGGATCCACCAGCGCCTCAGGCGTTTCCGCCAGCGCAATCATCCCATCCACCTCGACGCTACAGGTAGTGCCAGCAGGGATATGTCCTATGCCGATCTGGATGATCCTCACACTACCATAATCCATGAATTTACGAGTTGATTTCGTCCAGCCCCAGTCGCGGACTCGCCAGGCGACTTCACCGGTTGGAATTTCAATCCATCGACGGCCAGTGAAATTGATAGGGACGACATAGTCGCGACCTCTTCCACGGTTTAGGCGAATCACTAGAGTGGCACCGCTGCCGTCACCAGTCACCCACAGGCCGATGCCGCGACGTGTCTTTAAGTCGAGACTCGGACTAACCTCATATGTGGTCAATTCGACGTCCGACCAAACTGGGGAATCGGTGGCATTGGCTCGCGACACAGTGAGCGAACTACTGCCGATATAAGTCATTAAATCGATATTGTCATTCGATGCCGCGTCGTAGCTCGGCAGAACCCGTCCGACAATCCGGACCCGGTCTGCTCCGGAATCCAGCTCCGTCGGAATCTCCAGAGTTTGAACATCACCGTTTTGCAGATAGAAACGCGGAGTGATGACTCCGTGTTCTTGGCCCGAGTGCCATTCATGAGTGTAAAGATCAGTGCCCAGCGCCAGCCATCGTTCAAGAACCGGACCTTTCATCCGCCATAAGGCCTTGCCGAATGCCTTGGGCCCACTGAGAGTTGTGCGAGCAGCAAGAGGACTACGGAACTCGTTCATCGCCTCGCGCTGCACCGAATCCATCGCGTGTGAGGCATGCTTCCAGTTCTTGATCGCTCTTAAAAAATCAGACGTCAAACCGTGCGCCTGTAGCGTTTCCATTGTCACACCGCTCACATCGTACGATCCAAGTGAGAATCCACGGGTATTGAGAGTTGTTTGCCGATTCAATCTATACTCGTGTTCCTCGAGTCCGATGGTAGCCCACGACTCATCGCCGAGAAACATAACGCATTGCCCGAAAGGTTTAAAGTCACCGCCAAGCGCGTCTTTTACCCGGTTAAATTTATATTCTAGCCAAGCAAGAGGAGCCGGCCCCGCGCTGCTGTCAGATGAGGTAGGATGATCCAGGTTCTGGTAAACCAGGGCTCCGAACTTCTCACCTCCCCAGGCACCGTAGGCCTTGTGGAATTCAATTCCGTCGAAAGACGCATGTTTCAGGCCCAGAGTATTGTTCAGATCGGCCCAGCGCGTGGTAATCGTTTCAAATAAAGCGGAGTTGGGGTCCGGGACAAAGTCGTTGAATGGCCGCAAATAGCCGCGCAGACTTTCAGCTTCGGAATAGCTTGCAGCGGAGGTATCCCACATCCCACGACTGACGCCTTCCAACTGCCAGGTTCCGTTGCCCAAATCTTCGACACTACTCGCCTGAATCCATTCGTTACCGATCCGGAAGGTCTTGAAGTCAAAAACGCTGGAAACAACCGGCGGAGCCTCCAGTGGTTGATCCGAACCGATCACCGGCAGTTCCACACCGGAATCCGGCACCACTACGAAGGAGGTCGCGGCAGCATCAATTGCCCCGCTCAGAGTAACCGTGCCCCAGCTCTGGAGGTCGGGGTGGGCCGTTGGAGCAACGAACTCCTTATCGCGTTCGCCAATATTCCCAGACAAGTAGTGAAACATCAACCCCAGGTTTTTCCCTGCCGCTTCGCTCTTAAATGCCTGCATTTCAGCAAGGCCGTTGGGATACATGTTCGGGTTGATTTCATCGTTCTGCCTGTAATTCAACCCGTACTCCCCGCGCCAGACTAAGTTCCAAAGATAAAAGGCCTTCGCATCCATTTTTTGGGCGTAGGGAAGAAAGTCCGAATGTTCATCGAAATCGATGGGCACCATGTTGAGATAGCTGCTGTCAGTGGACTGCGCGATCCAATCGTTGAGCCAGGCCTCGGCGGCCGCACGGGTCCACTCGCCATCGACCTTGGGATGCGGCAGGCCTTCCATCGTCCAGAGATCGAGTAGGGTCTCATCCTCCTGCTCATTGTTCTCGTAGGCATACAAGGCAAACGCGCCAAGGACATTTGTTTCCCACAAGGAGCGACGCTTGATACTCACCGAGGAGTCGTAAGACACGACCTTCATCATGTGGTCCAGCTCGATTACGCGGAGTCCGCTACCCGCTGTATCGAGGTCGAACTTGAGCTGCTCACCAGCGAGCGCAAAGCCGCTCAATGAAGTGAAACGAGCCGTCAGATAATCATTCGTTGCCTCAAAACGGACGCTGAGTTGTTCGGTTGAACCGGAAATCGTAAATTGGTATTCGCCATCACCCAGATCCGTCACCGTGTTAAACCGCCGTTTCGTACCATCTGATTCAAGCAGGTAAAAGCCATAGGACTCGACGCCATCCAACAACTCTGCCCCACTCCTGCTCCGGATAGAAACAGGATGCGCGTCTGCGTCAAACTCGATGGAAAGCTGCGCTTGCGGCTGTTGTTGGGTGGTCCCATACAGTGCCACGTCATCGAGGCGGTGATAGATGCGGTCATGGCCGGTATCGTCATATAAATAGACCCTGAACTCGATTGGAGCAGTGATGTTCTGGAATTTCGCATCACTGAGATCAATGCTCCAGGTTTGATAGGTCTCGTCCCCAGTGTCCAAGGCAGTATCTTCGGTCGCAATACTCGACACCAGATCACCCTCGGCAAACCCGTCAATACTGGTCATCAAGTTGGCTGTGAGGATTTTGCCTGTGTAACCATTATCGTTGGAATAACCTGCCTTGAGCACGAGAGAGGTCAGGTTTATTGTTCCGGTTGATTTTGGAGCCACCGTAAAAGAAACATAGTCATCCCCGGAGATGGCCTCACTCAGAGTAGTCCCGGTGGCAAACGCTTTCGCATACAGATTCAGGCTCCTTGTTGCAAAACCCGCATCGGAATCCAAACCGGCACCCACCGAAAAGCTGCCTGCTGTTACGTTCGGATCGGTCGAACTTGCTGCAAGGCTTGCGGCAAAATCATAGCTTGCCAGAGTCGTGGCGGATGCGCCCACTGCAGCCATCTGTGTGATGGCCGCAGTGATCAGTAAACCTCTTAGCATAGAACTATTTCGTTTAAGCATAGTAGTAAGCTTGTTAATTCTTCGCGATATTTGAAAATATCGGTAACGATTAGGTGCGCTAGGTTAAGTATTACTCAGCCAATTCGATCTCGACACGGAAGAAGCCGGAGCTAGCGCCAGTTGGCACGCTATTGACCACTTCTTCAAAGTCATCATCGATCACCGCAGTCCCGGTTTCGGAAATGCCGTCCGTGCTCCAATCCGGAGTTGTCAGATCCGATGCGCCGACCACTTGGTAAGTGAGCTTGCGCGCAACTGCATCGCGGCGGCGCGGATAGCAGAACTCGCCCGAGGCTCCCGACATGTCCAGGACAGGCTGCGCCCCGACATTGCTTTTTTTGTTTGGATCGCCACCGATTCCATACTCATACAAGTTACTACGTCCGTCTCCATCCGGGTCGCCCTCCGGGGTCGTTGGATCCACTTGCGAAAGCGGGAACTCGTGCAGCGTCGCCCCGCCCTCAATGGAGAGGCGTATATTGGTAATCGAAACCGACTGTGTGGTCGTGCCACTGACATCCCGCGCAAAACCAAGCACGATGTAATCATAGTCCGTGACTGCGTCCGGAGCGGTGGTAAAGGTCGAGAGATCAAAGGTATTGCTATATGCCTGCGCCCCAACCGAACCGGTCAATCCCGAAACTGCCGCATCCGATGCACTCCCCGCGCTTCCCGTAAACGTTCCGTCCGGGCGGCCCAGATTATAGACCTCCATCACTTCCGACGAAACTTCCACCCAAGCGTTGCCGCTACCGGCTCCGAGATTCATAATCTCAGGATTCTGAGAGGGGTCGAGATCGACACAGCCCCAGAGGTGCACAAAGAGTTTCTCGGCCGCATCGCCTGTCGTGTAGTCAAAGCTGAGCGTCAGCTGCGAACGGTCCGACTCCGGCAAATCGGTGACATCAATACAGATCGCAATCGGACGATTGCCCGTATTACTGGTTCCACTGATGACCCCGTCAGCAAGCGTCCAATTGGTCGACAACCACTTATTGTAAAAGACGTTGTTCTTCTGCACCTGTCGTTCGCGCCCAACGGAATCCGCTCGGACATCTTCGGGGATTCGATCGAGCGCGTTCTCGGTCGCCCAAGCTCCAAAATAGTCGGTGCTGCCGTGTAGTGCAAAGACCAGATCGTTCCCTGCAGCTTCAGTCGCGGAAAACGGATAATCCACCACAGTGCCAGCCGCTTCGGAGATATGAATCAAATCACCTCCGGCATAGCCGCCTGCTCCGTTCGCACGCGCCCAATACGAGTTGTTACCCGTCCCCTGTCCTTTCCATCGGAGTTGGAAAGCATACGTGCCCGGCAGCAACACTGTGTCTTCAAAATCAACAGTATAATAGTTGCCCTCCAGACAGGAGACACCACGCATATCGATCTTCTCGTAAACTCGCGTGCGCAAGGCATCCGCACCGGGAGCACCGCTCGCATACTGACCGATCCAGAGATAATACTCACTCGCATCTGTAGCACCGATCGTAAAATCAAGGTGCGCCTGTAAGCTTAAGGCAGCGAGGCGAACCGGATCCGTCACCGTGAATGTTTGCCCCATCAATTGCAAATTAGTGCCATCATCGCGAACGGCTGAAAACGCCCCCTCCCCCACGGAGTTACTAAAGAGAATGTCATTTGTTGGAAAGGTCGTCCCCGCATGCGCGAACGTTGCCGTTGTTTCAGGCAACCATGTGCGCAAGGGCACCAACAAGGAAGAATAGCTCGAATGGCCGGTCAGATCGACCGAACTGTAGAAAAATAAGTTCTCATCAATGAGATTGAAGAGGTAGCTCTGCGCCCCTTCCGGGATTTCAATTTCGGCCCAGCCATCCTCATGGTTAAACGGCACAGGAATTTTAAACCACTCTTCGCCCCAGCCAGCGATCGGCTGATAACAATAGAGTAGATCCAGATATTTGACCTTGGCTTGGTTGGTATTCCAAGTGACCCAGGCCATGGTTTCGTCGTTGCCAGTGGAAAGAATTTTCGGGCTCTGATCCCCCAGAGGCAGGTCCAAGCGTTGCGGGTTCCAATAGAGCGGCCGGGCATCTACTTCTTCCATCCACGTGTCCAACTCGGCGCTCATCTCAGTGAGCACCTGCGGATGAGCTGCTTTGACATCGACCTGCTCGCCAATGTCCACGGCATCACCATTGAAGTCATAGAGCTGATACAACGAATACTTATCGGGCGAAGAGGTGTATTTTTTATACAGCTTCCACCCGTCCTTCAACATGGTGGTCGCATTGCGACCGCTATGCGGGAAATGCCAGAACATAGATGCACGCTCCGTGTTGGTAGCCGGATCCGTTACCTGAGCGGAATCGAGAGGGTCATTCAGTAGCAGCGGCGAAAGATCACTCGCATCCAATCCGGACGGGATGCTTGCGCCCGCCAGAGCAAGGAAGGTCGGATAGATATCCATGCCGTTGATGACGACATCACTGAGTGTATTAGAGGAAATCCCCGGCCCCATCGCGATAAACGGCACGCGCACCCCACCCTCCTGGAGCCAGAGTTTACCTTTATCCAGCGGAAAATTATCCGTGCCATTATCGGCCCCTTCATAACCACCGTTATCCGAGGTGAGAATGATATAGGTATTCTCAATCAACTTATGGCCGGGCCAACGGGGATCATCCGTAGTCTCCAGGTAGTCGATCAACTTACTAATGTAATAGTCGAGACTTTCAACCATCGCCGCGTAATAGGGGTTGTTTTGGCCCTCGGCAAAGAACTCAGATCCGTTCAATGGATAGGAGTATCCCATCAGACCCGCGTATTTCTGAAGTAAGCTCTCGGTGCGCATCTGGATCGGGGTATGCACCAGCCATGTGGAATAGTAGCAGAAGAAAGGTTCTTCCCGACTGACCGCATCCGCGAAAAAGCCCAGGGTTTCCTCGGTGACAGGGTCCTTGGCGATCCCGTTGGCATCCAACTGGTAAGGATCCGAGGGGTCAGAAGTCGCAAAGCCTGTCGTGCGATCCGACATGCCGTTCTGCACCCCACGATCGTTATAAGCCACATCGAAGCCCTGATCCATCGGTTTCGGAAAGGTGTAATGCTGCCCCTCGGGCGACATATGCCATTTACCAAACGCACCCGTAAAATACCCAGCATCTCTAAGCGCTTCGGCAAGTGAGACTTCCTCATCCTTCAGACTATGGCGGTAATGCGGGGTGATACCATTCGTGTTGACACTACCCGCTTTCGGGCACTGACCGCCGCTCACCGAAGTGACATCCGTGCGCGCTGGATGCTTGCCCGTCATGATGGCCACTCGACTGGGTGCACAGACCGGCGTCGGCGAATACGCATTCGTAAACATAACACCCTCCGCAGCCAGTGCATCCATTTGGTTTGTCTCAAAGACATTCGTTCCGCCAAAGCCGTTCACCACATCCGTCTCCAGCTGGTCATACACCTTGATGTCCTGCCAGCCGAGATCGTCGGCAAGAATCAACAAGAGATTCGGCTGCGCTGGACGCGGCGCAGGCGGAGCAGTCACCGTACCACTCAGCACAATGTCATCGATGCGGTGGATGATGCCGGCATTATTCGTGTCGTCGCTCAAATAAATTCTGAATTCGGTCGCCGTGGTGATGTCCTGAAATTGTGCTGCGGTGAGATCGATATTCAAAGTCTGGTAAACCACGGTGCCGTCGTTGGTCGACGTATTTGCGGTTGAGACGCTACCAAGCGAAGCTGCAGCAGTAAACCCGTCGATATCGGTGAGCACTGCTTGAGTGAGGATCTTACTCGTATACGATCCGCTATTGGTATAGCCCGCTCGAAGTGACAACGAGGTTAAGTCCAAGTCCACACCTGCACCAGGGGTCACCGTGAAACTCACGTAGTCATTGTCCGTGATGGCCCCGGCCAAATCATTGATCCCCGTTACATTCGTTCTGATAAATGCATTACCGCCATCCGTGCTGGAACGCGCAACAGCAAAGCCGGAACCGGATCCAAGCGCGCTCACGGTTACATTCGAACCCTCGGTCGTGGGGTTCAAGTCAATGTCAAAGGTGAAGCCTGCAATGGTCGTTGCGGATAAGCCTGTTGCTACCATCAATCCGATGGCTGCGTTGACCAGAAATTTGGCAGGGATAGATTTAAGTCGCGTAGTCATAAATGCCCGAGTCGGGTTGAATTCTTGGGGTGGAGATCGGGAAGACTAGCAGACCCGAATCAGACAAGATACGTGTAATTGCGCATTAAAATTATCAAAATGCGTCACCCCGAGGCTCCCTCTAATCCTTCAGCAAGGTATAGGAGTCCAGCGTTTGACCTTCGCTACTGAGTGTGGTGACATCCAGACGACGGCCATCGATATCCACCACCACCGATGCCAACTTTGACAAGCTCTCCACCATGAAAGGCAAATACGGTGCGCGGAAGCCAACGACCTTACCAAAACTGCCCTCCACCGTATGAATTGTGCCACGTCCTGTATGCGCTGCCTGCTGTTAGCTGCCGTCACCTTCCTGTCGTCCGTCTCCCTCATCCAGTGCGTGCAGTTCAGGATCATAGGTATCGCTTTTGCCGTAGTGGCCTTGCATCAGAATCGAGCGTTCATACGTATGACTGTGTCCACCAAAAGTCAGGTCGACACCCACCCTGCGTTTCAAGTAGTGGCAAAAAAATCAGTACATCCTAGCAGCATCCGCATAGCTAAGATATGCGCAATGGCGCATTTTTTAAACAATTAAGCTAATCGTGCTCTGCGACGAATCGCCCCGTCAGCTGAGATCCTTGCCGATTGGACGGCCTGGATGCTTGGTAAGTCAGGCTCCGCGAAGCTGCTTACAAAGATGCGCTGCATATGGAATTATGGATCGGTTGTCACATTCACGCGAACGAAGAGCTTACTGCCAAATGCTAGGCTATTAGGTAGCCTGACGACGACTCGATCAATACCATCAGTATAGAAGTCTTCGGTGACTGCGATCGTGACACCATCGGTGTTGTGTACCGCAGGATTCCAACCCGACAAGTCGGAACCATACTCAACCACGATGCTTGTGCTAGGATCGCCATTGGACAGCTCGCTACGACGGAATTCGAGCTCTAGCCCACCCGCAGTATAGGTGCAAGTCGGTGCGACTGTAAGATCATCAGATGCATCGGTTGGATCGCTACCAAGCACATACTCAAGCCCGGTCTCCAGACTCCCCCCATCGAAGTCGAGCGTGGCATCACGATCACTCAGCCCGGAAACGCTGTCTGCCCATATTGTATAATCGCTCATCTCGTTCAGCTCGATCGCGTTGCCATTGACCACCAGTTCATAGCCCGCGATTGGAGCAGCCAGAGCCGGAGTGCCCGAAATTGAGGATGCAGTGATCAGCGTGTAACTCGACAAGCTCGGTGTACCACTGATCTTAATCGTCGCATTCGGGTCGAGCGTCAGCGCGGAGGACGTTACCGGGCTTCCGAGCGTCAGTTCAAGGGATGCACCGCCATTCACCATAATGGCTGATGTGCTCATGTCCGAGCGTAAATTCAGTGTCCCTGCGGCGACGGTCGTCGCACCGCTGTGGCTGCTTGGAATGCCGCTCAAATTATTGAGTGTCAGTGTGCCAGGGCCGGACTTGACCAATGCAAGTGCCCCGCTGAAACGACCCTGGTATTCTGTATCGCTTGACTGATTGATTGCCAGTGTACCGCTGCCCGCAATCTCGACATCGCCCCCCACGTTGAGTGATTGGGACGAAGTTGCGATCGAGCCGACTGTTTGGTCAAAGCTCTTCAAGTCGAGCCTTGAGAAAGAGTTAAGTGTTGTATTCCAGCCAAACTCGAGATTCGCACCTATCGGCAAAATATCGGTCGCACCCAACTCGACGATGGAACTGAAATAGAGCCTCATATCAGTCCAATCGTGTGACCCCGTGATCGGATTCAGAATGATTTTCCTGCCGGCAACATGTAGAGGATCGCCAAGATCGTAACCGTCGCCCGCAAATTTTAGAAGCCCCGTCGCGCTGATTGGATTAGTATCAATCACGAAGTCTCCAACTAGAGTCAAATCGCCGGAACTACTAATACCGCCACTGATCGTCATCGTGCCGGATTCAGTCTGAATACGTCCACCGCCCATAATCGGACCAGTCACAGTATTAGATCCGGCAGAGTTCCAGAGCGCAGGCGCCGTATTGCTCTCGCCGGAAATCGTGAGCGGCTCTGCAAGACTGATGCCGCCTTCCATACGGAGCGAACCTCCTGAGACCAAGGTGTGACCCGCAACCTCACCGAGAGCGGCGTTGTCTCCGACTGTTAACGTCCCCCCGCTGACAGTCGTCACGCCGGTGTAGGCATTTGCACTCGCGAGCGTGAGATTACCGGTTCCGGACTTAGAGAGAGAAGCGCTACCGCTGATGGCATCCCCAGTGAAGCTATAGTCCACCGAGGCACTCACATAAACATTAGCGGGCGCGACCGAGCCGGAAATTGTTACCGTTCCTGCCCCGGTGTCGCCGAAGCTAACCTCATCGCCGTCGTTGTAAGTGCCACCAGTCCAGCTAGTGGAGTCGGGATTCGTCCAAGTCGAATCAGAGCTACCATCCCAATCCAGCGATTCCTGAGTCGTCACTGTTCCGTTCAACGCAACACTATCAAAGCGATGAATAATATTCTGATCGCCGGTGTCATCATACACATAAACCCTAAACTCGAGTGCTGTAGTGATGTTTTGAAACCTTTCATCGCTAAGATCGATGACCCAATACTGATAGTTCGCGCTGCCACCACTAACACTGGTATCTGAAGTCGAGATACTGGATACAAGGTCACTTGAGGTAAACCCGTCAATACTGGTCAATAAATTTGCAGTGAGGATTTTATTAGTATAACCATTCGAATTCGTATACCCAGCATTCAGAACGAGGGCGCTAAGGTTCATCCTAGATCCAGCCTCGGGTGTCACAGTGAAGGACAGGTAATCATCCCCGGCAATCGCAGCACTGAGGGTATCGTCGGTTGCACTCGACCTGACGAACATGTTCTGACCACTCGGCGAGTGCCCTGCGAGCGAATCAATCCCGGCTCCGGCAGAAAAATTACTCGCAGTGACATTCGCAACTGAGCTTGTCGCAGACTCGCTTGTGTCAAAATGATATTCGGCGATGATTGTCGTGCTGGGAGGTGTAACGAGCCCAGCAGGATCTGGCGTCGTGCCTTGCGCATCGAACTGTAAATAGCTCAAGCTGATGCACCAAGAGGCACCGTAGTTTGCCCAGCCCTCCAAATGGCGAAAAGCAGCCCCGGGTTGAAACGGATACATCTCACTGCCCGGCAGTGTGGCAATATTCCCCCGCACCGTTTCCAATCGCGCACAGGTGTCTTCCTTATATAATTTAGGCCAACCGCGTTCGATCTCAGGGAAACCCTGATCCGGATGACTCGAAGCCGCCGCCAACATCGGGTTACGTCCAAAGACGTGATCGACCGAGGCGAAAGCGAGTTCTTCAAGGCGCGCTTTCAGAGCTTGACCATCGACCACCCAGGAAGCTGCGGTATAAATCGCCGGCAGACTCAGCGAATTCCCCACCTCATTCATTCCAGGGATCGTCCACAGGTCGTTGCTAAACTTACGAAAGTCCCACAGGTTATCCGCACGAGCGACGGCGTTTTCGGCCCATGCGGTAATCTTTGCTTTCAACCCGGCGGGCGCCTGCTGCGGATATTTCTGTAGCAACCAGACCAGATTGGGAATCGTCCGGTGCTCGGTCAAACGGTGGCCCTTGTTCGTGCGCGGATCGTTCCAGTCCAGATTATTGATGATCCATTCGGCCTGATTCAAGGCGGCAGCCAGATAGACCGCTGCATCAGTGCGCTCTTCCCGCAAGGCAACTTCATACATCATCAGATTCGGCACAATCGAATGGCCCGGTGCGTGACGCCCCTTAAATGGGTGCATGTGGTTTGCCTGCCAATCATCTATGGGCGAATAGGTATCCGGATCCCACCAGGGACTGATGTCGAGTGGACTCGATCCTTTTCTGCTACCCGAACCGCCTTGAGTAAAGTTTCCTGTTGGCCCTCCTGCAGGATCCCAGAAGTTGAAACAGAAGTCACGACACTTGTCGTAAAAGGACTGCGGAAGCCATTGCTGCAATTCCGGCCAAGCCCACAGCACGTAGGCGACTTGTTCGAGGGTCTGCGGCTCAATCATGCTGTCATCATTGTCGAAACGAGCGCTGGGATCGCGTCCATTGGGGCGCATCAAAATGTAGCCTGCCCCCCAGTGGATTAGTTTTACCACGTCCGGTGCGTCCGGATGCGGAGCTTCCAACTCGTAGTAATCACTCACTGCATCCATCACACCCGATGCGGCACCATCTTGAATATAAACAAAGTCAGGTGCAGTGACACGGGCCTTGTCCGCCTGCCAATCAATCTGGCGTGGCATCGAGTCAATAAACTCTGGATCCGAAAGATAAAAGAGCACGAGCGAGGGAATGATCGCATCGTAATAAGTGCCGTCACGAAAGGCACAGCCGCCAAAGGCACTCGGGTGAGTGCCGACGACTGAACGAACATCGTTCAAGAAATCGGTTGCCGTTTGCCAATACTGCTCCTGAGCGAGATTTTGCCGAATGAGGAAGGGATCACTGGTATTCGAAGTCAGTGCGCCGCCGCTCAGATCAATCACATAGTGCGAGTCGGAATCAGCGGGTTTAAACGCAGTAAAATCGCCACGGCCTCCGCTGATGAGGCCTTGAAAGAGACTCTCCGTCTGGTCCTGGATTCGAATGGTAAACTGCGCTCCATCTGCCGACAACGGTGCGGTAAAGCGCTTGGGGCGATCCGTTAAGTAACCGACCTGATTGAGAATGATTTGGTGCTGGTTGTCGTCGACGATCGCATAGGGCCTGTCCGCGCCCGTTCCATCGGGAAAGGCGGGCGGCAGCCCGGTGACGTCCGGGTCGTCATAGACCGCGATCTCGCGGATGCGTCCGGGGCTCGCGGTGAGGAGCTCGATGCGTAGCTTGATGACTTGGCTTTCATCGAGATAGATGCGCTGGACGGTGTCCTGTGTTCCGTGGAATTCCCATTCGGGTTTGTCTTGCCATGCGTTGTCCACCCACAGGCGGATCTTATAGTCGGTGAGTGCCGATTCCGACCGCCATCCTGAAAAAATATCGATCCTGCGGATCGTGGTTGCCCCAGTAAAACTGAGTTCAATCCATGGAGACGGATCCTCCTCGGCCGCCAGCCAGCGCGAGGTGTCATTCACCACGCCATCGTTTGCGTTGTCTTTCGCATACCCCGATCGCTCACTACTCGCAGATACCGTGGCGGTTTCAGCCCAATTAGTCTCTGTTCCGTACGCAATTGTAGACATGCATGCATACAACAAGAATAGGATTAGGTGCCTGTTAGAATACACGTCACGGATCTTATGTAAGTTCATATGATTTTGTGGAGTTGAACTCCAGAAACCTAGGTTTGTCGCCACCCAGAAATATCGGCATTATAGAAAAATGTAGCCACAAACAAATCATAGCTGAAATAAAACGATCTATAATATATCGGATTGCGTATATTTTATAAGGATTTGGCGCCTCCAAGCTAAGCTCGAACAGCTTCCAAACATGGCAGTGATGTTCAACCTGACTGCCGCCGCTTAGATGACATCGACCTCAAGCGACCACTCCAAAGCATCTTCGGCAGCCAGAACCGGCGGCTCTTTCGCTTCGCTCAGATCATCCACAGGCAACATCGCGGGTTCGATGCCAAGATTGAAATACGGGGCCGATCCACAGCCCGACCATGCGCCGTGATTGATCCATAAGCCCAAATACGGGATCTGCTGCGCATCCCATGAAAACTTTAATCCGGAACCGTCAGCATGACGCACGGTCATCTGATCGACCACATTACAGTCGCTGAATAATTTGGCCGCCCAGGGCGCGGAATGATCCGGCAGTTCGTTTAATTGAATCCCTTGCCCCTCGAGTGCCTCAGCTGCGCCCATCGCAGCAGCCACCTGAAACGATCCGGCAGCCTCCAGCCTTAAATCAGGCGACAAGGGTAACAATGGATGCGCACACCATAGCCAGGGGAACGGCTGTTCGCCGGTATTTTTCAAGCGATAGTCACAGCGGATGCTTGCGCCATCCAACACCACCGTACGCTCGAAACGAAAGGGAAAGCAACGCCCCTGCAGCGACATCGCCAGCCGGGTGTCGGACTGCTCGTCGACCTGCCAGGGCAACTGCACCAGATCGCCATGATCCGGGACCTTGCCGCAGGGCGCAACCGAGGGGAAGATTTCATCCCAGCCACCCGTGTCGTGCTGCGCGATAAAGGAATCGCCGTAGCGGATCGGGCTCACCCCGAGGTGCGGATTGCGCCAAAACCATTCACGCCCGCTGCGCCGGTCGCGCAAGGAGCGCCACTTGCCACCTTGCTCAGGCTCGAACACCAACTTTAGTTCGGCGGATTCAAGTGTAAGGCTTTTTCCTTTCATGACTGCTCAAAGCGCGCTTCGCTTACCTGGCCGATCCTACTGGTGCTTGACCAAAGCGAGTCCCTGCTCAGCAAGACCGAGCAGTGTATTGGCATGTGCCTGCTTCGCCTGGTCGAGATCCTCTTCGAACACGAGCAGCAACGGCAAGGACGTCGCGAAGTAATCAATCTTGGCCGCCCCCTTCAGTTCGTCCTCAGCAAAGCGCTTGAATCCCTCGAACAAAGCCTGCGCCTCAGCCGCGCGGCCCAATTCAATTAGGGACAAGCCGCGGAAATAGGAGAGTTCCGAATGCTCCGTAACCGCCATCGACTGAAAGTCCCCTGCCTGGTTGGCACTCGCTTCAAACTGTACCACAGCCTCGTCCTCGCGACCCAGCGCACGCAGCGCCTTGCCGGTCCAATAGCTGACATCCGCCTTGGCCTGCAGCAAATGATAGGCCTCGGCCAAATTCTCCGGCGGCTGCATCGCCTGCTCAAAATGTTGCAGTGCGGCTGTCGCATTACCGGCATCCAGTCTCTGTTGGCCTAACAACAGATGCGCGCTGGTGTATTGGCGCAGGACCTTCCCCTCACCGCCTTCCCATGGGTGAAAACGGCGTGCCAGTAATATGTCGAGTGCTGCTTGTGGTGCGCCTGTTTCATTGTAAAGCTCGGCCAAAGAAACGGTGCAATCATCGCGTTCCTGAACGAGCTTAGGCTTGCTAAGGAGTGTTTCCAAACGTGTCTCAGCCGCATCTCCCAACTTGCCGCGCAGCTGATCCAATTCAGCGAAGAGACGCGCGTCAGTCGGGTCGTGCTTCACCGCCTGTAGATAGGCAGAGCGCGCGGCATCACCGTCGCGGCGCACATTCCAATACGCAATCCCGAGATTCCGATGCACCGTTGCAAAGGTCGAATCCGCCGCCTGCGCGCGTTCCCAACAAGTGATCGCATCTTCATGACGCTTCTTGTCGAAGTAATAATTACCGAGCCCATAGGCCGCGTTGCGGTCTGCACCCGCCTGCTCCAAGGCCCACTCCAGCATCAACTGATCGTGCAAACGTGAAGGGAAGAAATAATCGGAGCCCATCGCACGTGCGTTCTCAAGGTGCTCTGCGCTGCCCGTCAGCCATGCCAATGCATACTGCGTCATCTGAGACTTTTCGAGCGGATTTGGCACGGCGACTCCATGCACCGCGTGGCTATGATGTAATTCCAATAGCGCGATTGCCTCTGGGCGAAAACCGGCATCGACGTAATCGTAAACGATATCCAGCACAGTTTGTGCATCGTTGCGACTCTGCGCGAGGAAGGTCTCGACATCACCCGAAGCATGACGCGCCCAATGATCCAAGGGATCGACCGCAAGTAGATCGGCCAGCACCTGTGACCCATCGCGGCCCAGCTTACCTAATACCAGTGCCTTAAGCACCTGCGCCTTGTTGTTTTGACGGTTGGTATCCAGCACAGCTTCACAATGCTGCAGCGCGGTTTCGAGATCACCCTGACGACAATCCAACAAAGCCAGTTCATAGTATGCGGCGGAGCGCCATGAAGCATCCCACGTAGCTTTATAAAGCAGGCCATAAGCCTCGCTTAAGCGATTCTGAAAACGACGTGTCAGCCCGAGATAATAATGTGCTTCTCCGGTATACGGATTCGGGTGACGACTGGTCAGACGTTTGATTGCCTGCTCGAAATATTGAGCAGCCTCATCGAGCAAGCCTTGATTCAACTGACGACGCCCATAGGCGATATTGGTGCGCACATCCAGCGGATCACGGCGCAAAATTTCATCCCAATAAAGTTCAGGGTAGCGTGTCGGGTGGCGGTATTGTTCCAGGTGCTCGGCGGTGAGATACAGCTCCTCAATCGTGTCGATGGCATCCGGCATGGGCGGCTCAGTCGCGACTTCGCGATTGCGTTCCAATGTCGAAACATCGACCGGTCGATACGACACCAGACCTTCGACTGACAGTTCCAGCGTGTGAATCGCGTCACCAGCAAACTGGATCGACTGATTCTGCCACGGCGCGTCAGGCGATAAATTCACCCGCTCATCGATCAGCACTTGATCACTATCCGTCAATAGGATGCGAGCGCCCTTAAACTCGCGGGATACGACGGCACCTAGATCCAGCGTCCCATCCTCGTTCAACACCAGACGCACTGCGGCGTCCTTCGTCGCATTCTGCACTGGACCAATCTTTTTGTAAGGCCACCAGAACTGCGAAAAGGTCTTCGTCTCGCCCGGTTGCAAATAAGTAAAGTCCGGTTGGTTATCGGTGTAAACACCCGCCATCAATTCGACGTAGGGTCCGTTTTCGTCAGTCAATTCGCGATCCCATGCCCAGCCGAATTCATGATTGCCCCAGGTCCATTGCTTCTTGCCTGGTGAAATATGCTTATTCGCGACATGGATAAAACCACCCTCCGCGTCAAAGTCATATCCGCCGAAGAAGTTAAAGCTCGTATCACAAACCATGTAGCTGGTCGGCACCTGAATGTTCTTATACCAACTCAGGTCGTTGGCACCTGGTTTGGCTGCATAATCGACGCCGTAGTAGTCGTTGTTCGCGATCGGAAAGCCACTCTGCGCACGCACCGCATGATCTGCCACATAATGCACATCTGCAGGAAAGAAACTCTGATAATTATCGTGCACCTTGGCGGCAACATTGGCCCACCAGAGAAAGGTCTGTGTGTAAGGGGTGCGGTTAAACAAGCGCGCCTTGAGTTCGACCAAGGCACTGCCCGGTTGCATACGAATACCATGCATCCCCTTCAGGCGATTCAGCGGATCATGCTCAGACATCCAGACGGTTTGTGAACCGTCGGCCCCTTCTTCAAGGTGCACGTCCGCGGGCATATAAGTGCCGGGGCGGTGGTGCTGCGGCCAGTTAAACTCAACACCGCCGGAAATCCATGGTCCCGCCAAACCAACCAAGGCCGGCTTGATCACATCTTGGCGATAGAAAAAGTCGTAGTCGTCATTGACTTTGTCCTGCCCCAGAAAAATGCGTCCACCGATTTCGGGAAGCATCACTAAGCGCACATACTCATTCTCCAGTCGCACCGAGTCGTAGCTTTGGGCTTTCGGCACATCGAACACCTTATCAATAAACGGAACCGGATAGACCTTACCGCAGGACCCCTGATAGACGCGCTTCTCAAAAAAGAGCGGATTTTTCTCCGGTGCACCCAGCCCATAGGTCGGGATGACGAGTGGTTCACGTGATGCTTCTACATTATGCTTCATACTAAAATACGTTCGATTCAAAAACGCGCTCTGCCACTGGAGCGTCGCATAGTTAAGCACAATTCAGCCCTTGCGTGAATGGCATATCCGCTACTTAGTGATGGACTATCCGATCCTAAAGAGTAAAAGTAATCGAAATGTCATCGAGCAAAGAAACACGTATCAGAGAAGGCTTCCCCAAGCAGCGCTTAGTAGTCATCCCACCGACGGTGACCAAGCGCTGCCGTTCGCTGCCAATAGTCAGCGAACTTTACGTAACTGACATCGGCTCCTACCCCTCAGCTCCCCATCACTACGTCGAACGCAGACAGGGCATTTCCGCCGCAGTGATGATCTATTGCCTGAGTGGTCGAGGCTCGATCGAGATAGACAATACAACTCACAAAATTCGATTTGGGCAGCTCGTGATCATTCCGCCGAACACGCCGCATATCTATCAGGCAGAACAAAAGGACCCATGGTCCATTTGCTGGATACACTTCTCTGGAACGCAAACACAGGCGCTCTCGGACAGCCTCAAACTCACCAAACATAAGCCCAGCCTCTATGTGCCGGATACCCGAATCATACGCGACGCGTTCGAAAACGTTTATGCTTGCCTGAACTACCACTATACCGACGCCGGGCTGTTGGCGATGAGTAGTGAACTGCTGCGTCTGTTCAGCCTAGCCAAACTCCACCAAGGCTTCCCCGGGGCACAGCGCCAATCCGCAGAAAATCGGGTCGTGTCGACACTGGCATTTATGGAACAGTACCTCCACATGCCGCTTACACTAGATGAGATGGCCGCACATTCGGGGCAATCCCTGCCCTATTTTACCAGGTTATTCCGGCAGCGCACCAACCAATCACCCATGGCATACTTCATTCAGCTCAAAATCCGTAAAGCTTGCGAACTGCTCGACCAGACCGATTCAACCATCCGCGAAATCGCAAGCCAGCTCGGCTACGACGACCCCTACTATTTCAGCCGCATTTTCAAGAAAACACAAGGCTGCTCCCCCGCCGCCTACCGCAAATCCCAAGGCGTCGCGCCATCCGCCTACCGAAAGGAACTGCAAGACTAGAGCACCGCGCTACTATTTAACATCAAAGCCGAAGTAGTCTGCGGCGTTGTTGTAGCAAATATCGCTAACCATTCGACCGACGAGTTCAAAGTCGTAAGGCACCGCGCCCTCGACCATGTCACGTCCGAGAATGTTGCATAGAATCCCGCGGAAATATTCGTGACGGGTGTAGCTCAGGAAGGAGCGACTATCGGTCAGCATACCGACAAAGCGACTCAGAGACCCCAGCTGAGACAGCGCTTCGATCTGGCGCTCCATGCCATACTTCTGATCCAGAAACCACCAGCCCGACCCCATCTGCATCTTACCAGCCACTGAACCGTCTTGGAAGTTGCCGAGCATGGTTGCTAGCATTTCATTATCGTTTGGATTGAGGTTATAGAGAATCGTTTTGGGCAGCGCGTTTTCCGAATTCAACGTATCCAGATAGCGGGACAGCGGCTCAGCATAAGACCAATCCCCAATGGAATCAAATCCGGTGTTGGCGCCCCATTCGGCCAGAGGGCCTGGATCACCGGCTGTTTTGAAGCGTTGGCTCGAGGTGTTGCAGAACACCCCATGTGATCTGCCAGCTCAGGTATTACGCGGCCGAGCTCCGTAGCAACCAGATTCGCAATAGCCTTGGCACCGGCTTTACTAAAATGTGTTCTATCGTCGGGCTTATAGTTATAACGAGCGCTGGTCTCTGGCCCTATGCGGTTGTGGTGATTTAGGCTGAGCGTGTATAGGTCGACAAAGGGCAAGTTGAATTCTCTAGCCACCTGCTGTGCAGCTTTGCCGAAAACAGGTAATGATCGCGTCGGGTCATCTTCCCAATACCTTGGTTTGATCTTTCCGTTGGCATCAAAATTGCGCCGGGTCACAGAACTCAAAATTACCGGTTTACCCCCGGCTTTCCTGATCCGTTTGACGTAAGAGGTCAGTTTATGTCCATAGGCCAGACTGTCATACCGCTTCATATCGTTGTGGCCGAATTGGATGAGTACATAGTCGGGTTTCTTTTCCAGCAGCTTATCTAGTTTCCCAGACAGCGAATCCAGCGTGGCCCCATTCTGTGCATAATTGAACACGCTTACCCGATTATCACACCGTTCCGCAAAGGCTGGCCCCCAGCCATAAAAACTGGCCACCGTGGAATCGCCGATCAGTCCGATGGTGATCGCACTGCTTTGGGCGGCGCTCTCCGCGGAATTTGCCGATACTGGGAGGATGAATAGAGCACTGGCCATTCCACCCAACATTATCGCTATTTTTTTAAAACTCTTCATCTGACTATTCCCCGTTCCTGCCAAAAACAACACGATCCTCTTTCAGGTTTTCTACATGGGATAACACGCGCGGCGCCTTCAGAACCTTGCCAACTTTCACATTGGTCAATGTAACATTGCGTACGGGCATCTCCTTTTCAGCCTTAATCCGGATTCCGTACTGCGCCTCACCGACGGTTATATTTTCGAGGCTAATATTGCGGATCGTTGTCAATTTTCGATCCACGGTCTCAACCAGTGTCCGCCATTGGTAGAGCACATTGGTCTCGATCTCAAGCACACCGGAACTCACCTTATCACAAGTCACATCCTTGACGTAAATATTCTCCATGAACCCGCCACGGCGATGGTTGGTCTTCAGATAGAGCAGCGAGCGCACCGAGCCCCCTTTGCTTTCCAGCTTGCAGTCGTGCATATAAATATTGCGGATCCCGCCCGACATCTCGCTACCCATCGCCAGAAAACGATGTCCCCGGCGAATCGTGCAATGGCGGATGACGATATTCTCGCTGGGCTGACCGCGCCAACCGTCGTGATTGCGGCCGGCCTTGATGACGATGGCATCGTCCCCCTGATCAAAAGTGCAATATTCGATGAGCATATTCTTTGTCTGGTCAGGATCTATGCCGTCGGTATTGTGCCCGTGCGCTTTTATATCAAGGTCCCGTGCGATCACGTTCTCACACTTTAGCGGGTGGATCGTCCAGAACGGGCTGTTGCGAATCGTAAGCCCCTCGATCAGGACGTTCTTACAACGCAGAAACTGTATGAAAGGCGGACGCATTCGGGCTTCACTGTTGGCAACCTGGCGCTCTTTGGTCGGAACGCCTTCCGCCGCTTGGTAGTAGAGCGTCTTTAATGTTTCCATATGGGATTTGGGCCGATTGTCCCACGCCTTCCATCCGTCGCGAATGCAAGTGAGCCGCCCCTTGCCGATCAAGCCAATGTTTTCGCAGTCTACCGCATAGATCAGAGACGAGTAGTTATAGCAATCCAATCCCTCCCATGCTGACTCAACGGCCGGTAGGTAATCCGTAATCTGGTCGGCGAAAATGAGTTCAGCCCCTTCAACCACCTCGAGCTGGACGTTGCTCTTCAGGTGCACCGGCCCAGTCAACCATTTGCCTTGGGGCACAACGACCGTGCCTCCGCCCGCTCGATGGCATGCGTCGATCGCTTTTTTAATAGCCTCGGTATTTTTTATTTTTCCGCCGGCTACGCCTCCGTAGGCATCAATCCGAAACCTCTTTTTTTGAAAAACAGGCCGTTTCAACTGCGGCATCTCAAACGGAGCTTTGATCGGGGCAATCGTATGCTTGCCGAAGCTGTAATCCGCATCCGAGATTTTGATAAACACTACTCCGTGTGAACTGACGTTCGCGGAGAAAGTATCCTCAAGCACGCCAATGTCTTTCTGGCGCCACAGGTCACGAATCGTCCCTTGAATGCCCAGCTCTTGCGCCGTCACCTCGAGCACCTGATCGTGCCCGGAGAGATTGAACAAGCCCACCGCTTTGCCCCCATCGGCCAGATTTTTGGCCCAGATCTCGAAATCGCCCTTTTGATTTTTCACCCGGTAGCCCTGCTGACACAGCGCATCCTGATTGATCGCCAACACTTCATGGTTCGTGACCAAATTCAGATCGAATGCGTCCATCGTCGGGATATTGCACGACAGCAACAGCGGCTGGGTCAGCAGACACCACAGCGTGACCTGATGATACTGTTCCGCCGGCTTCAACCGAGACGGGTGGAATACCTTTTCGGCACGGTTGGGCTTCCCCATCGGCCCAATCTGCAACATATCCAAATCCCCATAAGCGCCAGGACGGGTCAGCGCAAGCCGTTCGACCAATTCATCCTCAAACGGGGCAATCATACGCTGCCAGTGCGCATGGATGTCCTCGGTCAAGCGCCACAGGTTACTGTGGTCCCGCACGAACGCGTCTTCAGACGCTTGGTGGTTCGGCGATAGACTGATGACAACATCACGGTCCAGCGCGCGAAAATCGTTATAGAATCGCTGCGTAATTCCGTGCTCCGCTCTTTTTTCACGCGTATGCCGAACCGGCTTCACGCCATCCGCTTTTTCCTCATCGGTCAGCAGATCCCACTCCATCCAGTCATACTTCACATAATCGATCCCCCAATCAGCGAACTGCTGCGCATCGCGATCCACGAACCACACCGGCCCCACTTCGCAAATGCGTTTCTCAATACCGCGGGGAAAACGACCGAACACCTGGAAAGGGTTCTGACGCTCATTCTCCGGTAAGTAATATTGACTGTAGTCGCCGGCTTCATTCGGCCCTGTTCCGCCGATATAACCAGCAAAAGTCGACATCCACGTGGTCGAATAAATCCCCACCTTCAACCCCAGCGAATTGACGTAATCGACCATTTTTTTCATATCGTCGAACTTGGCATTGGGCTGGATCCGCTTGCTTTGCGGGTCGCGCTCGCCCATCCAACAGTCGTCGATGTTCACAAAGTTCCAGCCACAATTCTGCAACCCTTTTTCCTTCATCGCCGTCGCCATTTCTCGGATCGCGGCTTCGCTCACGCCTTCCGAATGCACATACCAGCTGTTCCAGCCCATCGGTGGGGCCAGACAAATCGTATCCCCGACACGCAGAGTTAGTTGACGTACATCGCTACCCTTGGTGTTAACCGCCTTCACAATAATCGAAACATCGCCTTTTTTCTGCGGCGCACGGCCGGTGATCCATCCGGTTTTCGGATCAATGGATACGCCCGCTGGCAGCCCGGTCGCAGAGAAGGTAATCGTCTGATCGCCAATCGCAGTGGCGCAATAGCGAATCGGTTTACCGGGGCGAACTCCGAAAATAGATGCACCCGTCAGCTTCGGTTCAGGGCCCGGCTTCGGTGTCAGGATCTCCTTGCCACTGATCGTTCCGTCGTAGACATCACTCCGAGAGCTCTTTTTTTGATTCTGCTCGGTTTTACTAGCAAAGCGCACGTTGACATTATCGCAATCGGAGATATCCGGTTTCATCCCGTCCAAGTCGAGGTCGGTAAAGCGGCAATCGGACGAGTCACGAAGCGACAAGGCCTTCTGCTTACTGTGGATCGTCACATTATTGAACGTGACCCCTTCTGCATGGCTGATGGTGGCCCCCTGCCTTCCTGTGAACGAACAGTCTGAAAGCTCGATGTTTTGCACTTTCATATCCGCCA